>Ga0316620_10000368_pt1 | contig 17941 bp, 11 predicted proteins | sample OWC_Aug_M1_C1_D5_FD_207651 | JGI IMG/M metagenome (GOLD analysis project Ga0316620, IMG submission 207651) | Wetland soil microbial communities from Old Woman Creek delta, Ohio, United States - OWC_Aug_M1_C1_D5_B | ecosystem: Environmental > Terrestrial > Soil > Wetlands | place: USA: Ohio... | reverse complement strand
CAAGATGCCAGTGCAGGCGGCGGCTGCGGGATTAGCCAGAGCCGCTCGACCGATGGTGGGCAGACGTGGAGCGCCCCCGAACGCGTTTTGGCGGACCTCAACCGCTGCCAAGATCGCTGGCAATTTGTGCCAGGAGGGGAATCATCTTCAGGGAGTGGTCGGCTGTGGCAGGTGGGGCTGCCTCTCTCGGAGGGTTCTAGTGCTCAAAGTGCTTCATCCGGCACATTGGCCGCCTGGGACGGCAAAGCCTGGTCAAAGCCGGCGGAGGTGAGCCTGAGCTTCCGCGACGCGACGACGGACAGATCCGTCAGCCTGGGATGCCTGTCGATCGCGGTCGCCGGGAACAGCGTAGGGATCTTAGGTTGCGATGCCAGCGGCGATATGTGGGCGGCGCGCAATGCTGTTGGATTGGAGCGGCTCATACCGGCGCTGCGGCCGGTGTGGAGTGCGCCGGAAGTGCTCTCGAACGAAAAGGGCCAATCAGTGAATGACCTCCCGGCACTGGCCGCGGATGCTCAAGGAAAGATGTATGCCTTGTGGAGCCAGTCGGCTAGCGAAGACCAGCCGGGTGCGGCGCTCTACGCTGCGGTGTGGGATAACAATCGCTGGTCACGCGCGGCTCAGGTGCTTCGTTCACCCGGCGCTTCGTCGGAGATGCTGGCGGGCGACCGTCCAGCTGGCAAATCTGAACAACCGGCCCTGGTCGCTAATAGTCAAAACAAGCTACACGCGGTCTGGAGCGGCGGGACGAGTGGTGAGATATTCTATAGCTGGGCGTATGCTCGCGATGCCACCTCGGCGCAGGGCTGGTCTGAGCCGGCCGCTTTGCCGGCCGTGACGTCGGTGGGCAGTTGGCCGGACATGTTGGCCGATCCGCGTGGCAGTGTGCTGCACGTGATCTATGCCGTGCCGTACAATGAAGAGCGCGGTATCTACTATATGCGCTCGATTGATGGCGGTTCTACATGGTTGACGCCGACGGTGGCGTTCGACGCTGTCGCAGCCAAATGGGACAGTGTGAACAAGCCGCGCCTGGCGTTGGATGCCAAAGCGAATGTGCTGCACGCTGTTTGGCTGCGCGCCTCACTACCAGGCGCTGCCGGAGCACAGGCCGTCGTTTATGCTCGTTCGACCGATGGCGGGCAGACCTGGGGCGCGCCCGTGCAAGTGGCGCAAGGCGCGGTGGATTGGCCGCGAGTGGCTGTCAGCGGCGTGGGGCAAGTTTACTTGGTTTGGAACCAGACACGAGCGCGCAGCGAAGGTGTCACTTCCAAACAGACCGCTGAAGTGTGGGAACAATTTTCTCCTGATAGTGGGCAGCGTTGGAGCGAGGCGGCACGTGTGCGCGGGTTTGAAGAGGTCAGCGGCCCAGTCAGTCTTGTTTCCAATGGAGCCGGGGAGCTGGCCCTGGTCGGCGTGGGGTCGGGGGCGAGCGGTGAAAGCGTATTGCTTTACTCGCGGTGGGATGGCCGGGCCTGGGGTGAGCGTGAGACCTTTGGCCTGGGCCAGAATGCGACCTGGGGCAATGCGGCGGTGGCGGCGATGGCTCCAAGCGCAGGCAAGTTGAACGTCGCCTTGCGTGAGTTCTTGAAGCTAGTAGATGGCTCGGAACAGTTCGGGGTGGCGGCGATAGGGCGGGATGTGCCGGTCGCCTCGGCTGCAGTGCTGGCACCCACTTTTACTCCGTTGCCCACTCTCACGCCGACGGTCACACCGACGCCGCGTCCTACGGCAACGCTTGCTCCACAGGTGAACCTGTCTGGCCCTGCCCAACCGGCCGAGCGAGGCTCAATCAAGAGCCAGATACCTTTGGTGCTGGGTGGCACTCTGGTGGCCATCATCGTGTTGGCCGCGGTGGCATGGCGAGTCATCTGGATGGCGCAACATTGATTAAGTCAACAGAAACCATGCTCCGACGCCGAGCTTTTGACTGGCCGCTGTTGCTGTTCTTGCTTTCAGCAGCTTGGGGAGTGTGGATTGCTTATGATCGGGCGGCGGCTGGGACCAAGTTCTGGCTGATCCTGGGCGGCCTGACGCTCTATGTCGTCTGTGTGTACGCCCCCAACTGGATCCATGTAAATGGTCGAGACGCGGTCTCGCCGTTGCGTGTGGCGTTGAGTGTCCTTCCCACAGTCGTCGCGATTTGCTTCTTGTTGACGAGTGATTGGGCGCGCTGGATCGGCAAGCTGCCCTGGTTGGATCTGTCCATGCGTTGGTTTTTGAGTTGGCAACCTAAGGGCGGTCCCACACTCAACCCTAATGTGGCTGGTGGAATCATCGCTGCTTTTCTGCCACTGCAGGTCACCGCATTGAGCAAAGTTGGCCGTGGCCGAGTGTGGATCGACGTCCTCTTGGTGGGTGTATCTGCCGTGGGGCTGCTGATGAGCGCGACACGTGGCGCCTGGTCATCGTTGGCTGTGGTGACCGGAGGCTGGGGGCTGTGGAAACTGAGCGGCTGGTTAGCCCAGCGCTGGTCGGCAAACCGGCAACCCTGGATACAGATGATCATCTGGGCTGCTGCGCTGTTGATGGTTGCTTTGGTGTGTATCCTCATGTTGAGGCTGACACTGTTGGGCGCCCGGCTGTTGGTCTGGATCGAGGAGGATCGTTTGGATATTTGGCGCAACAGTCTGGCCCTGGCGAGCGACTATCCGTTTACGGGCCTGGGGCTGGGCAGTTTTGAGATGGCCTATGCCAGCTACGTGTTGCTGACACATGTAGGGTACATCTTCCACGCGCACAATTTGTTTCTGGATGTGTGGCTGGAACAGGGGCTGTTGGGGTTATTGGCTTTTGGGCTGCTTGTGGGCAAAGCCGTTAGGTCGAATAGATCGGTCTCGACCTGGAGGCCGGCGGCGCTGGCTGCGTTGGGCGTGATCTTGCTGCACGGGCTGATGGATGATGCATTCTACGGTTACGGTGGCCGGGGTGTGTTGTTGCTGTTCGTGCCGTTGGCAATTCTGAACCGTTCGGCGGCTGGGGCGATAACTAACTCATTCCCAACACTGTCGGTGTTTCGTCCGATGCCTGTGTTCTTGAGTACGGTTGCGATCCTTGCGCTGGCTGTGGTGTGCGTTCCCAATCTGCGGGCGGTTTTTCGGGCAAACCTGGGCACACTGATTCAGACCCGCGCCGAACTCGCGGTGTACCGGTGGCCGGATTGGCCGATCCAGGATGCGTTGCGGCGCTCAACGGAGGTCGAGTTGGATTCGGCCATTGGTCACTATCGGGCGGCGCTGGCACTGGATCCGGCTAACGTGATCGCCAATCGGCGGTTGGGGCAGATCGAGCTTTCACGAGGCCAATACGAGTCAGCCCGTCATCACTTGGAAGCTGCTTATGCCGCCGCGCCAGGCCAACGTGCAACCCGGCAGCTTTTGGGCGAATGTTACGCAATAGCGGGAGAGGTCGAGCGTGCGGCGGCGCTGTGGCGCACCGTAGATGTGAGCCAGGGGCAGTTGATGGCGCGGCAGTGGTGGCACGAATATCTGGGTGGGCGGCAGAGCGTGACGTGGATACAGCAAGCCACAGCCCTATGTGCCAATCAGTGATGGATTGCCGCTGATGATGCAAGGTTGCTATACGATTGATAGAACTACTAAGGAGGTTGTTGTGATTCATCCGACGGCAGATGTATCGCCGGCAGCGCTTGTTGGGCCGGACACCCGTATATGGCACCATGTTCAAGTCCGAGAAGGGGCAAGAATTGGGTCAGGCTGCATCTTGAGCAAAGGTGTCTATGTAGATGCCGGCGTGGGGATAGGAAACTATGTCAAGATCCAGAACTACGTTTCCATTTACCACGGCGTCATTATTGAGGATGGCGTCTTTTGTGGTCCGCACTGCGTCTTTACGAACGACAAAGCGCCGCGCGCTATCAACCCAGATGGCTCGCTCAAGGCTGCCGACGATTGGGCGCTTAGCAAGACGCTCGTCCGCACAGGCGCGGCGATAGGGGCCAATGCCACTATCGTGTGTGGGGTGACGATTGGGCAGTGGGCCATGATCGGCGCCGGTTCGGTCGTCACGCGCGACGTGCCCGACTATGGCGTGGTGTGGGGCAACCCGGCTCGCCTGCATGGGTTTGTCTGTCCGTGTGGCGCTCGCCTGAAGGAAGGTCGAGTGGAAGGAACGCAAATGGCCGCGGGCTGTCCGGCCTGTGGTCGCCAAATCAATATTGCGATATCACTATGGGAGAGTGCTCAATGATTCCTATCGCTAAACCCCTTATCGGTGAAGAGGAAAAGCAAGCCGTCATGGAAGTGCTGAATTCAGGCATCCTGGCCCAGGGGCCACGGGTGGCTGCTTTCGAGGAAGCTTTTGCCCGGATGACGGGCGTGAAATATGCCATCGCCACATCGTCCGGCACGACGGCTTTACACACGGCTTTGCTGGCGCATGGCATTGGGCCTGGCGACGAGGTGATTACGACACCGTTCACGTTCATTGCGTCGGCGAACAGCATCTTGTATGCCGGCGCTCGCCCGGTCTTTGTGGATATTGACCCCAGAACCTTTAACATTGACCCCGGACAGATAGATGCTGCTATCACGCCGCGAACGAGGGCGATTATGCCGGTGCACCTGTTCGGATTGATGGTAGATATGGATCCGATCGTCGAGATTGCTCACAAGCGCGGACTGATCATCATTGAAGATGCCTGCCAGAGCCATGGCGCGGAGTACAAGCGAAGGAAAGCAGGGAGTTTTGGTACCGGCTGTTTCTCTCTGTATCCCACCAAGAATATGACCTCCGCCGAGGGCGGCATGATCACGACTGATGATGCGGGGATCGCCGACCGGTGCAAGGTCATTCGCCAACACGGGATGCGGCGGCAGTATTATCACGACGAATTGGGATTCAACTTCCGCATGACGGACGTGCATGCCGCTATCGGGCTGGCGCAACTCAACAAGCTGGCGCGCTTCAACGAGTCCCGCATTGCCAATGCGCAATACCTCAGCGCCCATCTATGCGGCGTGACCACGCCCCTGGTCCCCTCAGACTGCGAGCACGTGTTCCATCAGTATACGATGCGAGTGCCGGGTGGGCGACGAGATGCTTTGCTCAGCCATCTCAAAGAGCGGGGCGTGGGTTGTGGCGTTTACTACCCGGTGCCCATTCACCGGCAACCGTTCTACGTGCAGCAGTTGGGATATGACCTCCACCTGCCCGAGTCCGAACAAGCAGCGACGGAGGTGCTTTCTTTGCCGGTGCACCCGGCCTTGAGCCAAAACGATCTAGAGACGATTGTGGCGACTGTGAATGAAGTGACAGGCGCATAATACGCGCGTGACGATGTGGAGTCGCGTCGAATCGCTTATCCAGGCGAGGCGGCGCGTTTCCGGTGGCCAGTGAGTAATACCATGTGCTGGGATCGGGTGAGAGAAAGGAGCAAATCATGGATCGAGTGAAAGTGGGCGTCATCGGTATTGGCACGATGGGGCAAAGACATTGCCGTGTGTATTCCAACCTGCGCGGCGCACAACTAGGAGGCGTTTGCGACGTTTCCACAGAGGTGGGCCAACGTGTTGCCCGGCAATACGATGTGCCGTTTTTCGCGCGGGTGGACGACCTGTTGATGAATGTGGATGCAGTCAGCTTGGCGACGCCGACGCCGCTGCATTCCGATCTGGCGATGCGCTGCCTGGAGCGGGGTGTCCATCTGCTGGTTGAAAAACCGATCACCGAAACCCTGGAGCAGGCGGAGGCGCTGACGCAAGCGGCTGAATCGAGCGGCCTGGTCGTCCAGGTGGGGCATATTGAGCGCTTCAACCCGGCTTACCTTGAGTTGAAGAATGTGCTGGAAGACATGAAGATGTTAGCTGTCAACTTCCGCCGGCTGAGTCCGTACGAGGGGAGCAACACGGATGTGGACGTCGTCCTGGATCTGATGATCCACGACACAAATCTCGTGTTGGATCTGGTAAGACGGCAACCTGTCACTGTGAATGCTTACGGGTTGGCGGCCTTGAGCGGCACCATAGACCATGCGGTGGCGCACCTGGGTTTTGAGTCAGGCCCTTTGGTGACGATAACGGCCTCTCGCATCACGGAGCAAAAGGTCAGGTCTATCGAAGTGACGGCTCTGGATGCCTATCTGGAATGCGATTTGCTCAACAAAAGTATCTCGGTGCACCGGCGCACCATCGGTCAGTATGTGAATCACAACCATCAGGGCATCAAGTATCGCCAAGAGAGCATTGTCGAGCGCATTCACGTGCCCAGCTTTGAGCCGCTTTTTCTGGAGCTGCAAAGTTTCATTGACTGTATCTTGGAAAGAAAACCTCCGGCTATATCGGCCCGGGATGGCTTGCAGGCATTGGCCTTGGCGTCATCTGTTCGAAGAATGATTCGTGAAAGCTGGACCGGTCTCGGTATGGCAGAAGGCCTGAATCTCACACAATGCAACGCTGCCGAACCTGCTCCAGTCATGGCGCCGGCTTGATCAAGGAGGTCGGGGTGGATCTGTCTATCGTTGTACCGTGTTATAATGAAGTCGAGAATGTTCCCAAGATTCAGAGCGAGCTTTTCCCAGTTGCCGTGGAATTGGCCCAGTCCCATTCGTTGGAAGTGGTCTTTGTTGACGATGGGAGCACCGATGGAACGCGACAAAGATTAATAGACATATTTGGCGGCGGACGTGTGCCGGGGATATCATTCAAGTTTGAGCGCCACGAGTTCAATCGTGGGTTGGGCGCGGCTCTCCGGACTGGGTTCGCCGCGGCGTGCGGCGACATCGTGGTGACCACAGATAGCGATGGGACTTACAAGTTTTCCAGCATTCCGACTTTACTTTCATATCTCACCCCCGATGTGGCCATCGTGACTGCCTCGCCCTATCATCCGATGGGAGGAGTGGCCGGCGTGCCGGCTTATCGCCTGATCCTCAGTCGGGGATCGTCTCTACTTTACCGCATCCTCGTCAATTGGCAAGTGCACACCTATACTTGTTTGTTTCGGGCCTATCGCCGGAGGGTGATCGAGGGGGTGACCTTCGAGTCGAATGGCTTTCTGGCCGGCACCGAGCTTTTGGTCAAAGCTATGCTGGCGGGGTACCGAGTCGTTGAGTATCCTGCAGTGCTCCACGCGAGAGTTTTCGGTGTATCCAAAGCGAAGCTGGTGCACACTATTCTGGCCCACCTAAACTTTCAGGCGCGCGTTCTGCTGCACCGGCTTGGAGCGATCTCACTTGATTCAAGTGTGTCGCAGGTGATAGCCCAACTGTAGTTGGCTAAATGGCGTGTGTCCCCAGTTTTATGTGTACACGACATCTGGCACGATCAAATGACAGATGTTATGCTAGTCAAGCCAGAACGGAGGGGATCATGCAGCGATCCCGTAGCAACAGACAACCGGTAGCATTGGGACGGATGTGCCTACCCGCAGAGAGATGGGCACTTGTGTTCCTCACGCCGATTGTGGTGTTCGTGGCTGTAGTGAATCTTGCTGGCTATCCCACCATCAGTGGCTGGGACGAGAGTATATTCCTGCAATTCGCTAGCAATTTGGCCCATTACGGCGAGTACGCGACCTGTAGCGGTGGCACCTTTGAACGCATGATGCCACTTTGCAGTGTCGGGCCAACTGTGATAGCCCCCGTAGGATTAGCATTATTGTTGAGCAATAACAGCCTTACAGCTGCCCGCGCGGTGCCTGTCGCATATCTGTTTATTGCTGTGGTAGGCCTGTACCTGCTGATGCGACATCTGGGCGGGTGGGTGTCAGCGGTTGCCAGTATTCTCCTTTTTCTTACCGCAGGTTATCGAGTCTACGACACACTCTGGTTAGGACGTCAAGTCTTGGGTGAAGTGCCGGCACTTGCCTTTGGATTCTTGGGCATATGGGCCTGGTTAAAGAGTTGGCATGGCAATTCAGGCTGGCTGATTGCCAGCGCCTTTCTGATCGCCCTAGCTGTCATCACGAAGAATCAACTAATCTGGCTGTTCGGCCCCGGCTTTGTTCTAATCGCGCTAATCGACCGACTTTATCACCATCAACTACGGTTGGCTCAGGCGTTCGTCCCACTAGCTGGGACCATTCTGGGTTATGGGGTTTCGCTGTTGTTCGCACTATGGATCGTAGGACCTTCCGCCCGGGCCAGTTACCTCGAGGCCGTAAATGCTGCTGCGTCTGTAACCTTTGTGCATACTGGCCAGCATCGTTGGCTAGAGAATATAATGTTCTACGGGAGACTGCAATGGCTGATTGCGCTGGCTACAATCGGCTATGGCTTCTACCGCAGCCGTGTGCGGTCATCAGAAGGCCTTTACCGTCTAGTGCTACCGCTCTTTGCAAGTATGGCGCTGTTGGGCTTTGTGGGCCTAAGTCTACCCTGGCCACGCAACCCCCATTCAACTCTAGCATTCGTAGCCCTATGTAACGCCCTGCTCATCCGCGACTTGGCCTGCTGGGCTGGCACGCGCTGGAAACCCACGGGCTTATGGACAGCGGCTACACTGACATTAGCGGTGGCCGTGTTGGCTGGGCCACGTCTCGTCCAGAATATGCAGCGCATCACTACGACTAGCGACTTTAGTGTTGAACGATTCGCGGTACTTGTTGATCAGCAAGTGCCAGTAGATTCAAACATCCTGAATTGGGAGTGGGAGGTTGAGTTCTATAGCCGACATTCATTTGTTCACCCACCGTACCAACTTTCGCAGGCGCTTTGGGACCAAATGTTCAATCAGGGTCATGAGGCGATTCTGAACCAGTCGCGCATCCCGCCGGAGATAAAGTACCTGATTGTTGGACCGTTCAATGACCGGACGCAAGTATTTACCTCTGCGCTCGAGCAGCGACGATATCGCTTGCTGGGCAATGAGGGGCCGTACTATTTGTACCAACTAGACTGATAGCAAGTGCACACCTATGCAGCAGGAGGTGAAGAGTGGGCGTGAGCGAGCCATCTTTGAGCAAGGGAGGAAAATCGCAAATGAGCGTAGCTATTGCATACATCCTGGTAAGCGTCGTGTTGGGCGCCGTGGGCCAAATTCTGCTCAAGAAGGGTATGGGCAGCATGGGACCGTTGACCCTCTCCGCGGGTCAACTGGGCAGCATCTTGTGGCGCATCGTGACGAATCCCTACGTGGTCATTGGCCTGGGCATCTATGTGTGCGGCACTTTGTTCTGGCTGACGGCTCTTTCCCGCGTGGATTTGAGCTATGCCTATCCATTTGCCAGCCTGAGTTACGTGGTCATGTTGATTGCGTCGTGGCAGTTGTTTAGTGAGAACATCTCGCCTCTGCGCCTGGCAGGAACGCTAGTGGTTTGCCTGGGAGTGTTCCTGATTTCCCGAAGTTGATATACGTCTCGCATAACCCACACCTGAGCAAAATGCAATGAAGATCGTATCTATTGTAGGGGCACGCCCTGAATTTATTCAGGCGGCGCCGGTCAGTCATGCCTTACGCACAAAACATAAGGAAATCCTGGTGCACACAGGTCAGCACTATGACTATTTGATGTCCCAGGCCTTTTTTGATGAGTTGAGTATCCCAGCTCCTGATTATAACTTAGAAGTAGGGTCCGGTTTGCATGCGCGGCAGACTGCAGACATCCTGGTTCGCTTGGAAGAGGTGCTGATCAAAGAGCGGCCCGACTTGGTGCTGGTGCGCGGCGATACCAACTCGACGCTGGCGGGGACGCTCTCGGCCAGCAAGTTGCACATCCCGACGGCGCACATCGAAGCGGGCGAGCGCAGTTTTGACCGGCGCATGCCGGAAGAGATCAATCGGTTAGTATCCGATTGCCTAGCCGACCTTCACTTTTGTGTGAGTCATACGGCGGTGCAACACCTGGCCGCCGAAGGAATTGTGAGCTCAGTGCATTGGGTGGGTGATGTGATGCTGGACGCGCTGCTCCAAAATCGGCCCATCGCCCGCCGCAGATCCGACATATTATCACGCCTCGAGTTGCAGCCTGGCGAGTATGCACTGGTCACGATCCATCGCGCGGCCAATACCGATGACCCGGGGCGGCTCGGTCAGATTGTAGAGGCGCTCAACCGCGTGCCCGAAACGGTTGTGTTCCCGGTCCATCCGCGCACCCGGAACGCCCTGACCCGGATGGAGGCGGTTTTCGCGCCGCACGTCAGGCCGATCGAGCCGGTGAGTTATTTCGATATGATGATGTTGGAAGAAAACGCCCGTCTCATTGCGACAGATTCGGGTGGCGTACAGCGGGAAGCTTATTTCCTGGGTGTTCCTTGCTTGACGCTGCGTGACGAGACGGAATGGGTCGAGACGGTGGAGGCGGGATGGAACAAGCTGGTGGGTGTTGACCCGGATCAGGTCGTCGAGGCGTGGTCGAGCTTCGCTCCGCCGGTTGAGCAGCCACCTATCTTTGGTGATGGGGCAGCGGCGCAGCATATTGCGGATATTCTGAATCGCGATGCCGTGCGCTTTGGACTGCCGTGAGATCCGAATGTCAGGATTGAGCGTTGGCTCATGACTGAGACGGGAGTAGCTCTGTGAAAATTGGCATCATCGGCGGGGGGATCATGGGCATCAGCCTAGGGTATTTCCTCTCGCAACAAGGGTCCAAGGTCGAAATCTTTGAGGCGTCGCCGGCATTGGGCGGGCTGGCCGGTTCGCTCAGCCTGGAAGATGGCGCGACGGTGGATCGGTTTTATCATGTTATACTTTCCAGCGATAGTCATCTACGCCAACTCGCTGACGAGTTGGACATTGCCGACCAGTTGCGCTTTCGTGAGACGCGCATGGGGTTTTACCACCGGGGCCAAATCCATTCGATGAACAACGTGGTCGAGTTCCTGCGCTTTCCGCCGCTGGGTTGGATTGATCGCTTTCGACTGGGGCTGACGGTGTTGTACGCGCAGCTTGTGCGCGATTGGCATTCGTTAGAAAATGTCGGTGTGGAAAAATGGCTGGTGGGATTGAGTGGGCGGCGCACCTTTGAAAACATCTGGCGGCCCATGCTCCGCGCCAAGTTCGACGGCGGCTTTGAAAACACGCCCGCCACGTACATCTGGTCGCGCCTGGTGCGGATGAAGTCAACGCGCAGCGGCGCGAGCCAAAAGGAAGAGGCTGGACATTTCATCGGCGGTTACGCCACGCTGATTAAGGCGATGGTGGACAAGATTCAGACTGCAGGAGGCAAGATTCACTTGCGCACACCGGTGCAAGAAGTGTTGATCGAGCAGGGACGCGCACGCGGTATTCGTGTGGACGGACAGGAGCGTGCGTTCGATGCGGTGGTGGTGACAATGCAGGCCCCACTCTTTCACCGGTTGATCCCAGGTGCAGGCGAGGAATACCGGGATTTTCTCGCCAAGACTGAATACCTGGGCATCGTCTGCCCGCTGCTGGTGCTGGATCGTCCGCTGACGGGTTACTGGACGCTGAACATCACCGACGAAAGCATCCCGTTCACTGGCGTCATCGAGACGACGGCCTATATTGACCCCGAGTACGTGGGGGGACATCATGTGGTATACTTGCCCAAGTACACCGCGCCCGGCAGCCGATGGCAGCACATGTCCGACGAGGAAATTCGCACAATTTGGCTTCAGAATCTGCGGGCCATGTTTCCAGATTTCGACCCGAGTTCGATCCGGTATTTCCTGATTCACCGCGAGCGATATGTAGAGCCGCTGCACCTGTTGAACTCGGCCGATCTCATCCCTGCGATCAAGACACCCGTAGAGAACCTCTACCTGGCGACAACAGCGCAAATCTATCCGGCGTTGACCAACTGCGAATCCATCAGCCGGCACGCGCGCCAAACGGCGCAAGTCATTCTGACAGGTGTCCCCACTTCTGGCTCCGAGCCGGCGAGAGTGGTGGGGCTCATGACGATCAACGACGTGACCTAGTGCCCTACCAGGGCGCTGGGAACGCGCATGGCGCATAAGGAGACGGACATGCAACGTGAAACGAACACCGCTGCAATACTTCCAAGCCAGGTTCGTGCCCATTGGCAAGGGATTGTAGCGGCCATTTCTATCCTGGTCGTTGTTTTCTTGTGCCTCTATAACCTGACGGATTATCCATTAATGTGGTTCGACGAAGGTTCGCATCTGCATGTCCCCAAAACACTGGTGCGTTTTGGCGTGTATGCCGACTACAGTAGCGAGGGTTTTCGCTATTATGGGCCGACGGTGGGCGTCGGCCCAACGGTCATGCTGCCGATTGCTGCCCTGTTGAAGCTTTTTGGCATTGGCTTGCTGCAGGCTCGCCTGGTGATGGCGGCTTATCTGTTGGCGGCTATCTTTGTGTTCTACCGCGTCGCGCGCCAGTTGGGCAGTTCCTGGTTCGCTTGGGTAGCCACGGCTTTATTAGTGACTTCACGGGGCGTCTCGCTACTGAAATTTGGGCGGCAGTTGCTGGGAGAAGTGCCTGGCTTCTTTTTCTTGATCGCCGGCTTTAGCTTGTGGTTTGCCGCATGGAAGCGGGTCGAGTGGTGGCGGTTGGGTCTAGTGGGATTGTTGCTGGGACTGGCGATGGTTACCAAGTATCAATACCTCTTGTTTCTGGCGCCGACCCTAGTGCTTGCCTGGCTCGTGAATCTGCTATACTATCGTAGCGTGCCTCAGCGTGTGTTCATTGTGCCAGGGCTGATAGCGGCCGCTTGTTTTGCTTTGTGGCAGGCTTATCAGCTCGTTTATCTAGGCCCGGCGACGATTGGCGAGAATCTGGTGATGCTGCGTGAAGCAGTCTCCGGCGCTGCTATGGTTTTTTCTCCGAGTCGAATGGCGGGGAGCATCAAGATATTGTTCGACCCGGCGAATTATCTGGGCGGTTTGCTGCCGGTTCTGATTTATGGCTTTTTTTGCGCGCTCCCTCGCAAGCAGGAGGGGCAGCAGTGGGGAATCGTGCTGATCCTGGTTGCGGTGAATTTGTGTTGGTATGTCGTGGCTTCGATTGGCTGGTGGCGCTATGCTTTCCTGGGACTGGCCATGTCTAGCTTATTTGTAGCCCGCTTTTTCAATGATCTCACGGATGGTTTTCAGTTGAGTGGGGAAACCACCGGAGAGGAATTGCGCCTGGGGCTGTTGGGATTGCGCTTGTCTACATTGCGTGTGGTGCTGCTCCTCTGGCTTGCCGCCATGATCGCACTTCCACTCGGCAAGAGTGTGTGGGAAATAGCGGTGCCATCCTTCAATGCGCCGAAGGCAATGGCAACCTATATGAATGAGCACGTATCGCGCGATGCGGTCGTCGAAACGTGGGAAGCCGAGATGGGTTTCCTGACCGATCACAACTATCATTTCCCTCCCGCGGACTTGCTGAACAAAGCCGTGCGCTACTACCACTTTGGTGGGCCGCATCCGTTGGAAGAGTATAATTTCGTGCAGACCGCGTCGCCCGACTATGTGCTGGTGGGCGAGTTTTCTGAAGCAGTAGTTCTTTATCCGCGTGATTCGTTGGCAAAACGCTATACACTTGAAACCAAGATCGGGCATTACGAGTTATACAAGCTCAATCGCTGAACTGGCTATGGATAACAAACTCTACCGGCTTTCCCGGCGCGATTTGCTCAAGGGCAGTCTGGCCCTTGTGGCAGGCTCGCTGATGCCCAGGCTCAGTGGCATCTTGCAGGTTGTCTCGGCTTCGCCGGAAATATCCCCCAAGCGGATTTACCTCGCTCCTGACGACCACACCGATTATCTGTGGGCAGCCGACGAAGCGACTTATCGCCAGGCGTTCCTGAACATGCTGGATCATTACCTCGACCGGGCCGATACGACGGCCGGTCAACCCTCGGACTATCAAAGCCGCTGGAATTGCGATGGCAGCTTTTGGGTGTGGACGTACGAGAAAAACAAGTCAGCCAGCGCGTTTACCCGGCTTATGGGGCGTATCAGTGATGGCCATATCAGCGTTCCGCTGAATCCCTTGATCCAGTGCCTGGGCGGCGTTCCGGCGGAAGCCGTGCTGCGCGGAATGTATTATGCCGGGCGCATTGAGCGACGCTATGGCCTGCGGTTCAATCTGGCATATTCGATGGAAAACACGACGCTGCCCTATGGCCTGGGCGCGCTGTGGGTTGGCGCGGGCGCCAAGTACAGTTGGAATGGCGTGTGTGGCTGTGCTTCTCAACTTTCATATTCCTCGCTCTCCAATCGCGATCACGAGATATATTGGTGGGTTGGGCCTGATGGAAGCCGCATCTTGATGAAATGGTACTCGCTGGTTGAAAATCCGGGCATTGGCAGTTATGCCGAGGCGCGCGACCCGTCTGCTGCGGTGAACTATGTGGATACCAATAGCGGCTTCAAAGCCCGCTACAATTACGATTTGATTGGGGTCTTTGGCAAGGGCTGGGATGACGTCCAGACGACCACGGATGAATTTGAGACTGTGGCCAAGAACAAGACGAATGCCAACCGCCGCGTGATTGTCTCGAACGAGCAGGATTTTTTCCAGGATTTTGAAACGACCTATGGCACTAGCCTGCCTTCACTTTCGTGCAGCTTCGGCAACGAGTGGGATCTCCTTTGCGCTTCGATGGCCGAAGTATCGGCGCGTGTGAAACGAGTGGTGGAAAAGCTGCGCAGTGCCGAGTCGCTGGCGACGCTGGTGAGCCTGCAGAGCTCTAATTTTATGAGTGGCCGCGAGACTGCGCGCGACCTGGCCTTTATGGACCTAGGGCTGTATTGGGAGCACGATTGGACTGCCGACTGTGGCTCGTCCTGTGCCACGCAGCGCGCCAACTGGCAACGGAGGCTCGCTGGCGAGATTGAAAGCTATGTAAACACCCTGTATACCGATGCGGCGACTGCGCTAGCCGGTATGATCCAAAAAAGCGGCGCCAACGTTCGGTTTTATGCCTTTAACCCTTTGAGCTGGGCTCGCACTGACATTGCCGATTTGCCTTATCCAAATTCGACTGTTCACGTCGTTGACTTGACGACCGGGGCCGAGGTCCCTTCTCAATTCGTGACGGTGGACGGCCAGAGCTATCTGCGGATTCTAGCCAGCAACGTGCCGCCGGTGGGTTATAAGGTGTTCGAGATACAGTCAGGGCAGGGAAGCAGTTTCTCGAACGCGGCTACTGTTACTGGAAATGTAATCGAAAATAGCCTCTACAAGGTCGCCGTCGCAGACCGAGGCGCGATTACCAGCTTGATAGACAAGACGCGCAGCAATCGAGAATTTGCCAAGCCCGGCGACGACGGGCGTGTGATCAATGACCTTGGCTCTGGTTCTGGCACAGCCTTGCAGGTCGAGAACGCGGGGCCGGTGTCGGCGACACTCCTGGCATCAGTGACGACCTCCAGCCCGTTGAAACATACGAGCCGGATCACGCTGATCCGAAACTCGAACCGCATCGAGATTCGCAACGACGTCAACCAGAGTTTCAGTGGCACTCCTTCCTGGAGCTTTGCCTTCGATCTGACCTCGCCCGATGTGTGGCACGAAGAAGTGGGGGCTGTGATTCGCGCCAAGTTGCTTGCTCAGGGCGGCCATTACTCCCCTCGCAATGCGCGCTATGATTGGCTCACGCTGAATCATTTCGCCGACATCAGTAGCGGCGGAGTGGGGGCGACACTTTCGAACGCCGACTGCTATTTCATGCAATTGGGAGCCAGTGTCGTTGATTCTCTTGACACGAGTAGGCCTCAACTCTCGCCGCTGGTGGGCGGGCAAGTAGATGGTCCTTCGCTGGGCATTCCGAACCAGGGCGGCGACACGTATTTCTTGCAGCGTTTCGCTTTACAGACGCATGATGCTTATGACCCGGTCGCAGCGATGCGCTTTGCGCTAGAGCATCAAAATCCATTCGTGACGGCGGTGATCACTGGCGGCAGCCAATATCCAGAAACATCATATTCGTTGTTGAGCATTTCCAATCAGAATGTGCTGCTGTGGGCGCTCAAGCCAGCCGAGGACGGGATTGCACAGGGCATCATCGCCCGGCTTTGGAACCTCTCTGACAGTCAGGCGAGTTTTTCGCTCTCGTTCTCGCCGCCCTTTTCGATCACGAGCGCCAAACGTACCACCCACATCGAGACCCCTTTGGGCGATGCGACCGTGACGGACGATGCCCTGCACGCTTCCCTTGCAGGGCATCAGATGAGCACTTTTCTCGTCAAGCCGACGCCGATCCCGGTTGTGAATTACGACCATTGGGTCTATCTGCCGCTTATCCTGAAGGAAGGATAAAAGTTCACGTGAGCTGGTTCAAGTTGACATTAAACGATACTACTCTATCTATGGGTTCGTTGTTCAGCGAACGTGGTTTTCGCCTCTCAGACAGGGGATATCGTATCAGAACGGTGGAGCGCCCACGTGTGCCACCTGTCTCCAATGACGGTGCTGGTGGGGATGCGCCGTCAACCCCATCGGCCCTTTGCTGGTTCAGTGGGGCACGCGAATAAAACAGAAGGCTTGGCGAATTACATCAACCCCAGAGCGGTGGTCCGTTCAAGCTGGTAACAGGCAAGTTCTGCTACGATATCCCCCAGCTTGGCTCATCACGCCGTAAATGCAACATTCATAGAGTTGCCACACAACGCTAACGGCGCACTTCGCATTTCGCGTTATGATGATAATGGACAAATTTTGAAACTCTTGGATGATGGGCCTAAAAGTCTCCCGTCCCGACAGTGAAAGGGCAACCCAAGAGTACGAACTTGACGGAAAGCAAGTTCAAAAATTGCCTGGAAACAACCCATAGATAGAGTATACTAGAATCCTGATGCCTGCCCTGGTTCTTTGGCTGTGGGGCTGGCCTTTGGATTGCTGTATCTCATCATCTGGGTGTGACTAAAAAAATCGGTCGGCCGTTTGTGTGGTGGGCAACCGCAGGGGTTGCCCACCCCATCTCAACCAGCGTTGGGCACACCCTCATCATTTTGATGGGCCTGTCTATGTCAGTATCGCGCTTGACCTGTGTGCAGGGGATCAATGACCACCAACCGAGTCCGACGGTGTTTTATGAGGCGAAAATGACAAACGGTAGCGCCATATATGCCCGTGCCACCTGCCGTCACAGCATATCTTGTGATCATCCGCGAGATGCTGGTGAACATGAAACCAAGAACCTGGTCAAGATAATTCATCTGTTGGTTGTTCTGGTTCTTTTGGCGAGTGGAGCTAGTACCCCATCTGTCGTCGCGCAGACGGGGGCTATGAGCTGGCAAAGGCCGGTTAACCTGTCTAATTCGCCAGAAAGCTCGGGACGCCCGGCGATAGTGACAGACGCTTACGGGTATGTCCATGTGTTCTGGAGTGAGGAAGTTGGTGGGAAATCAATTCTGAATATACCTGGAGCGTTGATTCGTAATGGGAACACGATTCTCTATACCCGTTGGGATGGCACCTCCTGGACGCAGCCCATAGATATCCTGCTTGTCCCTGGCGACTCTGTTGCTGAATATGTGGCCGCGACTGTGGACAAGGAGAATCAGATTCATTTGGTTTGGACCGGGAATTCCGATTTCTATTACAGTATGGCCCCCGCGTGGAAAGCCCAGTTGGCGAATAGTTGGACAACCCCGGAAGTGGTTGCCACCGGTAGCGCTCGTTCACAATGGGAATCCGGCATTGTCGCAGATGATTCGGGCAATATCCACATTGCCTATGCGACGAGTGGCGATGATGCGGGCGTTTACCATGTTCTCTCCACGGATGGCGGGATGACTTGGCAAGCACCGACCAGACTGTCTGGAGCATTGGATGCACTCGAGGTATCTCTCTCGAATGTGCGGATCATTGCCGATGGTGGGCGGCGTCTCCATGTAATCTGGCAGACGAATGAAGCAGAAGGTTTTGGGCAGGGTATATACTATACGCGTAGCGTGGATGAGGGTAGAACCTGGGCGGTGCCGACCCAGATGGCTTACAAAGATCCCGGTGAATACGGTGTTACCTTCCCTTCCATTGCATCTGTTGGCGAATCTGAATTGCATCTGATCTATGTGGATGGCCCATGGCATATTGGCCGCTATCATCGCATTTCGCGAGATGGC
>Ga0316620_10000367_pt1 | contig 17973 bp, 13 predicted proteins | sample OWC_Aug_M1_C1_D5_FD_207651 | JGI IMG/M metagenome (GOLD analysis project Ga0316620, IMG submission 207651) | Wetland soil microbial communities from Old Woman Creek delta, Ohio, United States - OWC_Aug_M1_C1_D5_B | ecosystem: Environmental > Terrestrial > Soil > Wetlands | place: USA: Ohio... | reverse complement strand
CGCGGGACGATTGTTCCTATTGTCGCACCGCTCATCAGGTTTGCCGGGGCACTATAAGCGCGGTGAAGGCGCCACGCCATCCCCGTCGCCGGTCATTCACTGGAGGACAAATCCCGTCACTTAGGCCAGTCTGTTCAACAGGTTACGCACCTCTCCTTCGAAGGATTCAAGCTACCTGCGCGGGGGAACGGGCGAGGTCACTCTTATATATAGAGAGCACCGCGTCTTCAGGCAGGAGAAGCAGGGCTGAGTCCCGTGAGCTCGAGTACTCCGCTTGAGACCGCGAAGCGTCCACGAGAGCGAGTGACGTCCAGGACATTCAGATGCGCGGCCGGTTACTTGAAGAGCGACAGGTCGACGGAAGCCGCCATCGCGGCATATCCGGCATCGCTACCGTGCAGGTAGTCTCCGGAGTGAAATTTGTCCTTGATGTGGGTCGGCGCATCGGGATCGCGAACGACGGCGTCGAAATCCAGCACCCCATCCAGTTCGCCGCTGGTCCGGATCCAGGTATTGATCGCCTGCCTCACGGCCTCGCCTTCCTCCGAGTAGTAGAACGCGCCCCCATAGGGCGTGATCGTCGCCGCCAGCACCTTCAGGCCCCTGGCGCGGGCACGTGCAATCAGTTGACGGTAGCCGGCGATCATCGACTCGGCCGTCACCTTGTTCCCCGTCGCAAGAGATTTGAACAGCTCGGCCATCGGACCTTCGGGATGTCCATACGAGATGCCGAGGTCGTTGACGCCCTCGAATAGAATCACCGTCTTCACGCCCGGAGTCGACAGCACGTCCCGATCGAACCTGGCGAGGGCGCTCTCGCCTGCTCCACTCCCCAGCACGCGATTCCCGCTGATGCCCATGTTGACGACACCCCAGCCCCTCGCGCCCTTCGCGTTCAGCCGGTTCGCGAGCAGGTCCGGCCAGCGTTGATTCGCGTCGACCGTCGAACCCACACCGTCCGAAATGGAATCGCCCAGCACGACGACAGCGCGCCCTGCTCGCGCCGCCTCAATCTCCACGCCGGAGAGGAACGCGCGAAACTGCATCGTGCGCGCCGGAGTGAACGGTTTGCCGGTGAAGTCACCCGTCTCCGACACAAACGCGGTCTGCATTCCGGTCGCATGACATGTGCACGGGCCGGTGTCTTCCGGCAGGTACATGCTGATCGACAGACTGGATAGCGCGCTCACTGGCAGATCGATCGGATCGCTCAGATAAGGCGAGCCCGCCGGCACCGACGCGGTCGGCTTGCCGGAAAACAGCACCGGCCGTTCCGTACCCGCCCGGATGTTTCCCTTGTCGTCCGCGAGCGCCACACGAACAGCGCCGATCACCAGCGGTTTTGTGCCGTATTCGTTGGTCAGGCGCAGCCGGATCCGCGACCCGCCGACGCTCACCCGAAGGGTCTGGCGAATCGTTTGATCGACGAAGGCGGGTGTCGCGGGAAACGGCCCCATCGCCGGAGAGGGAGGCAACGGGGCGGCACCCCAGGTCTGCACCCATTCGGCGGCGCTGCCCACGGAACATAGCGACAGGGCCAGCAGAAAAGCGCAGGCGAGACTCATCTTGCTTCTCATGAATGGCCTCCAATTCATCCCGGTTCCTGGTTTCTTGCGTACGCGCACGCAGCCCAGCGCAGGCATGGACAGCACCACCTCTCACCTACGCGCGCGTGAATTCATACAGCGCCGCCAACGCGACACCGGCCGCCCAGAACACCGCATAGGCAACCGCGATCATTGCGACGCTGAAACCGGCCTTGACCACGCTCGTCCCGTACACACGCCGGTTTGCGACAAAGAGGTAGAACGCGCTCCACGCGTACAGCACAAACTCGAGCCAGTCGCCCGCACCCTGGCCCGGCCGGCCGATTGCGTTGAGGAACACTGCAATGCAAGCGACCAGCAGCAACCCGAGCGAGGCCGCAAGGAAATAGAACGACTGAAAATGCACAATGAAAAGGAGATTCTCGACGTACAAGCGCCGTGGGCGCCGATTCAGCCAGTATTGAACCAGCGCGACGAGCGGCAACACGGCGAACATCACTTTCGGCAGCGTGCCGCGCAGGGCGTTGCTGAACACGTGCCCTTCATCCTTGAGGGCGCGCACGCACGATGCCTCCACATCGGGTACCAGCTGGCGCAGCCATGTCGCTCCGGCCGCAACCTGGGCACAGTTCTGCGCCTTGATTTCCTGTCCGGTCGGACCGACAACGCGCGTGTGCGGCGTGGTGACAAAGGATGCAATCACAAAATACACGAACGACATCACCAGGTAGCTTCGCAGGGGCGGCGCATAGGACTTGCGCTTGCCGTCCAGGTACTGCCGGGTGAGAAAGCCTGGCCTGAAGAGCAGCGGCAGAAAGGTCCGCCAGAATTTCGAATCGACATGAAACATCCCCTCCAGGAATTCGCCGACGAAATGTCGAATCGACAAAGTGGCAAGCGCATCCTGCCCGCAATGTGCGCAGTAGCGATCCGCAAGCTTCGTTCCGCAGTTCGCGCAGGTACTCGGAGCAATTGGTTCGTCATCGACCACCTGAAAGTCCTTCGTGTGCGGCGCTGCGCTGAGCTTGAACGACTATAGATCTTAGTCCATGGCGGACGCCTGCCGACGATGGTCTCACCTTGGCCTCCCCGACACTCCCCACCACGCGTTGGCAACCTATTGAGGGTGCGTGGAATTCTGCTCGGCGCTGTTCACTATGTGCGCGCAACCCGGAGACAACCGCGGGTTAAGCCACTTTCTATCTATCGGATGCACCACGTCGAAGAGGTAGCAGGTGGAGTCAGCCGTTTCTTGTCTCGTCGCTCCGACAGGACTGATTTCCGAAGTGGTGCCTGATTCATCGAGGCGCTCCGACGCTCCCGAACGCGCTCGGCGTCGATGACTCGTTGACCGCTGCACTCGCAAAGTCCACCTCTGTTCTCGCGAAGCGGGACTCTCCCGCGCCATCTGTGCGTCATGAGGCCGCTCAGGCGGCAAGTTGAACGCTGCGACCGGTGGTGCCGGGTGGCGCGCCCGATTGGCGACATCTACCATGCGTACCAACAGAGCGAGCGAGCGGGCTTGCGGGCGACCACTCGCTGAGGTTCATGCTATGCGACGTCTGATCGGAAAGACTGCTCTCGTAACAGCGGCGGCGCAGGGAATCGGCCGTGCGACGGCGGAGCTGTTTGCCGCAGAAGGAGCACGCGTCGTTGCCACGGATATCGCCGACCAGCTGCTCGCGCAGCTACGCGGCTGCAGCGCGCGCCATCTCGACGTCACGAGCGGAAAGGAAGTGAACGCATTGGCAGAGGAGATCGGACCCATCGACGTTCTGTTCAACTGCGCAGGCTACGTACACTCTGGAACAGCGCTTGATTGTGATGAGGAGAGCTGGGACCTGTCGTTCGACGTGAACGTAAAGTCCATGTACCGGACCGTACGTGCATTTTTGCCGGGCATGCTCGCGCGCGGTCGTGGCGCGATTGTAAACGTCGCTTCCGTCGCAAGCTCCGTGATGGGCGTGCCGAACCGATTTGCATACTGCGCCAGCAAAGCTGCGGTCATCGGCTTAACAAGATCAATCGCCGCCGATTTTGTAGGCCAGGGAATCCGGTGCAATGCCATCTGCCCGGGCACCGTGGATACTCCGTCATTGCATCAACGGCTCCGGGCGACTGGCGACTACGAAGCGGCCATTGCAACCTTTGTGGCCCGCCAGCCAATGGCGAGACTCGGAAAGCCCGAAGAGATCGCCGCGCTCGCACTGTACCTGGCCAGCGATGAAGCGGCATTCACGACCGGCCAGATCCATGTTATTGACGGCGGCTGGTCGAATTGACAAGCCGGCGGACAGATCACCTTCACAATGTGCAGGACGACATGACTGACGCTCGGGCAGTCGACGACGCCGACGGACGATTGTGGGATGTCGCGATCATCGGCAGCGGAATCGGCGGCGGCACGGCAGCGCTCGCGCTCGCGCGGTCGGGCAAGAGCGTGATATTGCTCGAGCGTGGGCGCTTGTACGCCGGCAATCCCGAGGTGATTCACAACGACCTCGAGAGCCGGCTGCTGAGGGTCCGTGACGCGCAGTCGAGAGTCGAACTGTTCAAGAATGCCGGCAGGCTCTGGGACGTCATCGACGACATCACGCGCGCCTCACCGATCTCATTCCAACCGCACCTCGGCAACGCCGTCGGCGGCAGCAGCAGCGTCTACGGCATGGCGTTCGAGCGGTTTCATCCTCAGGACTTCTCGCCCGGCGATCTGGACTGCGCCGCAGCTGGCGCGAACGTGCCCGCACAATGGCCGATCGCCTATGCCGACCTTGCCGCCCACTATCCCGAAGCCGAGCGGCTCTACCGTGTGCGCGGCACACCGGATCCCCTGGGTGCCAGGGACTACGCACCGGACTATCTCGCGCCTCCGCCGTTGAGTCCGGCCAACGCGGAGATTGTCGCTCTCCTTCGGACAAATGGTCTGCATCCTTACCACCAGCCGATGGCATGCGAATACGTCGCTGGATGCCGCGAATGCCTCGGATTCATCTGCCCCGCGAACTGCAAAGGCGACAGCTATTCTCGTTGCGTGGAGCCCGCGATTCGTGATTTTGGCGCGCAGTTGCTGGACGATTGCGAGGTCGTGCACCTCGAGGCGAATCGCACGGCCGTCACGGCAGTCCACTGCAATCATCGTGGCATATTACGTGTCGTCAAGGCGCGCACGGTGGTCCTGAGCGCGGGCGCCCTGCAGACCCCGGCGCTGCTGCTTAGATCGAGGAGCGACGGATGGCCGGACGGACTGGCCAATCGTCACGATCAGGTGGGTCGAAACCTGATGAAGCACTTCATCGACTACTACTTCGTGCGCCCGACGCAGGCTCCACGGGAAGGCGAACTGACAAAGCAGATCTCGTTCAATGATTTTTACGTGCACGGGACGGTCAAACTTGGAAACGTGCAGTCGCTCGGCCCGACTCCCTCAGGGGACGCGGCCGCCAGGCAATTCGAGAAGGGCCTTTCCCAGACTCGCCCCCGGATGAGGTTCCTCCTGCCACTCCTGCGGCCCTTCGCGCGCCAAATGGCGAGACGCATCGTACGTGACACGCTTGTCTTTGCCGGGATACTCGAGGACCTTCCCTATGCGGAGAACCGCGTGACTTACGATTGTGCACGACAGCGGATCTGCCTCGCATACCATATCCACGACGAAGCCCGGCGCCGGATCGCAGAGTTCCGATCCCTCTGTCTTGCGGCTTTTCGGCCGCTACCGACAAGACTGGTGAGGCGCGCGCACGACTCGTGGATTCTCGGTCATCAGGTGGGTACCTGCCGGTTCGGCACGTCCCCAAGAGATAGCGTGCTTGATCGCTTCTGTCGTGCACACGAACTCGACAATCTCTTCGTCGTCGATGGGTCCTTCATGCCGACCAGTGGAGGCATCAATCCCTCGCTTACGATCGCGGCCAACGCGCTACGCGTGGCGGCGGCAATAGGCTCAGGTTCGTAACCCCTTTTCGCCACAGCACGAGTCGCGGTGACGCATCGCGACATGTCTCCGGCCGCCGGTCGAGCCATTCGGCGCGCGGCCTGTCCAGTGACGGCTTGCGGTCAGACCACCTGACCATCTATCCTAGGTGCCGGGGACGGATCGTCAGGGCACCGGCCGAGCCGCTCGAAAGGTGCAGGAGCGCGGCACAAGCGGCGGGCGTGTTCGTGAATACGCGACCCCGCCGGCGCGAATTAAACGACTCCACACGAGGGGACACCATGAAGCATCAACAATGGGTTCTGCGTTTCGCAATCCTGGCGGGGTTTGTCACCGCAAGCACGCTGGGTCAGGCTCAGGACAAGGCGAAGCCGGGGGAACTCGAAGAAATCGTCGTCACGGCGCAGAAGCGTGCCGAACCCCTGCAGCAGACGCCAGTCAGCGTCACCGCTCTGACTGCAGACACGCTGGCGAACATGCAGATCACGTCGGTGGAAGGGCTGCAGCACGAGGTGCCGAATCTTTACATGGAACAGGCCCTGGCCGGCACCACGACACCGAAAATGTTCCTGCGTGGTGTGGGTGTCGACAACCAGGTCTTCTCCTTCGACTCACCGATCGGCCTGTACGTCGACGGTGTGTACATCGCGCGCGTCACGGGCGCCATGACCGACCTGAACGACGTCGAGCGGGTCGAGTTCCTGCGCGGTCCACAGGGCACTTTGTATGGCCGCAATTCGAGCGTGGGTGCACTCAGCATCATTCATCGGCAACCGACGCTCGATCAGCCGCGCGCCGAGATTTCGGTAGGCGTCGGAAGTCGCGATGCAGCCAACATACAATTTTCCGCCAGCGCGGCGCTGGTGCCCGGCAAGTTGGGCTTCAGCATTTCCGGAACCCGCCGCGATCGGGGCGGATACATGACCAACCTGACCACCGGCGATCAGGCAATGAATGAAAACATCACGTCCGTCCGTGCGGCCCTGCTGTTCAAGCCCATGGATTCGCTCAGCATCACGCTACGCGGAGACGGGATGAATGATCACAGCCTGCCGACGCAGGCCTCGAACTTCCTCGTCAATCCGGACAACAACATTTACACTTATGAGACCTCGCCGGGTTCGAAGCTGATCAACACCGTCGAGCCGCGCGGCGGCTCCGCGACCATCAATTGGTCCGCGGGGAGTTTCGACCTCACGTCCATAACGGCCTACCGCCGGCTCCTCTATCGCAACTCGGGCGACGTGGATGGACTCGCGGCGGTGCGCAGCTTCGAGGTCGATCGACAGGACCTCAACGAAGACCAGTTTAGCCAAGAGGTGTTTCTGACTTCGGATCACCTCGGCCGAACCCAGCTCAAGTGGACGGTTGGCGCCTTTTACCTGAACGAAGACAACGAGTTCCATTGGGCGTTGCGAATATTCGCGCCGCCGACCACGCAGGTCTTCTTCCAGAAAACGACTTCATCGGCAATCTACACACAGGGCACGCTGCCACTTACCGATCGCCTGAACATAACCGCGGGCCTGCGTTTCACCTCCGAGAAGAAATCCCTCGATGCGGTCCAGTACCTGCCATCGGACACGGTACCGACGCAGGAGATCACGCTGAACCCTACCTTCTCGTTCGCCGACGAGATCAAGACCAATCGAACCAACTGGCGCGCGGCCATCGATTACAGGCTTGCGGATCGCACGATGCTCTACGCCAACGCTGCTACCGGGTTTCGAAGCGGTGGGTTCAATGGCAGCGCTCGCGACGTCGCCGGCATCACGAGCGGCCGGTTCGGGCCGGAGAGCAGCTTCATGGCGGAAGCGGGCGTCAAGACGGATCTGCTCGAACGGCGGCTGCGCATCAATGCACTGTACTACTACGCGAAGTACACGGATCTGCAGCTGTCGATCGTGAATCCCGACGGCAGCATCGTCGCAGGCAACGTCAAGGCCGACGTGAAAGGCGTCGAGGCGGAAATCACGGCGCTGCCGATCGATTCCCTGAGGCTGTCCGCATCCATCGGGACCATGGATGACAACATCCAGGACTCGCCGCGCGAGCTGAAGGACACCCCATCGCTGCAATATCGGCTGAGCGCGCTGTATACCGTGCCAGTCGGTACCGGCGGTGGATCGATGAGCCTCGGTGCCGACATGTCGTACAGCGGGAAGTACTTCAATGACACGAACAATGCGCCCGGAACCGAAGCGGGCCCGTACCACATGTGGAACGCCTATCTCTCATATCAATTGCCGGATGAGCGGTGGAAGTTCACCCTCGCCGGCTTCAATCTGAGTGACTTGTCCTATCCAAACCACACGTTCAACATCGCGAACGGCTTCATCTCGAGCGTTCAGTTTCCGATCACTCCGCGCCGCTGGATGTTGACCGCCGCCTTCAGGTACTGAAGACCGAGAGGCACACTGGGTCGTGGCGCCCCTCTGCCCCTCCTACCCCCGGAGGGGCGCCACGTGAGCGCAGGGCACAGGCCGGAGCCGACCGGCCGCAGCGGCCGCTGTCCGTTCCTCGGCGTGAGGTTCGCGCGCCATGGATGATGCATCGGGAAACAGGCAGCCCCGCGACTACCGCAGTCGCTATCGTCGGCTGCTGATCGATACCCATATTCCCGACTGGGACGAGCGGTTCCTCAAGGCGTTCGACCCGCAAGACGCCGTGAAGAGAGCGGCCAATGCCGGCGCGACCGCACTCATGCTGTACTTTCAATCGCACACGGGACTGTGCAATTGGGCGACCACCTCCGGTCAACAACATCGCGGACTCGTTGGCCGGGACGTAATGACCGACATGTTGGCCGCTGCGCGCGCTGAGGATCTGCCCGTCTGCGCCTACTACAGCGTGAATTTCAACAACTGGGCCTACGAGACCCATCCCGATTGGCGAATGGTACCGGCGGTCGGCGAAGTCATCATCGGCGGCGGACTTCTGCAGAGCGCCCGATATGGCATCTGCTGTTACAACAATCGCGAATACGCCGACTTCGTCGCCACGCAGACCCGCGAGATCCTCGAGCGCTATCCGGTCGACTGCTTCTTCTTCGACATGGTGTTCTGGATGACGGTCTGCCTGTGCAACGCATGCCGCGGACGCTATCGCCAGGAAACGGGCCGGGAATTTCCGGAAGCGGTCGACTGGCTGGACCCGCGCTGGTGCGCATTTCAGGAGGCGCGGGAGCGCTGGCTGACCGAGCAGGCCTGCGAACTGAGGGAAGCCGTGCGCGCCGTGCAGCCGGGCATCCCGGTGTATCACAACTTCGCGGTGGCTGCGGGCAGCTGGGTACGCGGATTCCCGTTCGAGTCGGCCCGGGCGCACACGTTTCTCGGCGGTGACTTCTACGGCGGCGTCGGCGAACAGCTCCTCGTGTCGAGGCTGATGCTGAACCTGTCCGAGCACCGACCCGTCGAATTCATGACGACGGTCAGCCTGAACCTTGCGGAACACGAGCGGCTGAAGCCGCAGTCCGTGCTCGACACGCTGGCATTTTCGACCACGGCGTGCCACGCCGCCTTCCTGGCCATTCTCGCGTTCGATCCCGACGGCAGCGTCAATCCGGGAGCGTTGGACCGAGTGCGGCAGATGTTTGCAGTGACTGCGCCGTACGAATCCGACCTCGGTGGCCAACCCATCGAGGAAATCGCCGTCTACTTCAGCGACGCCTCGAAGATGAGCTTCGCCGACAACGGCGTGCCGCTCGCACGGGCGGCCGCAGGCAGCTCGACCGACTACCCGCATCTGCACGCCCTGAGCGGCGCTTGCCGGATTCTCCAGGCGGCCCATGTTCCGTTCGGCGTCATCACACGCAAGCAACTCGGTGAGCTCGGTCGCTACCGCGTAGTCGTGCTGCCCAACCTGCTACGCATGAGCGAGGAGGAAGTTGCCGCGTTTCGCGACTATGTCCGCGACGGGGGTCACCTGTACGCCAGCCGCTACACGTCACTGACGTCGACGAGCGGACACAGAACCGATGACTTCCACCTGGCTGACGTGTTCGGATGTCACTACGCTGGCATGGAGTCGGGACGAATGCTCTATCTCTCGCCGTCCGTCGCGTCGCTCAGTGACGCGCTTGGTCCCGAACGCGCGCTTTGCCATTGGATCGATGCCAGCGACAAGACGGGCGCCGTGAGACTCCTGCCCCGGGCTGAAGGCGTCGCGCTGGCGACGCTCACGCTTCCGTGCGGTTACCCGAGTCGAGGCTCGGTTGCGGGTCATGATTGGGCGAGCATCCACAGTTTCCCGCCATGGCAGCGCACCTCAAACCCGGCTGTCGTGGCCAACGTCTTCGGGCGTGGGCAGTGCATTTATTCCGCTGCGGATATCGAAAGCGGTCACACACCCTCGCACGACGCGTTTTTCCTCGCACTGGTCAAGACGCTCGCGGGCGCGCGTTCCGCCCTCCGATGCGACGCGCATCCAGGGGTGTATGCGACGATCTTCGAACAGCGCGACAAGAGCCGCTGGATCGTCTCCTTCGTGAATCTCACTGGCCTGGACCCTCCGCTCCCGGTGCCGGGATTCAGATTTGCACTCACCCCTGCCGACGGCGATACCTTCGTTCGGTTGCGACGCCTGCCTGGCGGCGAGGAGGTCGCCGCCGAGATCCTGGAGAATGGTTCGCTTGCCGCCCAGGTGCCGGGCTTTGCGACATTTGACATGTACGCGGCCGAGTTCGCGTCGCCGGGCACCCGATCGCCACGCTCCTAGCGGTCATGAAGCAGGAATCCGCCGTCCACCGGCAACGCCACTCCGGTAATCTGGCGAGCCTCAGCCGACGCGAGAAAGACGACCGCATCAGCGATATCGCTTGCCTGCTGAAAGCTCCCGAGCGGAATTCTCGACAGGAACCGCTGGCGCGCCTCGGCGGCCGACAGATGCTGTTCGCGCTCGAGACGATCCCAGAAGCGTTCCATCATCGGCGTCGCGACGACGCCGGGCAGTACGCAGTTGCAACGGATTCGATAGCCCGCGCGAGCACAGTAAGCGGCCACGCTTCGAGTGAGCTGGATGACGGCGGCTTTGCTTGCGCCGTAGGCGGCAAGGGTCGGTGTCGCGATGCATCCGGCGACGGAGGCGATGTTGACGATCGCACCGCCCCCGCCTCGGTTCATGAATGCAATGGCGTGCTTGCAGCCGAGTGCGACCCCCTCCACATTGACGGACTGCACTCGCCGCCATCCTTCGAGGAGCAGGTGCTCGGGATCCTGGAGCCCATCACCCGCCTCCGCGCCCGCGCTGTTTACGAGGACACCCAATCGACCGTGCAGTGCCTCGAAGTCTCGAATGGCGGCGATCCAGTCCGATTCGCTCGTTACGTCCAGCACGCGCGCCGACGCGCCATCCCCGATCTCCTCGCAGGCGCCGCGCAGACTGTCCGAATCGACATCGGTCAGCACGACCGTCGCGCCCTCGCGCGCAAAGCGGATCGCAACCTCGCGACCGAGACCGGAAGCCGCGCCGGTAATCAACGCGGTCTGTCCCTGGAACCGCATCATTCAGGCCTCCTTGGCCTGCTATGGGCCGCGCCTAAAATCTCCGGCGGGATGCAGATCGGTACGCTTCCCCGGACATGCATTGATTCAACGAGCCCGTCAATGACGCAGGCGTTGATCACTGAGTCCCGTAATGACATCACCGGCTCGGCTTCCGCCCGGATCACGCTCGCGAAATTCTCGAGTTGCAGCCGGAAGACTGGCAGGTCAATCAGCCGTTCACCCGGCGACAGCGCGTCAATGTGCACGCGCGATTCGCGGCGCACGATAAATCGGGGACTGCGAGTTTCGATGAGCTCGGTGTCGCCGGCGATCGTCCACGCAACGGGCAATCGCACCTGAGCATGCTCGCCCGTCACTTCGAGGCACTGGTCGAAGACCGCTCGTCGACTGCTCGCGACCGACGCGACGCAGCCACTGCTGTACTCAATGAGGCCGTAGAGGCGATCGATCGTTCCCGTTCGCGGGTTTTGCCGGCCGCAGGCCATCGCACGCTCGGGCACCCCTCCCGCGAGCCATCCCACGGCATCCACCGGATAACACAGAAAGTCGCACGGTACGCCGCCGCCGGCATCCGCCCGTTGCCTCCAGGAGCGACCCTCGTTGGACGCGGTGGACTCGTCCAGCATGTGAAACGTGGCATGGATGTTGTCGATTGCCCCAAGGGCCCCGCTCATCACCCGCTCGCGCAAACGCACCACTGCCGGATGGTGTCGATACATGAATCCTTCCACGACGACGGCACCGAGCGATTGCGCGCGCTCCCAGATAGCCAGCGCGTCGGCCACGCGCGTGACCAGCGCCTTCTCGCACAGGACGTATCGCAGGCCATGTTCGAGACAGGATTCGATGTGACTGCGGTGGTCGGCGGGCCAGGTGGCGATAACAGCACCGTCCAGTTGCTCGCGCCTCAGCATCGCACCGAGGTCATCGTAGGCATGCGCCGGATCGATGTTCATCGTCTTGGCCCAGACCTCGGCGCTCTCGCGCCGACGACTCATGCACGCCACAAAACGCAATCGGTCATGGATCTGCAATGCCGCAAGACCGTGCGCCTGCGCGATCAGACCGCAGCCGATCATCCCAAGTCGCACCGGAGCAGTGCGGGTCACGCGAACTCCACGCGGGATGTGCGAAGGTGGCACGCGCGGCAGCGCCTGGCGTTCTTGACACGGACTGCGAGTTGCACGATAAACAGGATAAGTGGCCTGACCAGATCTCAAATCTACTGGATGTCGGCGAGTCTGGCCACTGCTCGCCCGCATCGACCCCTGGGTGACGAATGACAACCGGTCACCGCGGACTGTCGCGGACGATCAAGATCGGATGGGCGGTCGGCGAGCTCGGTATTGCGACGTTCATCGGGCTCACGATGATCTACCTTCTGTTCTTTCTCACGCAGGCGGTCGGCATCGCGCCGCTGTGGGCGGGCATCGCCCTGCTGATCCCGCGGCTGTGGGACGTAGTGATCGATCCGATCATCGGCGCGCTTTCGGATCATACGCGGAGCCACATGGGCCGACGGCGCCCCTACGTCCTTGCCGCCGCCTGCACGTTCGGGCCGTTCTTCGCCCTGCTGTTCGCAGTCCCCTCGACGCTGTCCGGCACCGGAAAGACCGTCTACGTCACGATCCTTTACCTGCTTGCAAGCAGCGCCTATTCGCTGCTCGACGTGCCGTACTCGGCGATGGCGGCGGAGTTCACACGGGACTACAAGGAGCGAACGAATCTCACCGGCTACAAGATGATTGCCGCCCGCGCAGGAATCGTGCTTTCCGTAACGCTCGGCCCACTGATCTTCACGTCCCAAAGCAGTCTCGCGGCGGGATTCAGGCTGCTCGGGTACGTGAGCGGAGCCTTTATCGTGGCCACGACGTTCACCATCTTCTTCGCGACCCGGCACGCCCCAAGAATCGAGCGTCCAGTGCATCACTTCAGTGTTCGCGATGAGCTGAACTCGCTGCGGGGAAATCGGCCGTTCCGCGTCCTCTGGCTCGCATTTCTGTTCCAGAACCTCGCCATCGGCGCAAGCGCGACCACTCTGATTTACCTGATTACCTTCGTCATGAGAGCGGATGCGAAAGTCGTCGGCCCCCTGGTTGCCGTCGGATCGGTCGTCGGACTGCTCGTCACGCCATTCTGGGTACTGATCGCGCGGCGCCTGGGGAAACGCAAGGGATACTTTGTCGGCATGGCCATCAGTGCGCTGATGAGCCTCCCGGCCCTGTTCATCCCGCCCGAGCTGTATCTCGTGCTGTTCGTGGTCCTGCTCGTCGCGGGCGTGGGAGACGCCGCGACGCAGCTCTTCCCCAACTCGATGGTGCCCGATACGGTCGAGGTCGATGAACTGCGGACGGGCATGCGGCGCGAAGGCGCAATCTTTGGTGCCTGGAGCTTCTGCCGCAAGCTCGGAATGGCAGCCGGCGCCTTCTTCGTCAGTATCGGATTGTCGATTGTCGGCTTCGTCAGTGGCGCCGCACCGGCTGCGCAATCGCCCGGGTCTCTGGTCGGTATCCGATTAATCTACACGCTCCTGCCGTTCACACTCTGGGTTGCCGCGATGATCGTGCTCAGGCGTTATGAGCTGTCGGAGACGCGTTTCAATGACATCAAGGCGCGTATCAACCGCGACAGCGCCAATGCACCGGTCGAACAGAACCGTGTGAGGATCGAAGCACAGCAGTGAGATGAAGACTCGGAGCGTCCCGTGACGAGCAGGCAGATCACCCGGCGTGTCGATGCACACATGCATCTGTGGCAGCTCGCGCGCGGCGACTACGACTGGATGTCTCCGGCGCTTGGTCCGATCCATCGTGACTTCGGGATCGCGGATGCCGAGCCGTTGCTGCGCGCCTGCGATCTGCAGGAGGTTGTGCTGGTGCAGGCAGCAGCGACCGTCGCGGAGACGACTTTCCTCCTCTCGCTTGCGCCGTCGTCGCCGCGTATTGCCGGTGTCGTCGGCTGGGTTGATTTCGAGTCCCCGGATGCACCTGCGACGCTGCAGGACTTCGCCCGCCTGCGCCACTTCAAGGGCGTACGGCCGATGATCCAGTCCATACCGGACACGGCCTGGATGTTGCGCGAAGACGTTGGTCGCACCTGGGACGCCGTCGCCATGCTGGACATCGCCGTAGACTTCCTCGTTATGTCGGAGCACCTCGAGTCTCTGCACGCGCTGCTCAGGCGACGACCTGCATTGCGCGGAGTGATCGACCACGGCGCGAAACCACAGATCGAACGCAGAGAGATGGGCGCCTGGGCGCGTGCCATGACGCGCCTCGCCCGCGACACGAATGTTGCGTGCAAGCTGTCTGGCCTCGTCAGCGAGGCGGGCCCAAATTGGACGACCGAATTGCTGCGCCCCTATGTTGATCTTCTGCTGACGGAGTTCGGTCCTGCGCGCCTCCTGTTTGGCAGCGACTGGCCGGTGCTCAACCTCGCTGCGGACTACGTTCGTTGGTACGAGACCGCAAATGAACTCCTGCAATCGCTTTCGGACGGAGAGCGCAGCGCGGTGTTCGGCGGGAACGCCGCCACCTTCTATCGCCTCTGATACCCGCGAGCGGCGCAGCCCCGCAGGAAGTGCCGGCTCGGCGGGTCGGCCGCGGCGGACGCGCGGACTCCTGCCGAGCTCGGCAAGCCCGGCCGACCCATTTTGCGCCGCCGCGTCGCCCGCTTGCGCCCGCCTGCAAACTGGCCTTACCATCTGGCCACAATGCCGGAGAACTCCTTGAATCGCTATGACCTGAACGGCAAGTCAGCCATCGTCACCGGCGCCGCCCGGGGCATCGGCTGCGCGGTGGCGGAACGCCTGCTCGCGAGTGGGGCAGCCGTCGCCATCTGGGACGTCGACGCAGCCGCGGCGCGCGCCACCGCCGAGCGGTTGGGCGCTCACGGCCAGGTGCTCGCCATCGATGTCGAGCTGCTCGACTACGCCCGCGTCGAGCGGGCAGCGGCCGACACCGCGAAAGCCTTCGGGCACGTCGACATCCTCGTCAACAATGCCGGTATCGCTGGGCCGAGCATGCCCCTCTGGCAGTATCCCCTCGACGAGTGGCGGCGCGTCGTCGATGTAGACCTCATCGGCCTGTTTCACGCGACGCGCGCCGTGCTGCCCATCATGCTTCGCCAGCCGTGGGGTCGTGTCGTCAACGTCGCCTCGGTCGCCGGCAAGGAGGGCAATCCCAACATGACGGCGTACAGCGCAGCGAAAGCCGGGGTCATCGCGCTCACCAAATCGCTTGGCAAGGAGCTCGCGAGCAGCGGGATCCTCGTCAACTGCGTGACGCCATCCACCGTGGCGACGGAGATCCTCAAACAGTTTTCGCCCGAGCAGGTGCGAGCGAACACCGCCAAGATCCCGCTTGCCCGGCCGGGAACCGTCGAGGAAGTCGCGAACATGATTGTCTGGCTGTGCTCGACCGAGTGCAGCTTTTCCACCGGCGCGGTGTTCGACCTTTCCGGGGGCCGCTGCACGTACTGATTCGCTGCACTTCGATTTCGATGAGGAAAGTCACGGACTATGCGCTTGGTTCGCTTCGGCCCAGCCGGGCGTGAAAGACCCGGGCTCCTGGACGCCGAAGGCGTCATCCGGGATCTGTCACGGCTGCTGCCCGACATCGGTCCACAGGTGCTCGCTGATGGCGCACTCGAGCGCGTGCGCGCGGCCGATCCTCTGAGTCTGCCGACCGTTCGGGGCAACCCGCGGCTCGGTGCGCCGCTCGCCCGCGTCGGCAAGATCGTGTGCGTCGGACTCAACTACCGCGCCCATGCCGAGGAAGCGAGCATGGAGGTCCCGACTGAGCCCGTGCTTTTCATGAAATCGCCGGGTGCCATCACCGGCCCAACCGATCCGGTGCTTCTGCCGCGCGGGTCATCGATGGTCGACTGGGAGGTCGAGCTCGGCGTCGTCATTGGACGCCGCGCAAGCTACGTGCCCGCAGAAAGAGCGCTCGACCATGTGGTTGCGTACTGTCTGGCGAATGATCTTTCGGAACGGGGCTTTCAGCTCGCACGCGGCGGACAGTGGGTGAAGGGCAAGAGCTGCGATTCGTTCGCGCCTCTGGGTCCATGGCTCCTCACGGCAGACGAAGTATCAGACCCGCAGGACCTCGACATCTGGCTCGACGTCAATGGCACGTCGATGCAGTCGAGCAATACGCGGCTGATGATCTTTCCGGTAAGCACCCTTATAAGCTATATCAGTGCGTTCATGACACTCGAGCCGGGCGATCTGCTGCTGACGGGCACGCCTCCGGGCGTTGGCATGGGCCAGACGCCGCCCCGCTATCTCAGGGAGAACGACCGCTTGCGGTTCGGAATCAGCGGACTTGGCGAACAGGAACACGTCGTCACCCAATGCGGTTCCGCGAACCAGCCAGCGGCAACGTGAGCAGAACACGCGTGACGAACGGTACCGGCAGCGCCCCGCTTGACCCGCAGATGGCCGTGGTCGTCGAAGCGATGCGCGCGGCGCAGGCCTCAGCTCCTCCGTTCGCAGATATTCCCGTGGCCACGATGCGCGCACGCGCCAAGGAACAGTTTGCGTTCTGGAATGCGGAACCACCCCCCGTCTCCAGCGTACGTGAACTCGATGTGCCCGGGCACTGCGGGTTACGGAGGGTGCGCGTCTACGAACCCCTTGCTCGTGCCGCGTCGCGCGGCGCACTCGTTTACTTTCACGGTGGCGGATGGGTCATCGGTGACCTCGATCTCGAGGACTGCGCGCTGCGTCACCTTGCGAACGACAGCGGGGCGGTGATTTTCTCGGCGGATTACGTCCTGGCGCCGGAACACAAGTTTCCGGCGCCGGTTCTGGACTGCGTGGCGGTCACGGAATGGCTTCAGCGGCATGCCGCCGAGTCCGGCTTCGACCCCGGAAGACTGGCGGTCGGCGGAGCCTCGGCTGGCGCGAATCTCGCTCTGGCGACCGCGCTGACGGTACGAGAACGGCGAGACTCATCCTTGCGTTTCATGCTGCTCTTTTACGGCGTGTACGCGGCCGATCACTCGACGACGTCGCACCGCATGTACGGCGGAGGCGACTTTGTCCTGAGCTCCGCAATGATGGAGCGGTTCTGGACCCTGTATCTCGAGGACGCACGCCAGGCTGCGGATCCCCGGGCTGCCCCTTTGCACGCCGACCTCACCGGTCTTCCCCCGGCTTACCTGTGCGCTGCGGAACTCGATCCGCTGCGTGACGACAGTCTCGCCCTGACAACACGGCTGCGCGCCGCAGGGGTGTGTGCCGAATGCAAAATTTGTCCGGGCGTCGTCCACGGATTTACGCTCATGTCGCGCTCCGTGCCGGCGGCGCGACGCGCGCTGCAGGATGCCGGCGCCGCGTTGCGTGACGCGCTCGCCCGCTGACGCTCACTCCCGCGGATCCTGCACCAATGCGCGCGATCGATTGCGCGCGCTCTCGCGTATCGCATCCATGGTGGCGACGGTATCGAGACTCATCGCGAGGCGGGCGATGGCTTCACTCCGGTCGTCGCTGCGCACCAAGCGGGCAAATGCCTCGGCTTCGAACTGGAAGCCGTTGCCTGCCCCGGTCTCGATGCGCTCGAAGGGCGCGCCGAAGTCAGTTCCACGCTTGATGCGGAACGATGCGTTCGTGCCCGATTCCGTGTGGTTGCTGAACGACGTCTCGATCGCGCCGGCGCTCCCGCAGAGCATCGCGCAGCGATGCGGGCCCACAGCGATGCTGCAAGCGATCTGTGCCAGCCCACCCGCCCGGTGGTGGAGCGTCGCGACCGTCGTGAGATCAACGGCCGCTTCCCCGCACTCCATGGCGGCGTCCACCTCGACTGGACGCGCCCCGAAGATCAGGCGCGCGAGGCTCACCGGATAACACCCAACGTCGAGCAACGCCCCGCCCGCAAGCTCGCGGCTCAACCGGATGCTGCCCGCCGAGCTGACCGCGAACCCGGTAGACGCTTGCACCAGGCGCACGGTACCAATCTCCCCCGCTTCAATGCGGCGCACGATCTCG
>Ga0316620_10000366_pt1 | contig 17992 bp, 14 predicted proteins | sample OWC_Aug_M1_C1_D5_FD_207651 | JGI IMG/M metagenome (GOLD analysis project Ga0316620, IMG submission 207651) | Wetland soil microbial communities from Old Woman Creek delta, Ohio, United States - OWC_Aug_M1_C1_D5_B | ecosystem: Environmental > Terrestrial > Soil > Wetlands | place: USA: Ohio... | reverse complement strand
GCCAGGCCGGGCCTGGTCCGTGGACGGTCAGATTGAACCGCACAGCCGCCAGGACCGCAAAGACCTGACGTAAGATATTCTGAATAAATACTTTGCGATCCTTGCGTCCGTGCGTCTCACAGGCCACCGTGGCCAGGACGGGACCTGCCCTCGACGACGGCGTTGAGGAGACCGATCGCCTCCACGATCCGCTGGGGGGATGTGGCCGTGAAGCAGAGGCGGGCGAAGCACCCGAAGTCGGCGCCGAAGACCTCGCCCGGAGCCAGGGAGACCCCGGCCTCCATGCAGGCCACGAGCAGGCGTAGGAGACCTGCGGCATCGTCCACCTGCTGCCGGAAGTCGACGAAGATGAAGGCCCCGGCCTGGGGCCGGTGGTAGGCCGGCCGCAACCCGCCGCAGGCCGCCTCGAGCCCCTCGACGTACGACCGGCGGACCCGCTCGATCTCGGCTGGCCCGGCGCTGAGAGCGGCCATCGCCATCTCCTGGGCCGAGGTCGAGGCGTGGTACGAGGCGTGGGTGACGACCCGGGCCATCAGCTGCTCGAGCTCCCTGGGCGCGATGACGAAACCGGCGCGGTGGCCGGCCAGGAGGTGGCTCTTGGAGAACGAGCCGGTGACCACCAGCCGCTCGCGCACCTCGCGCTCCTCGGCGAGCAGGGGCACCGCCCACTGCACGCCGTCAAAGATCAGGTCTTTGTACACAACGTCGACCGCCAGCCACAGGCCGTGCTCCACGGCCACGTCGCGCAGGGCCTCGACGTAGGCGCGCGGGCACACGAAACCGGCCGGGTTGTTGGGGTCGCAGAAGTAGAGGCCGGCCGTGCGCTCGCCGCACGCCTCCCCGAGCCGACGACGGAACGCCCCGGCATCGGCCTCGGGCCAGCCGTCCGCGCCGACCGGGACCTCGACCGGTACCAGCCCCTGCGAGCGCAGGATGCCGAAGATCAGGGGCCAGCACGGGGTCACGACCAGGACCTCGTCGCCGGGGTCGAAGAGCGCCGTGGCCACCTGTGACAGGGCGCCGGTGCAGCCGGGCGCCGCCACCACGTTTTCCGGCCCGAGCGCCAGCCCGAGCTGCGGTCCGACCCAGTCGGCGACCATCCGCCGGTACGCGGGCAGGCCCGCGACCGGGCAGTAACGGTGGACCGGCTCGTGATCGAGGTCGATCTGGCGCGCCTCGATCGCCGGTAGGAGGTACGAGTCGCCGATGTGGAGGGGGAACAACCTGCCCTCGGCCCGCAGGCGCGCGGCGATCGGGGACAGCGCGCCAAAGGGCGTGCTGCTGACCGCGCGGGCGCGCGCGGCCGGCTCCGGCCAGCGCGGCATCAGCGCTCCTCGCCTTGGCGCTCGATCGTCATGCCCACCGCGCCCTCCGACTCCGCCTGACCCCGGCCGCCGCGCCCGCCTTTCACCCGGCGCTCCGCGGTCGTCGGATCATAGCCCAACCCCCTGCGGCCATGGTAAACATGCTGGCGCGCCGGCCCAGGGTGCTCACCGCCCGCGGGCTCCGACGCCGGGAGGTCGCCGATGAAGCCGACCCGCTGGCCAATACTGGTCGCGATCTGCGCGGGCTGCACGCTCGCCGGCATGGGCGGGCTGCACGCCGCCGAGACCGTGGTGACTGCCGACGCGGCCGTGGTCTCGGCCTTCGTGTGGCGCGGCCAGGTCTACAACGACGAGGCCGTTCTGGAGCCGGCCCTGACTGTCGAGCGGGGCGGGCTCACCATCAACGTCTGGGGCAACCTCGACCTCACCGACCGCAACGACGCCGGCGGCCGCTTGACGGAGCTCGACGTCACCCTGGGCTACGGCCGCGAGGTGGTCGCGCCGCTGTACCTGGAGGCGGGCGTCGCCGTCTTCACCTGTCCCCACGCCGCCCGGCTCGACGACGAGACCTTCCTCGGCGGCGGCACGACCGAGCTCTACGTCGCCGCCGAGCTCGACCTGCTCCTCCAGCCGTCGCTGACCGTCTCCCGCGACATCGATGCCAGCGACGGGCTCTATGCCCAGCTCGAGCTCGGCCACGAGCTCGAGCTCTCCCCCAAGGCGACCCTCCAGCTCGGCTTCAGCGGCGGCTGGGGCAACGCCGACTCCAACCTCTTCTACTTCGACGTCGACGGCCACGCCCTCAACGACGGAAATCTCACAGTGGGGCTGGCCCTGCCCCTGAGGCAGAACGTGACGGTGGTTCCCGCCCTGACCTATACCTGGCTCTGGGACTCTGCGATCGAGAGCGGCGCTCTCGGTCTCTACGGGGAGAAGGACCTCCTGTGGGGCGGCGTCACCGTCAGCATCACCCTGTAGCGCGATGAGCTCCGTCTACCTGTTCGCCATCGACCGCCGGGCCAGCAATGCCGACACCGCGGCCGCCGTCGACGCGCTGTGGCGCGCCGCGGGCCTGGCCAAAGCTTTCACCGCTCACGACCTGGCCGCCCTCAAGCTCCACGTCGGCGAGCCCGGAACCAAGACTTTCGTCCGACCGGTGATCGCCGCCGCGCTGGTGCGCCTGATCGCCGCCACCGGCGCCGAGCCCTTCCTGACCGACACCGCGGTGCTCTACAAGAGCGAGCGCGACAACGGCGTCGGACACGCCCGCGTCGCCGCTGTCCACGGCTTCGGCCTCGAGCGCGTGGGCGCCCCCTTCATCCCGGCCGACGGGCTCAACGGCTCCGACCAGTGCGAGCTGCCGGTCAACGGCCGCCACTTCGACACCGTGGCCATGGCCGCGGCCATCGTCCAGGCCCGCAGCATGCTCGTGCTGTCCCACGCCACCGGCCACCTCGGCACCGGCTTTGGCGGCGCCCTCAAGAACCTGGGCATGGGCTGCTCCTCGCGCAGGGCCAAGCTCCGCCAGCACCACGGCCAGCAGCCCCGCATCGACCCTGACGCCTGCACCGGGTGTGCGACCTGTGCCGAGCGGTGCCCGTCCGGCGCCATCGCGGTCAACGGCACGGCGGCCATCGACGCCGCCGAGTGCATCGGCTGCGGCGAGTGCATCGCGGCCTGCCGGGAGGGTGCCGTCCGCTTCGAGTGGGGCATCATGGGCCGCGAGCTGCAGGAGCGCATCGTCGAGCATGCGGCCGCCCTGGTCCGACACAAGCCCGGGCGCATCGGCTACGTCACCGTGGTCCAGGCGGTGACCAAGGACTGCGACTGCATGGGCATGGCCCAGAAGCCCCTGCTCGCCGACATCGGCATCCTCGCCTCGCGCGACCCGGTGGCCATCGACCAGGCGGTCCTCGACCTGGTGGCCGAACGCGCGGGCCGGACCCTGGAGTCCATGTCCTACCCGCGCCTCGACGCCACGATCCAGGTTCGCTACGCCGTCGAGCTCGGCCTCGGGGACCCGGACTACGACCTGATCAGCGTGAAAAGCTAGCCCGGACGCACCTGGAATCACTCGTGCTTGCTATTGGTTGACATCTGTGCGATAGTGACGCAGCGGTCATCGCGGGTGCATCGTGCCCCCGAGCTTCGACGGCCGCACCTCGCAGGGTCAGCCATGACCCGGACGGCAGCCCACCGGCAAGTCTCCCGTTCCCAATCCAGCCGGAAACGACCCGCAGCGACCCTGCGATCACGCATGGTGCGCCTGCAGAAAGCAATGTGTTCTTTGAGTTTTGGTGACTTCGAGCTCGATCCCGCCCTCCTGCGCGGGATCTCCGACATGGGCTTCGTCAAGCCCACTCCGATTCAAATCGCGGCCTTGCCGCCGGCGCTCGCCGGCAGTGACGTCCTGGCCGCGGCGATGACTGGCAGCGGCAAGACTGCGGCCTTCGTTCTTCCCATCCTGCAGCGTCTGTTGAAGCGCGACGACCAAGCCGGCATCCGGGCCCTGGTCCTCACCCCGACCCGCGAGCTGGCCGCCCAAGTCCACGAGCACCTGGTGGCCCTCGGCCGGCACAGCCGGGTCAGTGCTGCCACCGTGTTCGGTGGCGTCAAACCAGCGGCCCAGGTGCGGGCGCTGCGCTCCGGCGTCGACGTGGTGGTGGCCACCCCCGGCCGCCTTCTCGATCATATGAGCCAGCCATGGTTCCGCATTGACCGCCTCGAGGTGCTGGTGATCGACGAGGCCGACCGCATGCTCGACATGGGGTTCCTGCCCGACGTCCGGCGGATTCTCGCCCGCCTGCCCAAGCGCCGGCAGACGATGCTCTTCTCCGCCACCATGCCGCGTCCGATCGTCGAGCTCAGCCGCGACCTCCTGGTGCGGCCGGTGCGCCTCGACGTCGAGCGGCCGGCCCAACCTGCCACCGGCGTCCGTCACGCGGTCATGCCGGTGGCCGAGCCGGACAAGAAGAGCTTGCTGCTCGGAATGCTGCAGCGGGGCGACGTCGGCACCGCCCTGGTCTTCACCCGCACCAAACACCGCGCCAACCGTCTCGCCAAGTTCCTGGCCGCGGCCGGCATCCGCTGCGATCGCATCCACGGCAACCGCAGCCAGCCGCAGCGCGAGGCTGCCCTGGCCGCGTTCAAGATGGGCCGCATCCAGATCCTGGTCGCCACCGACATCGCCGCGCGCGGCATCGACGTCGAGGCCCTGCCGCACGTCATCAACTTCGACGTCCCGCACCAGCCCGACGACTACATCCACCGGGTGGGACGGACGGCCCGCGCCGAGGCCACCGGCGACGCCCTGACCTTCGTGGCGCCGGAGGAAGAAGGGGACCTGATGGCCATCGAGCGGGCTGTAGGCCGGCGCCTGGACCGCCGCCAGCACACGCCCGGCGGCCTTCCCCAGCGCCCTGCCGGACCGGCCAAGGTCGCCAGCAGCCCTGCTCTCCGGCAGGGGCGGGACAAATCCCTGAGACGCATCTCGAGTTTGACCGATTGGCCGACCATCGGGGTCGGCCCAGAGCCGGGCGGGCTTGGAGCCCGCCGTTCCACAGTGACTGGGGCAGGCCGGGATTCAGGCCGCCCCGAAGAGAAGAGGATGAGCATGTCGAAGAAGCTGTTTGTTGGAAGTTTGAGCTGGAACACTGACGACACCCGCCTGCGTGAGGCCTTCGCCCAGCACGGCGAGGTCACCGAGGCCAGGGTGATCACGGATCGCGACTCGGGCCGCTCGCGCGGCTTCGGGTTCGTGACCTTTGCCGACGACTCTGCCGCCGAGAAGGCCATCGCGGCCCTCAACCAGCACGAGCTGGACGGCCGGACGATCAGAGTCGACGTCGCCCAGGACAAGGATCGCGACGGCGACCGCGGCCGCTCCAACGGCCGCCGCTGGTAGGTTCCATCGCCAAACCGGAGCGCCCCTCCCAGCGAGGGGCGCTTCTCTTGTTCCCGATTGGTCGCCCCACTCTCGTCAGCTTCGAACAAGAAGCCGGAGGACCGGGAGTGCAGGCCCTGCCTCGCTATCCTGCCTCAGCCTCGGCCAAGTCCCTTCCGCCCCCGTGGACGATGCTCGACAGCCTGCCGCTGACGACGCGGACCTGCTCGGCCGCCTTTTCCAGCTGCTGCGCGCCGGCCGCGTTGTCGGTGGCGGCGCCCTCGACGCTCTGCAGCGCCTCGCCGATCTGCTCGATCCCGGCTAGCTGCTGCCCGGCGGTGAGGGCAATCTGACTTGCCGCGTCGGAGCTCTCCTCAATGACCCGCGCCAGCTTCTCGATGGCCTGGCCGAGCTCCTCGATCAGCTCGCCCCCCTCCTCCACCCGCTTCACCCCCTGTTCGGTGATCATGACCGCCGCGGTCGACGAGCGCTCGATCTCCGACAGGATCGACCGGATCTCCTCGGTCGCCTCCTTGGAGCGCTCGGCCAGGGCTTTCACCTCCCCGGCCACGACCGCGAAGCCGCGACCCTGCTCGCCGGCTTTGGCGGCCTCGATCGAGGCGTTGACCGCGAGCAGGTTCGACTGCTCGGCGATGGCCTTGACGCTGTCGACGATCTCGCCGATGCGCACCGTCTTCTCACTCAGCTCGACGATGTTGGTGGCGATGCCTTCGACCCCTTCGCGGATGTTCTGCATCGCCTCGACGCCCTGGGCCACGGCTTCGAGGGCCTCGTCCGACGCCACCTTGCTCTGCAAGGCCACCTCGGAGGTAGCCTGGGCCTTGCCCGCCGCCGAGGTCGAGGTGTGGCGGAGCTCGTCCACGGTGGTCGAGGTCTGGGCCACGGCCGACGCGGTCTCGCTGGTCGACGCGGTCAGCTGCTGGACCGAGGTCAGGATCTGGGCCGCCACCCCCTGGGCGTCCTCGCTCGCCCTCTTGAGCGAGCGGCCGAGGTCGCGGCCGATGATCGCCGACAGCGTGGCGGCCGCCAGGATCGCGACCAGGGCGAAGATCGCCGACAAGCCGGCCGCCCACGACGCCTGGCGGCGCAGCGTGTTGACCAGCTCGATGACGCCGTTCCCCACCTCCTGTCCGACCGCGGCCACCCGGTCGATCCGGGCCGTGCTGAGCTGCCACCAGCGGTCAGGGTCGAGGCCTAGGGTCTCGGCATCGGGATCCTGCAGGGCTTTCATCCGCATGTCCTCGACCTGCGCGAACTCCACGCCGTCCATCGCCTCGCGGTAGCGCTCGGCATGGGCCGGCTCGGCGTTGGCCAGGAAGATCTCCTCGAAGGTCTTCTGGCGGGCGCCGAGCGTGACCAGCGAGCCGTAGGTCCCGGGCTCCATCATGTCGATGGTGGCCGCCATCGACAGGGCGATGCGCTCGAGGCCAGCCTCGATTTTGAGCCGCGAGATGCAGTCGAGGGAGAAGAGCATGCTCTTGACCCGCGCGTCCTTGCTCGCCCCGGACACGGTGGTGATGATTTCGAGCAGGACGCCGCTCAGGTCGTTGTACGCCGCCACGGCCTCGACCGGCGACGCCCCGCCGCCGGAGATGCCCCGCCGCACCTGCTCGAGGGCCGCAACGGCTGCGTTCGCGCGCTTGGCCAGACCCTCGACGTCGGTGTGCATGCTGCCCGTGTCCAGGGCGCCGAGCCGAGTCTGGAAGTCCGCGATCAGGCGATCCGTCTCGGCGCACTGGGCAGCGAAGCCCTTGGATCCCTCGACTTCAGCTCCCGACAGCTCGCTGGCGCCGGATCGCCGCTCTTCCTCGAGGGCGTCCACCAGCCCTGACGAGACCACCGCCAGCCTGGCCAGCTCCTCGACAGCGCGCATCTCGCCGCTCACCGCAAGCTTGCGCTGGACCTCGAGGACCGCGAAGATGGCCAGCCCGACGACGGGAACCAGGACCATGACCGCCAGCTTCTGGACCAGACTCAGGCGTTCGGACATCTTTCCTCCCCACTCCCTGTACCGGCACAGCGCAGGGAAAGCCGCACCTCACGACAGCTCGGCAGTACTGTCCGAAGGCAAGACCCGTGCCAGGAGCTGCACATCGACCTCGGCGCCGAGGCTGTCTATAATGCTCACGACTGGAAGGCCAACACGAGGCGATGGTTCCCAGAACGATCTTGATCGTGGACGACGAGGCCGCGGTCCGGGGTGCGATCGTAGCCTTCTTCGAGGCGCACGGCTTCCACGTGCTCGAGGCCGGGACCCTGCGCGACGGCCTCGAGGCATTTGCCGCACATAACCCGGACGCGGTGGTGCTCGACTACCGCCTCCCGGACGGCAACGCCCTCGACCTCCTGCCCAAGCTACAGGAGGTCGACTCCGAGGTCCCGGTCATCATCCTCACCGGCTACGGCAGCATCGACCTGGCCGTGCGCGCCATCCAGGAGGGCGCCGCCCACTTCCTCACCAAACCGGTCGAGTTCCAGACCCTGCTCGTCATCATGCAGCGGCTGCTCAAGCAGAACCGCAGCAACCGTCGCCAGCTGGCCCAGCGCCCAGCGAGCGCCAAGAACCCGCTCGACCCGTTCGTCGGCACGAGCCCGGCCATGGCCCAGCTGCGAGAGCAGACCCAGCGTTTCCTTGACACCTCGAGCCCGGTCCTGATCGTGGGCGAGACCGGCTCGGGTAAGGGCGTCCTCGCCCGCTGGATTCACGACAACGGCCCCCGCGCCGACGAGCCCATGGTCCACATCAACTGCGCCGGTCTGACCACGGCCTTCCTCGACGCCGAGCTATTCGGCCACTCGCGGGGCGCGTTCACCGGTGCGACAGCTGCCAAGCCCGGGCTGCTCGAGGTGGCCAACCACGGCACCGTCTTCCTCGACGAGGTGGCGGACGTCGACCCCGAGATCCAGCCCAAGCTGCTCAAGGTGCTCGAGGAGAAGAGCTACCGCCGGCTCGGCGAGGTCCGTGATCGCACCGTCGATGTGCGCCTGATCGCCGCCACCAACCGTTCGCTCGCCGCGGCCGTCGAGGGGGGCAGGTTCCGCAGTGACCTCTACTTCCGACTGAGCGCTCTGCCCCTGCGCATTCCGGCCCTGCGCGAGCGGCCCAACGACATCCCACGCATCGCGCAACTGCTGCTCGACAACCTCACCCTCGAGCTGGGCAGGCCGGACGTCCGGCTGTCACCCGAGGCATTCAAGGCGCTCGTCTTGTACCCGTGGCCCGGCAACATCCGCGAGCTGCGCAACGTCCTCGAGCGGGCCATCCTCCTCGCCGACGACGACACCGTGCACGGCACCGACCTCCAGTTCGGAGACCTGACACCCCAGGCGACGGCCGCCCCTGACACCAGCCTGTCCCTCGAGGCGATGGAGCAGAGACACATCGGTGCCGTGCTCGAGGAGGAGGACGGCCACGTCGGCCGCGCCGCGGATCGCCTCGGCGTCCCCCGCAGCACCCTTTACAAGAAGCTCAAGCGGTTCGGGATCGCGACTCCCCGGCCACGCGCCGCGTGTGGAAGCTGATGGGCGCACATGGCACGCCGACCAGTCCCGCGTCTCAGCGCGGGATTCATCTGTCTCGATTCGAGAAGGCGAGCAGAGGACAACCGTGTCTCGGCTTCGGCCGCGGGCCATGGGACGCCCCGTCGTGGGGGCCGCAGGGACCGCGACCCGAACGAGGAAGGAGAGTTCCGTGCAAGGCAGAATCCTGGTAGTCGACGACGAGGCTCACGTCCGCCGCGTGATCCGGGCGTTTCTCGAGGAGAGCGGGCTCGAGGTTGTCGAAGCCGATTGCGCGCAGGCGGCCGAGGAACGGTACGCCACCCGCAACCCCGATGCGGTCATCCTCGACTACCGACTCCCTGACGGCAACGCTCTCGACCTCATGCCCAAGCTGCAGGAGATCGACCCCAGCGTGCCGATCGTCATCCTGACCGGGTACGGGACCATCGACCTCGCGGTGCGGGCCATCCAGGAGGGCGCGGCCCACTTCCTCACCAAGCCAGTCGAGATGCCGAGCCTGCTCGTGATCATCGAGCGCATGCTGGAGGAGAGCCGCCGGCGCCGCCACCAGCTCGCGCAGCGGCCGGCAACCGCCATGCGACCGCTCGACCCGTTCATGGGCAGCGATCCCAAGATCGGCCGGCTGCGCCAGGACGCGGCTGGCCTCCTCACCCTCTCCAGCCCGGTCCTCGTCGTGGGCGAGGCCGGAGTCGGCAAGGGCGTGCTCGCCCGCTGGGTTCACGACAACAGCTCGCGGGCCGAGGAGCCGCTCGTGCACATCAACTGTGCCGGCCTGACCGGCGCCTTCCTCGACGCCGAGCTGTTCGGCTACTCCAAGGACGTGTTCCCCGGCGGGGGCAGCGCCAAGCCCGGTCTGGTCGAGGTCGCCAACCACGGCACCGTGTTCCTCGACGAAATCGGCGAGCTCGGCCCCGAGCTCCAGGCCAAGCTCCTCAAGATGCTCGACGAGGGGAGCTTCTGCCGGCTCGGCGAGGACAACCCCAGGGCGGTGGACGTGCGCCTGATCGGCGCCAGTAGCCGCGCCCTCGAGGAGCACGTGGCGAGCGGCGAGTTCAGCGCACAGCTCTTCGACCGACTCAAGCCCAACACGCTCTCCATCCCAGCGCTGCGCGAGCGGAGGGAGGACATCTCACGTCTCGCCAGCGAGCTCCTCGATCGGCTCGCCCTCGACCTCGGGCGGCCGGGGAAGCGCCTGTCCGAGGAGGCGATGGAGGCGATCGTCTCCTACTCCTGGCCGGGCAACCTGCGAGAGCTGCGCACCGTCCTGGAGCAGGCCGTGCTCGTCGGAGGCTCGGACCTGGTGACCGCCGCCGACCTGAAGTTCGGCAGCGTCGACCGGCGCGGTTCGGGCCTCACCGACACCAGCCTGACCCTGGACGAGCTCGAGAAGCGCCACATCATGGCGATCCTGTCCGAGGAGGGCGGGGACAGCGGGCGGGCTGCGACCCGCCTCGGCGTCTCGCGCAGCACCCTTTACCGCAAGATGAAGAGGCACGGGCTGCCGAGCTGAGGCGAATTCGGGCGCGCGCATCGGCGCGGGGTCCGCGAGCACGGCACGATCGCAGCGCCGAACGTGCAGAGGTGGGGCTCAGGCGGGTCGCAAGGAGGGCGATCGACGCGCACCCCAAGAAGCAGCACCCTACTTCACCACCTCGGCCATCATCAGGAGGCGGGAGTCGAAGTCAGCGCCCTCGTCCCGTGCCGCCCTCAGGTTGACCACGATCTTGGCCGTGTCGCCCTTGGGCGCGACGCCGAGGGCGAGCCCCTGCCTGACCAGGGCCTCTGAGCCGCACATGGTGAGCACCCCCTTGGCCCGCGAGAGGGTCGTGATCGCGTCGAACCGGTCGCCCACGCCATCGCACACGTACAGGAGATTAAGGCCCTTGGTCGCGACCTCGGACTCGAGCTGGGCCGTGGAGCGGAGGGCGATATCGGTCACCGTGATCGGAAGGTCCTGCACGGTCTGAGTCGTGAGGCCGCGGAGGGCGGCGCTGATCCTCGCCCGGCAGTCCTCGGAGGCCTGCTCGCCGGCCGCGTACACCAGGCCCAGCTTGACCGCGGTCCCGCTCCTCCGCTTCAGATTGCGGTCATAGGACAGCGCCCGCAGCAGGATGACCGTCTCGAGGTCGGCGGGGACGCTCTGGGCAGCCGCGGGCAACCCGGGGGCGACCGCCGCCACCGCCAGGACCAACACCAGGCACGCTCGTGCTGGCCTTCCGAAAGCTCTGGTTCTCACCACCATGGTTCACGACCTCCCTCGCAGAGAACCCGACCACACGCCACCATCATGACATCGAGCCTCGACCCACCGTCTGCAACCGGCTGATGATGGCCTCCACTCCCAGCACCTCACGCGCCGCCCCGACGTCGACCGCTGCTTTGGGCATGCCGTAGACCACTGACGTCGCCTCGTCCTGGGCGATAGTCCAACCGCCCGCGTCGCGAATCCGGCCCAGGCCGTGGGCCCCGTCCCTGCCCATCCCGGTCAGCAGCACGGCGATCGTCTCGGCCGCGAAGCCCCTCTCCGCTACCGAGTTGAAGAGCACGTCCACCGAGGGCCGGTGACCGCTCAGCGGCGGCGCGTCGTCGAGGACCAGGCAGCGACCGTCCACCCGCAGGTGCCGGTCCTCGCCCGCCACGTACACCACCCCGCGTTTCGGTCGAATTCCATGCTCGGCCACCACCACCTTGATGCCGCTGCTCTCGCTCAGCCACTTGGCAAACCCGGGAGTGAAGCCCGGGCTCATGTGCTGGACGACCAGGATCGGCCAGGCGGGTCCGTCGCCAAGGGCGGCGAGGATCTTGAGGATCACCGGCGGCCCGCCGGTGGAAGCCCCGATGCAGACCATCGAAACCCCGCTCGGCCCCGGTTCGGAGGCGCTGTCCGCGGCCTGATCCGGTACGGCCCGGCGTTGGGCTCGACCGCGGCGGGTCACCACCGGCACCTCGGACAGCAGACGCACTTTGCGCCGCAGCCGGTCGGCGGTCGCCGGGTCGCCCAGCTCGGCCGCGGAGGGTTTGCGTACCAGGTCGAGGGCGCCCGCCTCGAGCGCCTTGAAGTTGAGGTCGGCGTCACGGCCGACAAGATCGGATACGATCAGCACCGGCCGTGGGCACGAGTGCATCAGGGCCCGCGTCGCCTCGAGCCCGTCCATGCGCGCCATCATGATGTCCATGAGCACGACGTCGGGCAAGGTCAGGGGAATCCTGTCCAGAGCCTCGCGACCGTCGGACGCCTCGCCGACGACCACCGACTGCCCGTCGGCCTCGACCAGAGTCCGCAAGACGGACCGGCTCACCCCTGAGTCGTCGACAATGAAGACGCGCACCGCTCGTTTCGTCATGCGATTCTACAGCTTTCCTGGGTCAGAGCAGTCTCGCCACCGTGCGCAGCAGCTCGTCCTGATCGAACTCCCCCTTGACAATGTACGCATCAGCACCGGCTTCGGCCCCGCGCCGCCGGTCCGCCTCGCTGCCCAGGCCGGTGACCAGTACCACCGGCAGCTCGCGGGTCGACGGGGTGCTGCGGATCAGCCGGGTGAGCTCGAGGCCGTCCATTCCCGCCATGCGGATGTCGATGATGGCCAGATCCACGTCCTGCTTCTCGATCAGCCGCCACGCCTCTGACCCCTCGACCGCCACCAGCACGTCGTAGCCGGCCGCGCTGAGGATGTTCTTCTCCAGGGTGCGCGAGGTCACCGAGTCGTCGACCACCAGTAGCCGGTGTCGTCTCGCCGCCTCGATCGCGACCAGCGCCGCCGATGCCCCGCTCGTCGTGCCGTCCCCGTGGACCAGCGTCCGACTGTCCAGGACCAGCACCACCCGGCCTCGATCCATCACGCTGGCGCCGGCCAAACCCGACGCTCCCTCCAGGTTCCAGGCCAGGGGCTGGACGATGAACTCCCTCTCGCCGACGACCTCGTCTACCAGCAGGACGCGGCGCCAGTGGCCGTCGCCGATCACGATCGCGGGCAGCACCTCGGTCCCGGCCACCGGAAGCCCGAGCAGCGCGCCGAGGTGCGACACCGGCACCAGGCTCCCGTCCACCGCCACCACCTCGACCCCGTCGGCGTTGGCGATCTGGCTCCGGCTCACGGTCAAGGTCCGCTGCACGTCGACGATGGGTGCGGCGAAGCACTGCGCGCCGAGCCGGACCACGATGCCCTTGGTCGTCAGCCGGGTCAGCGGCACACGCAGAACGATGCTGGTGCCGGAGCCGACGGCGCTGTCGATCGTCGCGCTCCCGCCGAGCGTGGCCATGTTGCATGCGACCACGTCCAGGCCGACGCCCCGCCCAGCCAGCTCGGTCACGGTCCGCGCGGTGGAGAAGCCGGGCCTGACCAGGAGGCCGAAAACCGAGCCGTCGTCGAGGGCCGCCGCCTCCGCGGCCGTCGTCGCACCGGTCTCGACCGCCCGCTGCCGGACCAGCTCGGGGTCGATGCCGCGTCCGTCATCCGTGACCACGATCTCCACCCACGCCCCGGCCGACCGGGCCAGGAGCCGGATGGCGCCGACCTCGGGCTTGCCTGCGGCCCGGCGCTCGTCCGGAGGCTCGATGCCATGGGCCGCCGCGTTGCGGACGATGTGGATGAGGGGATCGCGCAGGTGGTCGAGCACGGCCCGGTCGACCTCGGTCTCGCCGCCCTCCACGACCAGCTCGGCGCGGTTGTGGGAGAAGCGACAGGCCTCCCGGAGCGAGCGGTTGAGCAGGCTCGACACGCTGTCGACCCGCACCATGCGCAGCCGGCGGACCGAGTCCTGGAGCTGCTCGGAGACGCGGGCGGCGTTGGCCGTTCCGTCGCCCAACCGCTGGCGTAGCTCGCGGGCGAGGCGGACGAGCTCGGCCACCCCGTCCTCGGCCTTGAGGTCGGGCCGCCGCTTGATCAGGGACGCGAGCCGGCCGTTCAGCCGGTTGGCCAGCTCGCTCCTCTCCTCGGCCCGATAGACCTCCGCAATCACCTCCGAGGTCATGCCCATCAGGGCGTCGAGCTTCTCGATCCCGATACGCAAGGTCTCACCCTTGCCGGGGGCGGCGGCCTCCTCGACCTCGGGCTGGGCCACTTGCTCGGCGTCCGGCACGGTCTCGACTTCGGCGGCCGGCGTCGGCTCGCCCTCGCCGCTCGGCTGGCCGCCGATCTGCTCGCTCACCTTCCTGCGATAGGCCCCCACCTCCGGCGCCTGACCGCTGTCCATGGCGTGGAAGCACGCCTCCAGGAGCTCGGCCCCCTCGCGCGCGGTGGCCACGACCTGGTCCGACGGATCGAGGCCGTCACGGATGGCGCCGAAGAGGTCCTCCAGGGCGTGGGCCGCGTCGCGGACGCTGTCCACCCCGACCACCCGCGCCGCACCTTTAACGTTATGGGAGAGCTGGAACAGCTTGTCGACCTTCCAGCGGTTGGGCCGGCTGCCGAGGCGCTGGCAGAGCTCGTCGATCTGGTCCTCGACCTCGGCCTTGAACACAGCCAGCAGCTCGTGATCGGTGTTCACGCCGGCTCCGCCCTCATCCCGCACCGAGCCGGACCGCCGGGTTGGCCAGCATCGCGTCCACGTCCACAACCTGGAGCAGGTCCCGGGTGACGTGACTGACGAAGTCGATGCGCCCGCCGTGCAGCCCGTGGTCGATCTCCTCGACGTACAGCTCGCGCGGGCCGAGCACCTCGTCGATCCGCACCCCGACCACGCCGGCTGCAGCGGCGACGAGCAGGACCAGAGCGTGCTCCCCGTGGCCGATCGGGGAGGTCTCGCCGAAGAACGGGCCGACGTCGACCAGCGAGTGGACCTGCCCGCGGACTTGGAACAACCCCTGGACCACCTCGGTCGCCCGCGGCAGGACCGCCACCTCGACCGCCCGCACCTCGCGCACCGCCGCGATCGGCAGGCCGAGGAGCGCCGCGCCGCGACGCACCACGATAACGTGGGCGAAGCGCTCCAGCTCGACCCGCTCCATGACTCGGGCGGCCATCTGCCGGGAACGCTGGCGCAGGATCTTGCGGACCGCCTTGCGATCGCACCGGCCGGAGATGCGGTCTGCGGCCTTGCTCAGGGCGCCGCGGATCTGGTCGAAGTCCACGCTCATGCTCCCTCGAGCTCGGTCGCGTTGCGGTGCTCGCGGGCCGCCTCGGAGGTGCGCCCGACCGCGTCATAGGCGACCGCCAGCCAGCGGCGGTAGAGCGGCACCGCGGCCTCGTAGAACACGCACCGGCGGAGGCTGGCTACGGCTCGCTCCAGGTGGCCCATGTTGAGCAGCAGGATGCCCTCCCAGAGCGACGCCTCGGCCGGCTCGTGGACCTCGCTCCGCTGCAGGAGCTGGAGCGCCGCCTCGTACTCGCCGCGGTCGGCAAGGGCGCGCACCTCGAGCAGGACGCCGTCGCCGTTGCTCCCCTGCTCGAGCGCGGCCGGAGGCGGGCTGACGGGAGGGGGGCCGGCGGCCAGGGCCTGGCGATCTCTCGCCTCCTCAGCGCCCCGCCGGCGGCCGCCGACAGTGGCTCGCCGGCTTTCCGGGCGCGCCGCGGCGGACCGCGTCCGTGCGGGGGACTCCGGAGCCCGCGGCGAGCCGCTCGCAGTCTGGAATCGCCGCGCCGGCCTCTCCTCACCCTCGGCCCGGCGTTGGTAGACCCGCGCGCCGCCGGCCTCGAAGCGCTGCTCCCAGCCCTGGTCCGGAAGCTGCACCGGATCGCTGGGGCCGACCATGAGCAGCCCGCCAACGTCGAGCATCGCCAGCAACCGGCCCGTGATCCGGGCCACAGTCTCGCGGTCCCAGTAAATCGAGACGTTACGGAACAGGACCGCCTCGAACTGCTCCTGCGGGAAGGCGTCGGCGATCAAGTTCAAGCACTCGAACCGGACCAGGCTCCGCAGCTCCGGCGCCACCGACCAGTGGCAGTCGTCAGCGTGGAAGAAGGACCCGTAGCGGTCGAATCCCCGCCGGCACGCCCATTGCGTGTAGCGACCGGCCCGGGCATGCCGCAGTCGCTGCTCGCTCAGGTCCCAGCCGGTCACGCGGTGCTGGCCGGCCGCAGGGTCGGGCAGCGAGGCCAGGACCGCCGCCGCGGACCACGCCTCCTCGCCGGTGGAGCAGCCAGCGCTCAGGACCCGGCACGGCCGGCCCCTGCGCACCAGCTCGAGCCCGAGCCGGTAGAGGGCGTCGAAGTGACCGGGGTGGCGGAAGAAGTAGCTCTCGGCCACGGCGACCAGCGAGACGACCCGGGTCCAGGCTTCCTGGTCGCCGCGGTGCAGCCTGCCCACGCCTTCGCCCGCCCCACCGCCGTCCCCGATGCGCTCCAGCTCGGCGTGGAGGAGCGGAAACCGCCACGGCGGCACGATCACCCCATAGCGGGAGCTGAGCAGCGACGCCGCCTGCTGCACATCGACGTCAGGCTGACGACGCGGAGCCGACACCGTTCAACCCTCCACCCGAGCTTGCACGACGCGCACCCGCTCAGATTGACCCCGGCGCGGGTCGCTTGGTCACGCGCGCCTTGCGCAGCGCCCGGTTGACGGCGCCTACCAGCACCAGGTCAGGGCCGCCCTTCTCGATGAAGTCGACCGCCCGCACCTTCTCCGCAGCCTCCTCCATCTCCGACTTCGGGCGGGACGAGTAGATGATGATCGGGATCTCATGGGGCTGGTACTTGCGGATGAACCCGCCAAATGAGATGCCGGGCAGGGCCGGCATGTGGAGGTCGAGGACGATGAGGTCGGGCGGGTTGATCTTGAGGCGCTGGGGGAGCTCGACCAGGAGGTTCAAGGTCTCCACGACGTGGCCTTCGGCCTCGAGGATGCGGCGCAGGTGGTGGATGACGCTCGGACTGTCGTCGATAGCCAGAATGCGCGCCGCACCCAGCGCGCCGGGAGCGTTGGTCGCGAACGGGGCCCGAATCGTGTCAGGGACCATGAGATTCCCCCTTCGTTGTTCACCCGATAGGCAAGAGCCGTGCCATCCTCCGCCTTGGCCGGGACCGACATGCTGGCCGCCTCTCTCCAGCGTCACTTCTGCAATTTCGACCTTCATCGTGTCTCGATTCGAGAAATCGGATTCCACCACGGGTACGGCGTGGCCCTCCGGCGCCCCCGGCCCGGTTATCTCACCGGGCTACCCGAGCTCGCGGCCGAGGTCGCCCACCGACAGCAGGTGAACGGCCTCTCCGTCCTCCCCGGGCACCGTGCCGACCAGGAAGCGGGCCTGGGGCAGGCCGGCGTGTGGCACGGACAGGGTGCGGACGTCGAAGCTGACCACCTCACCCACGCCCTCGACCACCAGCCCGAGCCAGGTCGGGCGGTCCACCAGCACGACCACGAGATCGGGATCGACCTCGGTCGCGGGGCCGCCCATGCGCCGGGCGAGGTCAACGAGCGGCACCGTCCGCTCGCCGTACTGGAAGGTGCCCAACACCCAGGGCGGCGCGTCGGCCAGCGGCTGCGGCCAGACCATCTGGATGACCTCCCGCAGTGGATCGATGGGCACCAGATAGGTGACGCCTGCGGCCTTCACCTCCACCGCGCTGAGGTGTTCCTCGGGCAGGCGGGAGGTGGGGTCGCCGACCCGCTTCCAGAGCTCGGCCAGCTCGCTCTCGAGACTGCGAATCTGCTCCAGGATCGAACCTTCACGGTCTGGCACGCTGCGACGAGCAGCAACAGTCGTGCCAACGCTCGGCCAACGACCGAGAGACGCAGTCGCCCGCCCGAGTGCAGCACCTCCGTCTGGGGAGAGCTTCCTCCCGGGCTCCTGGCCGTGGTGCCGCTCGGCCGGTGCGAAGTCGTGAACCGGGCGCCTCAGGAAATCCCGAGGTTCGCGCCTACACGCGCGAGCTGAGTGATCAGCGCCTCGGCCTCTGGGGGCGGTTTGCGGCCGAGCAAGAGGTCGAGCTCGGCGTCCCGCCCGAGGAGCCAAGTCAGGGGCTTCATCATCCCGCCCGAGCCGCGCTTGCGGCGAAGGGATGACAGGCCCCAGGCCACCAGTCGGCGGTCGAAGTCGATCAGATCGGCGCGCAAGTTGATCTCCGCCAGGTAGCCGCAGAACTTGACGATCTCGCCCCAGATGCCGTCCGCCGTGGCGTGGTCCCGGCCCGCTGCGACCCAGCCTTCGATCCGCTCCTTGATGATGTGAAAGCGCACCTGCTCGTCGACGCGGACCCGGGTGAAGCGTGGCTCCCGGGTGGCCCAGGCGAAGACCCCGGCCGCCGTCTCCACCCGGAGGGGCCGGCTCGCGGGCCGGGACGAACGACCGCGGCCGGCCAGGAGC
>Ga0316620_10000365_pt1 | contig 18050 bp, 11 predicted proteins | sample OWC_Aug_M1_C1_D5_FD_207651 | JGI IMG/M metagenome (GOLD analysis project Ga0316620, IMG submission 207651) | Wetland soil microbial communities from Old Woman Creek delta, Ohio, United States - OWC_Aug_M1_C1_D5_B | ecosystem: Environmental > Terrestrial > Soil > Wetlands | place: USA: Ohio... | reverse complement strand
TTATAGTACACTAGGCCTGATGCAGCTTACTCTGTCGGAGAGTCTACAAGGTGAAGGCTTACGTGCTGATCAAGACGCTTGCGGGCACTGAAGATGCGGTTCTGAGGGATCTGCATGAGATTCCATTCACAGAAGAGGCCCACAAGGTCTTCGGCCCCTTTGACATAGTCGCCGAGATACGGGGACGGGACATGGAAGCAGTAGTCGATATAGTCACTTCGCGAATCAGGAAGGTGAACGGTGTTTCCGACACTCACACCCTTCTTGTGGTGGATTCCGAGCTGGACATAACCCAGAGCAGTCTTGCATCATAGTCTGCGCGCGGTTTCAGCGTCCTGAGTCCGTGCAAGAATCTGTTAAATGTGAGTAGAAAGAGAATCGGTCAGGGACCACGTTCTAGGAGTGTGTTCAGGATTCCTGTGAAGACTCTGTCTAGGAAGCCATTCATGCTAATGCTTCAGGATGATTCGGGTGTTCTTGCACCAGTGCGACTCGACCCTGCGCTTGCCAGCAGTCAGAATGCAGTCATAGTTCTCGACGAGTACAACGATACCTGCTGGGCTTGGGTCGGACGCAATGTCAGCATGCCTACGAGAATGCATACACTGAGGATGGCAAAGAGTGTCCAGAAGAGCGGACACAAGATCAAAGAAACGAACATAGGAATGGCATCTTCGCGACTAGTTGAGATGAATGAGAAGGATGAAGGCGACCCAGAGGTTGCATCGAACATTGCCGCCTTTCGCACAGCCATAACCCGCAGATGGAGGTTCGATGACGAGTTTCTGGCGTACGATGAGTCGAAGACCGCCGGCTACGCGCCGGAAAAAGTGCAACTGCGCGACTCGCACGCAACGGTCACAGCCCAAGCTGCTCCTGTTGAGGTCAGGCCCAAGCCAAGACCCATGACATCAGCACCTCCTCCTCCGCCACCGATGTCGAGGACCCCGGCCGCCAGACCTGTGACTCCGGCCGCCAAGCCCTTTGTGAAACCGACGACTTCTGCGGCAGGTTCTGTCTCAGCAGAGAAGAAGGTGGCGTTTCTGCTCTACTCAGCAGTGAAGAACAGCGACCTCGTCTACACCGAGCGGTTCCACCGCGATGGCAAGATGGGAGTCAAGATCGAAGCGCCCGGAGTGCTGGTGATTGAGGCTCTAGTTGATGGAGAGAATCTTGTCGTCAGTCCGACGGACTTCGGAGGCTCTGAAGAGGCGAAGAGAATCAAAGCCGACTACGAGGCGTGGCTTAGCAGTCTCTAAGGAAGCACCTACAGTTTCCTGCCGACCTCATGACGATTCGAGGTCGGCATGTGATTTCTTCTGATTCTCTCAGGTGTCTGCTCTCAGCATTCTGTGCCAATACGTATACAGACTCTTGAACCCTGTTTTCTCGTACATCTCTAGGGCAGGCTGGTTTCGCGACTCCACCTGAAGGTAGGCAGACTTGGCACCCTTGCTCAGACCCCACGAACAGAGAGCAGCGACAACGGAACTTGCAGCACCCTGTCGTCTATACTCGCTCAGTGTTGCGATGGAGAACAGCCCAAGCCAGTCGTTCTCGACCACTCCAAGCCCGACTGCGATGATTCGTCGACCAACGGTTGCCGATGCGAGAGCCTTGGTCAGGGCGATTCGACCGATTATTCCGCGACGAATCGTTGCCGATTTGGTGTCGTATCCTTCTGCATCCGCGTAGGTCTTGATCCATGAGGCTGTGGCGGAGTTGCGAAGAACAACGGGGATTCTGGGTGGGGCTAGAGCGATACTCCTCAGGTCTGATATCTGGACGTTCACTACCAGCTCTCGCACGAAACCTCTGTCGCCGAGCCTATTGTCCAGCTCTGCCGGTTCGCTAGAAGTGGTCATCTGGAAGCATGGAGTGATTCCTCGCTGCTCGTAGAAGCTTCGAACATGAGATATCGCCTCATCTAGGGGAATGTCGCCCAGCGAACCGACAGGAAGCACACTATTGGCTCGACGCGTGACTCCATGGTCGGCCCTGAGTATCCAACCCCCAAGGGTCTCGACCTCTCGCGCGGGCCAAGCTCTTGACGCCATTAGCTCAATCTGAGTGATTAGAGGGTTCTGTGCCACAGGAAATGCACGCATAGGTGCAGCTTCTAAACCTGTCCTTCCGGGCGAATGGTTCTAATTCCAGTTTGAGTCAGGAACTAGGTGGCGAGGCCAGACCATGAGCCGGATACGTCGTAACCTGATGCTTGGCGAGTGGGTGATCGTCACTCCGAAGAGGAGCGGTCGACCATTTCAAGACCCGAAGCAGACCTGTCCTTTTTGTCCCGGTCGTAAGGAAACTGACGGCGACTGGGAGGTACTGACTTTGGACAACAAGTATGCAGCCCTCTCCCCTGAGTGCGACTACTTCCCTTTGGACGACGAGGTAGTCATGGAAACGTCTGGATTCGGATACTGCAAGGTCATCGTTCACTCAAGAAACCACAACAGACAGTTCGAGGATATGTCGGACGCTGAGTGTACCAAGGTGTTCCAGGAGTACACCCGCGTCTTCAAGGACTTGGACGCGAGAGATGGAATACAATATGTACTCCAGTTCGAGAACAGGGGAAAATCGATTGGGGTGAGCCTGAACCATCCGCACTCGCAGGTGTATGCGCTACCGTTCATTCCACCAAGAATCGAAAAGGAGGTCGAACAATTCAGCAGACTCTGGCAGCGAGAGGAGAGATGCCTGCTATGCGACCTTCTGGACAATGAACTGAAGTCAGGGGAACGCATAATCCACGAGAACGACAGTTTCGTATCGCTCGTGCCATTCGGAGCTCGAATGCCGTATGAGGTGCATCTGTACCCACGAGAGCACGTTTCCAGCCTGGCGGATCTCGAAGGAAAGCTTAGCGAACTTGGGCAGATCGTACAAGATACTGTGAGGAGATACTCAAGAGTCTTCGAGGAAACAGCGTATGTCATGGTGCTCCATACCCGGCCGTCACGCGAGAAACACCCCTACTGGCACTTCCATGTCGAGCTATACCCACCTTGGCGGGACCGAACAAGACTCAAGTACTTGGCAGGAGTTGAAACTGGCGGATGGACCTACACCAATGACTCCCTGCCTGAAGAGAAGGCTCGGGAGCTGAGAGAGGCGGCCTAGTGTGTACGATTGGCAAACCTTGGTCGACATGGTGAAGTCCAGAACAGGAAAGGGCCTGACAGGCGGCGTATTGTCGAGAGCACCCGGCAGAGTGGAGGTGCTTGGAAACCACACGGACTACAATGGCGGAATGGTGCTGGCTGCGACCATCGAGAGATACGTGTGGACAGTCGGAATTAGGAGCGGACCCACAGAAATATGTTCAAGAGAATTCGGAGACTGTGTGTCTGTGGAGCCAGGACCCATTGAAAGAATGGAGAGGCTCAGCTGGCAGTCGTATGTCAAGGGAGTGCACTGGGCGTTCGACAGGGCAGGATACGTGACGAGGGGACTCTCTGCTGCAGTCGGGGGCGATGTCCCACTCGGCGCAGGTGTAAGCTCATCTGCGGCTCTCGAGGTATCATACGCGAACTTCGTGGACGCGATGGGCGGGGCAGTCATTTCGAAGAAGGATATCGCATCACTTGCATACGATGCAGAGCATCTGTATTGTGGCATAGCGTGCGGAATCATGGACCAGTTTACGTCACAACTATGCCATGAGGACTCTCTTTTGGCAATTGACTGTGCAACACTCAAGACTTGGGACATATACCTCAGCCCGCAGCTGCGGCTCGTGGTGGTCGATTCTATGGTCAAGAGAGCAGCGGCCGATGTACTCAACAAACGAAAGAACGAGTGCAATCAGGCACTCGTGACTCTACAGACCGCGGGATGGGACGTGGATAGTCTCTGCCGGTTGGAGCCCGAGAGCCTTCCCGCCATCGGACGTGTTCTGGATGACAACCTGATGAAGAGAGCTACGCATGTCATCAATGAGAACGCTAGAGTGAAGAGAGGAATCATATTACTCAATGCAGGCAGGACCGAGGAGTTTGGCGAACTGATGCGCGAATCGCACCAGAGCTCAAGATACCTGTACGAGGTGTCCCATCCGAAACTCGATCTGCTCGTGAAGATTGCCAATTCACAGGAGGGCGTTCTCGGCGCGAGATTGACGGGAGCAGGGCTGGGGGGAGGAGTGTTGACCTTGGTTAAGGACAGACACGTGCGGACGTTTCAGGAGCAGGTGTCTAGGACATATGAACGAGAAACAGGAGTGACGCCCGCCATCATTTCGGGCAGCATCCCCGGGGGCGCAATCACAAGCACCATTTGAGATTACTCTATGTCCGTCACGTCTGTTGGTCTGTCTGCGGTAATCCTTAAATCGAGTCACTACCTTGTTAATGGCGGAGGGCATAGAGCGCTCATGACAGACTCTGACATGGATGCACTAAGCGCACGACAGAGGCTTGGGCGACTCCTGTTCAGAATCGGACTCTGTCTACTGGCGATTGCTGTGGTTCTCGGAGCGGCAACAATGGCGGCATCAGCACTTTCGCTTACGCCCAGCATGACATCAGATCTAGGCACCTTCACGGGTGCGGCGTTGATTGCCGGTTTCCTGTTGCTGATTGTCGGAGTGATTGCTTGGAAGATGCCTCGCGGCATTGAGGGGGACCAACTCTGGGTCATGAAGACTGGTCCGCTCATTAGGGACTAGGGGAGACCCTATCTCACAGGACTGTAGCCCTTTCTGATGATCGTGTCGAGTGCTTCATCCGATCTCTCAGGGTAGTCTATGTTGTAGTGTGCGCCACGACTCTCCTTCCGCATTCTAGCCATCCTGATAATGAGTTCGGCGACTGTTGCTATGTTTCTCAGTTCCACCAGGTCAGGAGTGATTTTGAAGTCCCAGTAGAATGCCTCAATCTCTCTCGAAAGCGAATCAATGCGGTTCCGCGCGCGAATCAGTCGCTTGTTCGACCTCACGATTCCGACGTAGTTCATCATTATCATTCGGATCTCGTCCCACATGTGCGATATGACGATCAACTCGTCAGGGTCAGTCGCGGTACCGGGGTCCCATGGAGGAATCTGATCCACCATGAGAGGTCTCTCAAGGTATCCTCGCACAGCCTCCGAGGCATTGTCAGCCATGACCGCACATTCCAGCAACGAGTTCGAGGCCAAACGATTTCCCCCATGAAATCCGGTGCCGGAGGACTCACCAATGACAAACAGGGCATCAACGTCGGTACGGCCGTCCTTGTCGGCTCTGACTCCTCCGCATAGATAGTGTGCTCCGGGCACAACTGGTATCGGCTGTTTGGTGATGTCTATTCCTGCCTGCAGGCAGGTCTCGTAGATCTGTGGAAAACGCTTCTTGACGAACTCCGGGTCCTTGAACGATATGTCAAGCCATACATGATCGGCTCCCGTACGTTTCAGTTCATAGTCAATCGCTCTCGCAACGATATCACGTGGCGCCAGTTCGGCGTCCGGATGATGCTTCGGCATGAACCTCTGGCCATCCTTTCCAAGTAGGACCGCGCCCTCGCCCCTCAGAGCCTCCGTGATGAGGAAACTGCGAATCGTGGGATGATAGAGCAGTGTTGGATGAAACTGAATCATCTCCATGTTCGTCACGCTGGCGCCGGCACGGTACGCCATGGCGATTCCGTCACCGGTCGCGTGCTCGGGATTGCTCGTGTACCGGAAGACCTTCCCGGCACCACCGGTTGCCAGAACAGTCGCCTTGGCAGCAAATCGCACGATGCCGCCCCCCTTGGTGTCCAAGACATAGGCGCCTATCACAGCGTTATTGCTTGTGACAAGGTTCACGCCCATGTGATGTTCGAATACAGTCACTGACGGAGTATGCTTCACACGTTGAACCAGAGCACGCTCAATATCGAGACCTGTGTGGTCCTTCACGTGCAGTATCCGGCGGGAACTGTGCCCACCCTCCAGTCCTAACTCGTACTCCTTCTCCGAACGACTTCTGGAGAAACGAACGCCGAGCTCTATGAGATCATTAATCCTTTTGGGTCCGTCTCGAACGAAGGCCTCAACTATGTCGCGGTGACAGAGCCCCGCACCCGCCTTCAGCGTATCGTCAACGTGGGACTCGAATGAGTCGTCAGGAGATGTGACAGCGGCGATACCGCCCTGCGCTCGTGCAGTGGCACACTCATCAATGCCGCGCTTGGTGACCACATTGACTGTGCCATGCTTAGCAGCCTTGATTGCGAACAGTAGTCCAGCCAGACCACTGCCAAACACAAGGAAGTCGGAAGTATAGACGCTATTGTTCAAGCTGACTCCTCTCTAGGAAAACGGATGTCCGCAGTCCGAAACGCAGGCTGACTCAGTGCTAGCCGGATGTAAGTGTTACGGTGGCACGGACCTGTCGGGCTCTCTATGACTCAGACATATACGGATAGGTGAAATGCTCGGGTGGGACGAAATTCTCCTTGATTGTACGTGGTGATACCCATCTCATGAGATTCAGGCTGCTTCCGGCCTTGTCGTTCGTGCCTGAGGCACGAGCACCACCGAAGGGTTGCCTGCCTACGACTGCACCGGTTGGTTTGTCGTTTATGTAGAAGTTGCCAGCAGCATCTCGCAGGACGTCAGTGGCAGCAACTATTGCGCTTCGGTCTTGGGCGAAGATTGAGCCGGTCAGCCCGTATGGAGATGTCTGGTCACAGAGTCTAAGGGTCTGCTCGTACTGATCATCTGGGTACACATATACCGTCAGAACAGGTCCAAAGATCTCTTCCTCCATCAGCTTCGACTTGGGGTTCTCAGTCACGATAACCGTGGGCTGAACGAAGTAGCCCTTGGAATCATCATGGGTGCCGCCTGCGATTATCTCTGAGTTTCCCGCACTCCTCGCGTACTCAATGTATTCGACTATACGGTCGAAGGCACTTCTATCAATGACCGCGTTCACCAAGGTAGTGAAGTCCTCTGGATCGCCAACTCGTACTTGTTTGAGGGTGTCAATCAAGGACTCTCGGGTCCGCGGCCACAGGGACGCCGGGATGTATGCTCTCGAGGCCGCTGAGCACTTCTGACCTGCGTACTCGAATGCGCCTCTTATGAGTGCAGTGACCAACTGGTCCACATTCGCACTACTATGAGCGAACACGAAGTCCTTGCCGCCGGTTTCACCGACCAATCTGGGGAATGTCCTATAGCTGGAGATGTGGTCTCCAACAGTACGCCACATTTGTCTGAATGTAGCAGTACTCCCTGTGAAGTGAACCCCTGCAAGATCGGGATGAGCGAGCACGGTGCTGCCAATGACCGAAGCGGGACCGGGAGTGAAGTTGATCACGCCCGGAGGAAGGCCTGCCTCCATAAGTAGCTTCATGATGAAATACGAGGGATATACAGCAGATGATGCGGGCTTCCAGACGACAACGTTACCCATCATTGCTGGGGCCGTTGGTAGATTGCCCATAATCGAGATGAAGTTGAACGGAGTGACTGCGAAAACGAAGCCTTCCAGAGGCCGATACTCGATTCTGTTCCACTCGCCGGGACCCGACGAAACCTGCATCTCATAAATGTCTTGCATGTAGAACGTGTTGAACCGCAGGAAATCGGTAAGCTCATTGCTCGCGTCAATCTCAGCTTGGAACACGTTCTTGCTCATTCCCAGCATCGTCGCGGCATTGATTGTGCTTCGCCATGGTCCAGCCAGTAGCTCGGCTGCCTTCATGAAGACTGCAGCTCGGTCGTACCAAGGGGCTTCGCTCCAAGTCCTTCGTGTCTGAAGAGCAGCATTGATTGCTGCAGTGACATCTCCGGCGTCTGCCTCATGATAGTCAGCTAGCACGTGCATGTGGTCGTGGGGTATGACCGACTGACGCGTCCGCCCAGTCCGGATCTCCTTTCCCCCGATGATTAGTGGAATATCCAGCCTTTCTGCCCGTAGCTCCCTCAGCTTCGACTTGAGTTCGGCTCTTTCCCGGCTCCCGGGCAGATATCCCAAGGTGGGTTCGTTTTTCGGTTTCTCGATTCGAAATCTAGTGCCCGGCAAGAACATCACCATCATGCGGCTTGAACTGTGACCATTCCTATTTTCACTATAGTTAATAAGGTTGCTGACAGAACGCATAATGCTCTCGGGACCCCTCCAAGAGCCATCCTGCCAAGCGAATCTGTATATGGCTCATCAGGAGAGAGGCGCAACCGGGGAAGACCCTGTCGTTCTACTATGACTTGTGAAAGGTGACCACGACGTCGTCTGAGAGAGGAACGACCCTGATTCGCGGGGAAACCTCATCCTGGAATCGCCCAGCCACGCCTGCCCCATAGACCTTCACCATCGGCAGCGCGCGACTAGTGGGCACGTGAATCTCAAGCTCCTGAGGCAGGTATTCCATTCTGACCTCGATTTGGTGTTGGTTGGCCGAGGTCCCCACGTCAACAGACACCCTTCCTGATGTCGTGTGAATGCGACTCACCGAGAGTGGAACCGTAGCGGTGAACCACTCATCGGGTATGCCGGCCAGTATGATCAGGTCCGAACCATCCTCAAAGGCGAACATCGTGCGCAACAGGAGCACCAAGTCGGCTGCAGCCAATGTGGAACAACCCTCCCCCAAGGCACTCCCCCGTATCTTCAGATCGGTACACTCCGGCAGAACGTGGTGGCGTCCCAGAAGCCGGAGAGCAGCCCTCATCAGCGGCCCCACTGCGTCCCGGTTCTTCATCAAAGACTGAACCTGCGCTAAGCGGAGCCCTAAGTAGCTGCTGTAGTAACCTGCCTCTCCAGGTGCTCGAAGGAGGTTGTTCTTGACAAGCTTCTCTTGGACCGCCTCGAACAGCAGGCGGATGGACGATACATCCAAAAGGCCGGTTCCAATGATGCCGAATGAACTGATAATGACAAGAGCGTCTGTCGCACCTTCCGCTGATTCGAGCATTGAGCCGAGTTGTCCGGAATTGTCCTTCAAGATTCTCATAGCCGCGTCAAGATTCACGTGTTCGATTTCCTCGACTGCACGAATATCGCCAACAAGTTGATCCTCATGAAGGTCCTCTGCTAGTCGGGAGATAGCCCTGAGTGCAGCCACACTCCAGAGTGACCGCAAGATACCCTTCAGGTCCACAGAGGGCGTAGGCGGCGCTACCGGAACGGGAGGAGCTGGCGGTGGAGTCGTCGGTGCCACGGGGGTTTCAATTCCCGGCTCCCCTGTCTTCGATATCTGGTCCATCTCTGCTCTCAGCTTCGCTACCCATTCGGCCTCAGCCGCCGAAGCTGAGCCCCCGACTGCCACAGGTTCGACTGGGGCTTCGCTGACAGGGGTTGGTTTCGGCGTCTCCGCCTGTCCCGCCTCGGGAGCCACCGTGGGTTCTGGTAACGGTTCCGGCTTCGAGGGCACCATCGACCTGATTCCATCCACCCAATGTTGCAGTTCTGGCTGTAGCACCTTCAGGAGCCTTGCGCTGCAGCTGTACTGGTAGACTTGCGCCATTGTCCACGCGTACGGTGCAATCTCGGAGTGGCCGACCCGGACCGTGTTCTGCAAAACAGCAGATGCTATCTCCTCAGAGATACTCTCAGCCAGATCGCCTGCTCCGATGCCGCAGAGAGCGAGCAGAATCCTTGCTGCATCATACCAGTTGTGTCCCTGCAAATACCAAGCGGGGTCAAGCAGTACCGACCGGGCAGACTTGGCAAGCAAACCTTCTGACTGCAGAAGTATCGGGTCCAAGGCTGACTCCGGAAAGCTCGCCTTGAGCACAGCCTCATGGAAATCGTACCAGCGGGCCACTGTCTGGTCTCGTTCTGACGAGGTCTTACCGAACAGCTTCCTGTGCGTATGAGCTGTGATTTGCTCAAGGGGAGAAGCGAAAAACAGCTCGACAGAGCCGGCGGGTCTGACTTGAACATCATATCTCAATACGGCCGTAGCCAGTCCACGCGCGGTACTGAACGAGGTGTCCATGCGAGCACCGGGTTCTAGCAGATCCCTCAGTAGATTCGGGTTGTCTGCGGTCGTCATCACGACGGACTTCGGCAGCTTGCTCAGCTCCAACGCAAGCAGTCCGTTGGCGTACAACGACGAAGCCTGAGGAAGGAGCTCCAGTGTTTCGATGGGTTCGACTCCGAGAAGTGAGATCGGCCGGACAACAACGTAGAATGTCATTTCTGCCTCCTCAAGTGAAACGTTGCGTATCTGAATCTCATTGTAGATTGCCTCGTGCCCGTCCTCTGTCACATGATATATGAGACGGGTCATGGTGAGAGGGCCCATCGTATGGCTCATTGAGAAGACCGGTTCGTCAGGCGATGTGAGGCGGAGCTGCATGAAGCTCGCGTCGGCAAGCGCGGGGAAGACAATGTCGTTTCCTTCCTTGAGCCACATGTCGATTGAGCCCGTTCCTTGGCCTGTGCTAACGAGTCCTCTTGAGTCCGCAAAGGCCTGATGGCGTGCGCCCACGCCGCCAATACACGCCCAGTCGTCTCTGCGATCGTTCGTGATGGCACCCTGCGAGGTGTCAGTCGCCTTTGCTCTCATACGCTCTATTGCCCAAGAAGGCAGCATCCACTTGTGGGCATTCGCGAACACAGCGTGGTTCAGTCTGGACTGAATGGCATCGAGTTCTGCCTTTGGCGTCAGACCCTCAAGGTCATCAGTTCTGACCCTGTGAAGCCTTGCCATCTTCTTGGAACGTTCTAGCAATGTCGTCACGTTGTCGCTCATTTTCGACGCCTCCAGACGATCCGCCGCGCGGCCGTGTCCTAAATCGGTCAGGGTGGTGTGCCGTTATTAACTTTCGTTGCGGTTTGTCGTGTTTCGGAGATGTTCTTGGCGGGCCGATGTCCCCAAGCGATTGGTCGTATCGTGTGTTATTCTCGTGGCTGGTACTGAGAAGGCAGTAATCCGGAAGTATCAGACTAGCCCGATTGCCAAAGCCTACTAAACCCTTAATAGCACTACGGGCGGAGTTGCCTCTCTGAGCGCCATCGAAGACCAGAAGGATGAATGAAAGAGCTCGATTCTTGGTACGAGCGTGAAGCCCATGGCTGAGGTCGTCACAAAACCCTCTCGTCGGATTAGGAACATGGTAGTGAAGGAACTGCGACTTGTCGTCAAGGACAAGGTGGCATTATTCCTGATCTTCCTTCTGCCGGCGGCTCTCATAGGGATGCTCTGGTGGGTGATGAACGAGAGCGACTTGGGGGGTATGAGCATGGGCACGGGCGACAGCGGCGGGACCGAAGAGGAAACCGCCCTGTTCGACATCACACTCGGCGTGATCGATTTTGACACCACTCGGACTTACGAAGGTGAAGACCTTTCTGAGAACTTCACAGGATACCTCAGAAACATGATTAGGGAAATGATTACCTACAACAACACCGATGATGCATTCCATGACCTGTATGAGAAGAGAATCAAGGGATACGTCGTAATCCCAGACGGCTTCGAGGCAAACCTGACAGTCAATCAGCCGACCTATGTCGATGTCCATATGGATGCGACCAATGCAATTGACCAGAGCACGGTCATGGGAGCAGTCCAGACTGCAACGGTGATGTTCAGGGCATCGAAGCTATGGATTAGATCAGAAATCTTTCCGAGTATCACAATAGAGTTTGCACCAGAGGGGGGGTACCTCGAGAGCACCTTTGGCATGTTCATTGTCGTAATGTCAAGCTATCTGGGCATCGCCATGACATCTGCGCAGGCCATTGTAGGTGATACACCACTGAGACGGATGTTGCTCACACCAACAAGCAGACTGGAGGTCATAGTGTCAAAGGTCCTTGCATATGTGGTGATTGGTTTCTTTCAGTCGCTGCTACTCATCACTCTATGGATTCTGGTGTTTGACCTGAATCTCAACACGGGCTTCGAAACACTGGTCATAATAATGTCATTGACATCACTCACGGGTTCATCCACAGGAATTCTGGTCTCATCAATTGCGTCGACCCGTCTGCAGGCAAATCAGATGTTCCTATTTGTCATGTTTGCCACGCTGATCCTGTCAGGGTTCTTCATCGATGTGGGCGCCTTGGACCAATTCCTTCCTCTGAATCTGGGTCTGAAGGTCTTTATTGACACTGCCTTCAAGGGGCTGAGTCTCCTACAGATATGGGACTCTGTCCTGCGTCTCGTAGGGTTTTCAGCTGCGGCAATACTTCTCGGTACGTTTGTGTTCTCCAAGAAGCCGACTTTGGGATGAGGGATATCGACATTGGAAGAGCAAAGAACCTTCACAGAAATGGAGCCCGAGAAACCTCGAGAGCCAGCCTTCGTAGAAGAGGCGTTCTTCTCAGGGGCAAGATTGGCCGAGGTTATCGAGTGGGCCGAGGCTAGAGCTGACAGAGAGTTGCACTGTGAGGTGGACGGAGTTCTGTCCTCCACAAAGGAGGAGGTGCGGTTCAAGGGGCGGCTCTTGAAGGTGAAGAAGGGCGTCCTCTCAAGGCAGATGGCGATAGTGGTCGAGGAAGATCTAAGGAGAAGAAAGAAGGGCGAACTCGACCAAGTCCTGACAGTGGGCAGCGGCGCAGGCGCTGGCCAGGATGTCACTGCCACTCAAATCACCATGAGGAACTTCCTGAAGAGAAACATGTTCGAAGATCTGTACTATGACGGGCCAGACCTCAAACAGGCCGCCAAGGATGTGGCAAAGCTCCTGAAGATTCAGCAGGTGTCCTGCACAGTCTGGGGCAAGAGAGTATCAGACAAACTCCCGATCGTGATCAAGGGAACACTTGTGGGGTCGGCTGTCGGCATGGCGCCTCTGCTTCCAGAGGGAACACTTGAGATCCGCGTGGCGCCAGAGGACTCTGTCGGTGATCCGAAGATCTACCTTGTGGCTCAGCCGCAGTTCCTGTTTGGCCCGGGCTCCAATCCGAACCTGACTGTCCTGGCGGACAAGGTATATGTCCAGCCTTATGCATGGAAGGAGGCCCCAGTCTACAGGAATGTCCTGGAGGCCAGAAACCTCACTGTCACTCTCAAGAGTGGCAAGAAACTTGTCGAGAACGTTTCCTTTTCCATGAAGGAAGGAGACATGCTTGCAATCATTGGCGAGTCCGGCGCAGGGAAAAGCACGACCGTCAAGGCGCTCATCGGAGACATACCAAGCACAGGTGTCGCGAGGATAGCTGGAATCGATTCGAGGAATGCTCAGAAAGTCCGGTACTTCTTTGGATACTGCCCGCAAGACCTGAGCTACATGTACGAAACTTTCACGCCGCTCGAGAATATCATTGCATTCGGTAAGCAGTACGACATACCTGAGTGGCAACTGATCAAGGAAGGCAAGACCCTGCTCAGGGACTTCGGCATTCTCGAGAAGGGTAATGTCCCAACAAGAGAGATGAGTGGTGGACAACAACGAAGGGTTTCAATCGCAATAGCTCTTGTTCACAGGCCGAAGGTTCTCCTGCTCGATGAACCGACGAGTGGCCTCGATCCTGACAACAGAAATGAACTCTGGCACTTCCTCGACTATGTGAACAACGAATATGGGACATCGATGGTTGTCATAACACATTATCCAATCGAGGCTGAGTTCTGTGATAGGGTAGCAGTCTTCATCAGAGGCAAGAGCCTTGTGGCATTCGGAACTCCTCAGGTCCTCAAGGAGTCGCTGCCGAACAGGGGATTCTCCGTAGGTATAGTTCTCGAAGAAGTGGACCCAAGAGCCCGCAAGATCCTTGAGAAGGTTCAGGGGGTTCAGTTCGTCCTGCAGCGGGGTGAACTGCTCAAGATATTCACCGAAGAGCCTCTGGAACAGATTGCCGAGAGATGTGTGACAGCTCTACAGGAGAAAGACATCGCTGTCAAGATTGTGAAGACCCGTTCTGTAGCAGACATGGTGGACTACTACATCGCGATAACCAGGGGTCTGGTGACTGGTATCATTGAGAAGTGATAGGTGCAATGACCGAAGCTAGCACTCCCGCTCTCCGCCGCGGCGCCGCCTTTATGTTGATCCTCGTGGTGCTGCTTGGTCTGCTGCCGTCGACTTCTCTGTGCATTGCCGTAGAGGAAGATAGTCAGTCTACAGCAGAACCCGTCTTGGATGACAGACTCGCCGACGATGTATTCTCAGAGAAGCAGGTTGATGTTCTAGTCAAGTACGATTCCAGACTCAGTGAAATCAAGGCGCGGGAAGCAATATCAAGAGCAGACAGACTGGCAGAGTTCGTGGAGGTGTTCAAGGACCTCTCCCTAATCAGAGTAAGAATGATTGGGACTGCCCTTCCTCGGCTTCTTCGAGAGGACGGGATTGCCGATGTCTGGTCCAATGAGATCAATGAGTTGAATCCTGAGCAGCAAGCTACTCCTGCGTTGGCCGACGACTACCAGCCCATAGTCGACGTTCTGGACGTCAGAAACCTCTGGCAACAGGGCTTCAATGGCTCAGGCACCGTCATTGCGGTTCTTGACACAGGTGTGGACTTCCTGCACCCCGACTTGGACGACTTCGACGATAATAGCTCCACTCTCGATCCGAAGGTCACCGCGTTCGCGTCATTTGTGGAGGCAGATACGCTACCGGTCGACATAATCGGTCACGGCACTTATGCTGCTTCTCTCGCGGCTGGCACTGGTGCCCGGTCGGATGGACTCTACGCGGGCATCGCACCCGGCGCGACTCTCATAGCTGCCAAGGTGACACTTGGAGGAGTGCTGGCTGCGCCCAGCTGGATTGTTTCCGGCATCGAGTGGGCGTGTAGCAGAGGCGCAGACATCATCTTGATGCCGTTCAACACCTATGGCGCGCCTACTGATGCTGTTGCGCAGGCAGTGGAACTGGCAGCAGAGAAGGGAGTCCTCGTGATTGCAGCGGCCGGTGACGATGGGCCTGACTACCTCACAATCATGTCGCCAGGAGGGTCGACGAGGGCCCTGACAGTCGGGGCGTACGATACGTCAAGGAACGTGGTTCCTGCTTTTTCCGGCAGGGGGCCTACATTCGAGATGATGGCCAAGCCGGACTTGGTGGCCCCGGGTGTCGGGTTGGTTGGGGCAAAGGCAAGCCTCGGACTGGTTTCTGCTGGCTTCGGTAGTTTCGACCTGAGCAGCTTGGGAAGCATTTCAGGACTTCTCGGAGGAAGCTTGGGTGAGAGTGTAGATGAGAACTACATCGTAGCAGATACGACTGCAGCCTCGGCCGCAATAGTCGCTGGTGCCGCGGCTATCCTCATGCAGGCCTTTGACAGGGCGACACCAATCGTAATCTGCAATGTCCTGAGGAACACCGCAATTGAGCTGCCCTACGGAGCCAATGACGCAGGTGCGGGGTTACTGAACCTGAAGGAAGCATTCGCATATCTGAGCAGGCAGCAAGACCCTGTTGCAGGCTTGAACAGGACCACGGGAATCCCGCTCCTAGCCCTTGGCCTAGTTTCATCTCAGGGAGCGAGCGCCAATACCACTGTTCTTGTCAGCAGCTTCGGCACGATGACAGCAGCCGTTGATCAACGAGGCGCAGAGGACTCCGGTTTACACTTGCTACTGGGAATGCTGTCAATGAAATGGAACAACATGGACCCTACGAACCTAATGATGTTCGAAGTCAAGAGAGAACTGCATCAGGTCTACGCGGGCCAAGGTCTTGACAACTACAATAGATACGTAGGCGTGTTGTCATATGACGACAAGATCTATGTTGCGCTCTTGATCGAGGCATACAACACCAACAATCCACTGGCGGTCCCGGTATCGACAGGGTTCAAGATGACCCCGTATGTGATTAATCTAGGCGACACCACAATCGACAATCTGAGTCTCTATCTCGCGTACTCCCTTGACATATACGCGGACGGAAATGATGACCATGGTAAGTACGCCCTAGAGAACGAGATGCTCTTTGCCTACGGTCTATCAGAAACCCTTGGCGACTTCTACTTTGGTCTGAACTCAAGCATCCCCCTAGCGGCCTTTGAGGTGGGCAACTCGTCCGACGTAGGCTCACATGTGGCTGAGGATAACCTGACGGGTGCGACTACCTTCGATGGTACGGTGGGACTAGGGATGAAATGGACGCTTGGATCAGTCGCACCTCTTGAAACATCTGACCTGACACTCTCCATTGGCTTCGCTGAGAACAGGACAGTCCTTAACAAGATGATAGATACCCTGTGGGAGCTCGCACCATCGCCTCAGTTCCAGCAACTTGGAGACCTAATTGTCGTCGAGGCAGACATCCCAAGGACTGCGACTGCAGGGGCGGAGTATGAGTCACGCACTGTTGTCATGAACGTGGGAGCGGCATCGTCGCCTCTCATTGCGGCCCTCATTGTTGCACGGAGCGTCGCGGATGGTGGTACGGTGCATGCAAGCTATACATCGTTTGCCGAGGTTGAGCCATTCGGCGCAAGAGTGGTCACTGCGAAGTGGAGACCCGAGGCCAACGGAATCTACTCGGCAGCCTGGGTCGTCGCCTCGGGCATTCAGCAGGCACTCGCGCTCTTTGGCAATCCGACATCAGCCCTTGCCAGTTCGTCCTACAGCCTGCTGGATGACTTCCTCCTGAGAGACCTCTTTATCGTCACGCCCATACGATCAGCATCGGTCTTCCCGAAGCACCTGCCCTTTGCACCTTTCAATACCATGTTTCCCGCCGACTTCGGAATCTATGGCCTCATGCTCTACTCGACAATATCGCTTGGCAACCTCACTGCGTATAGCTACGGCAATGCCAGCGATTGGGGGGACATCACGCTCACTCCCGCCGACAGCGTAGAGGGCTACTACAACTTCTCTCTGTTCATTATGGTGCCTCCAATCGTCATGAACGGACACTATCGCTGCGATTACAGGCTTGTCACAACATACGGTTACGACACGAACATCACACTTCGCACCGACATCGTATATCCAAGAGCGATGATCCTCCTAGACACGTCCCATAGTGGTGGCATCTTCGGGGGCTCGTTGGACACCGGAAGCATCGGAGGACTAACAGGAACGACAAACATGAGCTTTCCTCTTGCTCAGGATGGTGGCTCGGGGTCAGGCACTGGTATGGACCTCACTAGCATCAATCTCAGTGATGTCGGGTCTTTGGTAGATATGATTGAGTCGCTCAGACTGACGACATTCTCTGGCCTGTCGGACATGAAGAAGACCATGGCCGAGTGCGGTCTGGACCTCATCGAGATTCCGGGTATCGGACTCACTGAGAGCCTTCTAAGCCAGTTCTCCGCTGTGATAGTCATCAGCCCAACCGAGGAGTACAACAGCACCGAGATACAGACTCTCAGGAACTTCAGCCAGGGTGGAGGAAGGCTTGTCATCCTCGGAGACTATGACGACAGGACGAACCTCACCGGCCTGAACCCACTGCTGACAGCCTACGGATACGAGATGAGAGGAAAGCACACGGCAGAGAACACCACCGAGATAGTGCAGTCGTCGAAACTCGGTACCGGGATAGACTCCGTGTGGCTGGGCGGAGGGACCTATATCTACAACAACCAGTCAAACGCAGCAGTACTCGTAACGGGAGTGCCTGTCGTTCTACTCGACGAGAGCCCGCCCAAGATCGCCCTCTTCGGATCATCAAGAATCTTCATGAACAAGAACCTGCCAAAGTGCAACAACAGTCGTTTGCTTGACAATCTGAACCTCTTCCTGTTGGAGAACACACTCCAAGGGGTCACAGGACTGTCCGAGAACACCACGCTGTACCCACTCGGCAAGAGTGTGTATCTCAATCTCTGGGTCACAGACTTTGCGGGTGGCCCCGTAGATAATCTGTTTGTGGCCATAGCGTTCCATTTGCCAAACGGCAGTCTAGCATACTTCTTCGCAGCAGCTGTCGGGAACGGGCTGTACTCGTCGCAGTTTCTACCTGCCTACTGTCACGAACCCGGCCGGGTGGACGGGATATTCATAATCGTGAAGAGTGAGGACTATGCGGGAACGTTCGCAAGTGTTAGCTTCAACCTCTACTTACCCGCAACATCCACGACCACCGAAGTATCGGGGAGGATTCTCAGCATGCCCCAGATTGCCTTTATCAGCTCAGTTTCCGTCTTCGGCGCGTTCATAATCGGAATAGTCTGGAACAAGCGCAGGCAGGGGAAGAGGCTACGGATACCC
>Ga0316620_10000361_pt1 | contig 18189 bp, 14 predicted proteins | sample OWC_Aug_M1_C1_D5_FD_207651 | JGI IMG/M metagenome (GOLD analysis project Ga0316620, IMG submission 207651) | Wetland soil microbial communities from Old Woman Creek delta, Ohio, United States - OWC_Aug_M1_C1_D5_B | ecosystem: Environmental > Terrestrial > Soil > Wetlands | place: USA: Ohio... | reverse complement strand
GTCGTAAGATACCGTTCGATCCGCCGCAAATTTAAATCCCCATCGAGCCCACTCACAAGAAACACAGTATCTATGTTGGCTGCGACGACCTGGGCTTCGACGAGCTCACCGGCGACTTTTCGGGTGAACGCGCTGCGGCGCGGCAGGATCGCGTGAATTACAGCTAAGCTTTCGCCGCAAGGTTCCATCTCCACCCAATCGCCGACGATGGGAAAATCGTAACGACCGGCCGCCTCGTGCCGGAACCTCCCGGATACGTCTCCCTGAAGCTCGCCACGTTCGCTGACCAAAACGGACCTATCCCGAAGCTGTTTCACAATGCGGCCGGGGAGATGACCGCGCTGTGCACAGGCCTCAAACTGCGCGGCGAAGTCATCGTCCCATCCGAAATCTCTTAAATCCATGGCACTTGATGTTCCATTATAGCTCTTCGAGGCCTCCAGCGCGACGTGCCGGGACTTTGAGGAGAGATCTCCCCTGCCCCGTTTAATTTTTCCGTTTTCCGTTTTTTAAACAGATGGGACAGCCGTGAAAGGAGAGCTCTGCGTTTAGAACAGGACGGCGCTCTCCCCGTGTTTTTCTATTTGCGTCTGGATCATCCGGACGATCGAGCCCTGGCGGGCGTGAAGGGCCCGAATCTCTTCCTGGTTAAGATAGGGGGCCAGGAGGGTGGTAACTTTCTCCCGGTCCCAGCTGCAGAGCGTCTGATAGAACCTTCGGGAACAGCGCACGATCTCACATCCCGGGATCGTCCCGTCTTCGGGGGCAAAGGCTTCAGAAAAATCGACCCTGTTGATTTTGCCTGTTTCTTTTTGTATCAAGGTATCTATTTCGTTTCCGCAGGCGGCATAGACGAGGTTCTCGAAGACCTTTAGATCAGCCATCGCCCGGCTAAAAGCTTCCTGGGCATCGGGCAGGAAGTCCTCCCTCTTCCTATCCGATTCCCGAATGGCGTTTTCGACGAATATCTGGAGAGAGCCAACAGTATCTCTAATAGTCCTCCGCACGACCGGGGGGACGAAGTCGAGGCCGAGATACTTGTCAAGCTCATAGGCCGCGATCTCATATTGGAAGCTGTCCGGAATAGGCTCGGGCCTTGGGCGGTTGATGTACTTGAAATGGGCCCAGCGGGTTGCGCCGTTGGACGCTAGTTTAACCTTCCAGGGATCTGTCCGTCCTGCCGAACCGTGGATGATCACCTGAATTATGGACATCTTGAGGAATTCTTCGATCTCCTCAGGGGTCTTGGGCCCTTCACCTATCGGATTCTCCTCGGGGCTCTGTGCCGACGGCTCGGGCAAGCTGGCATAAAAATTAAACTTCCCGTCTTCGATGATCAGGGCATAAAGGATGCCCCCTAAATCCCTATAGCCGATGCCGGTATCGATCATCCAGACTTTGTTTTCAAACCGGGCTACAGCGTCCTCCTGAAGAACAACCGGGCTCCTCACTCCAGCCCCCAGGAAGTTATGGCCGACGACCATTCTGCCGGCCCCGAGGTTGGCCAGGATTTTATCAATTTCCGTCTGTGACGTTACATCGTCCTGCCGGTACCAGAGCGGGCCCTGGGGGTTGTAAACCAGCTTCGGCGTGAACGGGTGGCCGGCAATCTGGGGGTTTATCGGATGCAGGGCATACGCCCCCATCTCCAGCCTGAGGACCTCATTGATATCCTCGAGCTTCCAGCTCGAATATTCGAGATTGATGCCTCCGTGGACGAAGACAATATCGTTGATCTTAATGATGCTATTTTTCTGGAGAAGCCATTTTCCATATGTTTTATTGAAACTATCGATATAGGCGAGGGCGGCCTCAGGATCGATTCGCTTCCTGATGTTGATGAGGACGTCGGTCCAGAAATTAAGCAAAATCGGGTTCTTGTCGAGGTCCTCGCCCAGGAATTGAGCCTGGATCTTCTGAACGTCCGGAAGCCCGGAAAGATATTCCCCCTCTCTTGCCTTCCTGAAATCTTCGGGAAGGAAAGAGACGAACTCCTTTGGGGATACGTAATCCGGGTAGCCCAGCGATATGCCCGTGATCGTTGCCTCTTCATGGTTCCCGAGAAGAATATGGACCTTCCCTCCGGCGGCCTCGGCCTCCTTTTCGAGGCGCATCAGGAGGTCGAGGATATCCTTGGCCCTATCGCCTCGGTTCATGATATCTCCGGTTTGGACGAAATGCGTCCTTCCCCCGATCCAATGGAGATTATCGTCGACCAGCCCGACCTTCGGGTCCTTGAGGATTAAGATGAAGCTTTCGTAATCCCCGTGGAGGTCGCCGACGGCGATTATCTTTTCAACCCCGGTCCATTGGCAAGGATTCTGGGCAGCGAAGCAAAAACCGGAGAGGGCGAGAAGGAGGAAACCTACGGATTTGAGGGAATTCATTTTTTGCGCCATGTCCTTCTCTGTTCTATGATACTTGAATCCGGGCTATTTTTCATGTCAGACTCCACCCTCTGGATCCTGACAGCTTTGGAAAACATCACTTTTGGCAGGTTCGAAGCACCTCTTTGTAGTTTTTGACGATGGGTGGAGATAGGGGGAAAAGGGAGCGCGCCCTGAGTGACTCGAACACCGACCTGCTGATTCGTAGTCAATAGGCGTCTCGAGCTATGTAGTTGATATGTTTAATAATACGTTGTCGTGATTTTCCTCGAATACCCCTAATTTATAGCCCCTTGCTCTAAACCGGGGCCTGGAATTCGAAACCGCCTCTCTCCGTCCCCCCTTGACAGAATCTTTGCAATTTCTTGACCCCGCGCTGACAACTCCGCGTGCCCGATGAATTACCTTTTACTAGGAATGAAGATCGAGGAGGTTGGAGCCATGACCAGACGAAAGATCCCAAGCGCGGAAAAGCAGCCTTGCCGGGCACGGACCCTTCGCCGACGTTTGACCCTTTTTGTTCTCACGGTCTCCCTTGCGCATACGGTGCCCGCGGCGAATGTCCCTGCCGAACCCAATATGTTCCCTTTCCAAAACGGCGAGGTCCTTCGCTACAAGGTCAAATTGGGCTTCATCCGACTCGCGACGATCGAGTTGTCCCAGAAGGCACTCGGTCCTTCGCTTCCCGCTCAGTATGAAGTCCTGCTCAAGGTCAAGGAGATGCGGCTCAAAAGCACCCTGAATCCCTCCTCTCTCGCCAGCCAGTTCTTTCTCCAGGAAGAGGGCGGGGAGAAGACGCGAAGCGTGACCTGCCGTTACGAGGCGGACAGCGGCCTGATCGCCATGGAGGAACGGGAAGCCGAGCGGGTGATCGCCCGGAAGACCGTTCCCTTTGAGGGCGTTTACGTTGACCTGGTCGGGCTCATCATGGCCATGCGGAGCTTTTGCTCTTCCGCCGCCCGCGTTTCGCTGCCCACCGTCGTCGGCTGCGCCCTGGGGTCGACGGGACTCAAATTCGCCGCGGACGCCCAACCTATCAAGCTTGGAATTTTTCGGCAGGCCGTGCTCGCCCGCTACATGACAGGCAGGACCGATTGGAAGGCTCTGGGCGGAGTCAGCGGCCCGATCGAGGCCTGGCTCAGCGACGATGCGGCGGCCGTGCCCTTGAAGATTCGGCTGAATTCATCCTTAGGTCGGGTAACCCTGGAGCTCGAGGCCGTTCAGCGGCTCGACTGGCCGTCGGTCCCCGCCGCGTCTCCGGCCGGTTCAACCGCCAGGGGGGAGGCCTCTCAACCATGAAAATCTTTCTCACCGGAGCCACCGGATTCATCGGGATTCCGCTGACCCATTTTCTCATCGGTCTCGGCCATTCTATCCGACTTCTTTCCCGACCGACATCGGACCTTACGCCCTTCGCCGGCCTGCCGGTCGAAGTCCGGCCGGGAAACGTCCTGGACCAGGGCAGCCTCAGCGACGCTCTGAGGGGCTGCGACGCCGTCTTCCACCTGGCCGGGTACGCCAAGAACTGGGCCAAAGACCCGGGGACCTTTTTCCGGATCAACGTTCTCGGCCTAGGGAATGTTTTGAAGGCGGCCCGGCGGAACAACGTTCCACGGACCGTCTTCACGTCGACGTCGGTGACCTTCGGACCTTCGTCGGGCCGGCCGGTTACGGAAAGCGATGTCAGGAGCGTCGCTTTCTTCACCGAATACGAACGGACGAAATACCTGGCCGAGCAGGAAGCCATCCGCCATGTCCGCTCCGGCCTGGATGTCGTCATGGTCAATCCCACCCGCGTGTTCGGCCCGGGTGTTCTGACCGAATCCAATTCGGTCACCAAGATGATCCATCTCTATCTCTGCGGACGATGGCGCCTCGTCCTGGGCAGCGGCCGGGCCGTGGCGAACTATGCCTTTATCGACGATGTGGTAAAGGGACACTGGCTGGCCCTGCAGCACGGCCGGCCGGGAGAAAAATACATCTTGGGGGGAGACAACCTGGATTATGAGGGCTTTTTCCGAACGCTCGCTTCCGTCTCCGGGTGCCGCCGGCGGATGGCCCATGTCCCGCCGCAGTTGGCTTTGGCCGTGTCCAAACTCGAGGCCCTGCGGGCCTCGCGGTTCGGCCACTACCCCTTGATCACGCCCTCCTGGCTAAAAACGTTCCTGGCCAACTGGGCTTTTTCTTCCGAAAAAGCGCAAAGGGAGCTGGGTTACCGGGCGACGCCGTTCGCCCGGGCTGTCGAAGAGACCGTCCGCTGGCTGCGTCCCTCGCAAATGCCTCAAAGGAGCGCCGACCATGAAAGCCTGGATCGATTTCCTGAATCCGTCCACCCTCTGCAGGTCTGAGGACATCAAGCCCTCGGTCATCCTGCTCCTGGGCGCGCTCGTCCCCACGCTCCACCGCTATTTCGGCTCGATGGAGTTCGCGCGCCGCAGCCTGAACATGACGAGCGAGTCGTCGTCGGCGGCCTATATGTTCGTGACGGCCGGCCTCCTGCTCGGGATCTTGCCGCTCCTCGTCGTTCGCTTGATCTTCCAAGAGCCGCTGCAGAGCTTCGGCCTCGGGCTCGGCCGCTGGCGGGAAGGGCTCGTTCTCGCCGGCGTCCTCTTCGTCGTCATCACCGCGACGCTCCTGCTCCCGTCGTCCCAGACGGCGGAGATGCGGGCCTTTTATCCGTTCGATAAAGGCGCAGGCGGTTCGCTCTTCGCTTTTCTGCGGCTGGAGTTTCTCCGCGGAGTCTTCTTCTACACGGCCTGGGAGTTTTTTTTCCGCGGCTTCATGCTCTTCGGCCTGAGGCCCTACCTGGGCGATTGGCTGGCCGTCTGCGTCCAGACCATTCCGTCCTGCCTGTGGCACATCGGCCTGCCGACGGGGGAGATCTTCGCCTCTATCGCCGCGGGGATTCTGTTCGGCGTCCTGGCTCTCAAAACAAAGTCGATCTGGTGGGTTTGCCTGCTTCATTTTTTAATCGGGTTCGGGACCGACGGACTCATCGTCCTCACGTCCTGAAAGACACGAGGAAAAAAGGAGGATCATCATGAACATCCTGGTCACGGGGGGAACGGGATTCATCGGGAGTCATCTCGTCGAAACGCTCGTTCGGGAAGGCCATCGGGTGCGGACGGTGGCCAAGGACAACCGGAATGCCGGGGTCCTGGAATCCATCGGCGTCGAGGTCGTGATCGGCGACCTGAACAACGGGTGCGCCTGGGCGCCGCTCTTCGACGGCGTCGAGTGCGTCTACCATCTGGCTGGCGTCACGCGGGCCAGGACCAACCGGGAATATTACGAAGGCAACTTCCTGGCGACCAAGAAATTCCTCGGCGTGTGCGCGGACCATGCCGCAGGGCTTCGGAGGTTCGTGTACGTCAGCAGCCAGGCCGCGGCCGGGCCGTCGCCGGACGGTAGGCTGCTGACCGAGGACGCCCCTTGCCATCCGGTCTCGGATTACGGCCTGAGCAAGAAGCTCGCCGAGCAGGAGGTCTGGAGATTCCGGGACGCGTTTCCGGTGACGATCATCCGGCCTTCGGCCGTCTACGGCCCCAGGGACCGGGATATGCTCCAGCTTTTCCAGATCATCAAGAGGCGTTTTCAGCCCGTGATCGGCTTCGGCCGGAAATGGCTCAACGTCGTCCATGTCCGAGACGCGGTTGCAGGGCTGGTTCTCGCCGGCCGCCATCCCGGCGCCGAGGACGAGCTGTTCTTCATCGGAAGCGAGCGCGCCGTCACCACGGAGGAGCTCGGCCGTTCGATAGCCGATGCCCTGGAGTCGGCGCCGATCCGGATGCCCATTCCCCATTGGGTGGCCTACGCCGTCGGGGCCGTGATGGAAGGTCTGGGGAAGGTCTCCGGGCGGCAGGTTCTTTTCAACCTCCAGAAAGTCCGGGAGTCGGTCCAAAAGGCCTGGCTCCTGTCCGTCGAAAAGGCGGGGGCGCGGCTCGGCTTCAGAAGCCGGGTCCCGCTGGCGGAGGGGATGAAAGAAACTTGCGCCTGGTACGTCGCGAACGGGTGGCTGAACTAGAGGGATATACCATGAAAAACATGATGGGCCGACAACCAACCGAGAGGGGAATCACGCTTCAGAGGGCGGTCTTCCCCGCCACTCTGCCCTGGGAACCGAAGGGGCTTTTATCTCCCTGGCTGGCAACAAGAAAGGCCGTCGCGGCGCGTTATGGGCATGTCCGCTGGCGGGTCATGGATATAACCTGCGTCGCCTATACGGCGCTTATCGGCGCCCTGCTCCCTGTCTTTCACCGAGGGGTGCTCAACTGGCCGCGGCACGTCGGCATCCATTGCCTTCTGGTCCTCGGCTTCCTGGAGGTCATTCGGGTCGGGGAGAAGACGCCTCGGCGGCCATGGCTTTGGGCGCTGCGGACTTTCTACCCCGTGATCCTCGTTTTTTACGGGTGGAAGGAGCTGGGGGCTCTGCAGGTCATGTTCTACGGCGATTATTGGGCGACCGGTACGATCACGGGCCTGGACAAGCTCCTCTTCGGCGTTCATCCGACGGTCTGGGTGCAGAAGCTCTACCGGCCATGGCTGGACGAAACCATCAAAGTCTCCTATTTCGGATATTACCTGTTCCTCCCCATCGTCACAGTCACCCTGTACTTCAAAAAGAAGAAGGAGGCAGTGCTTGCGGCGTTTTCCATCATCACCTGCTCTTACCTGGTGAATTTTATCCTTTTCTACCTCTTCCCGGTCGTCAACCCGCACTGTGTCCCTGAAATCCAGGCTTTGACGACCCGAGCGCATTCCGGTTATCTCATCGCGAAGATCCTGCCGCGCGTCATCGGAACAGGATGGAACCCAGGCGGCGCCTTCCCGTCCTCCCATGTGAGCGGCGCGCTCGTCTGGTCTCTCGTGGCCGCGCGCTATTTGAAGAAATTGCGTTATGCCATGTTCCCAATGACGTTCGGCGTTGCCGTGGCGACGGTGTATCTCGGATACCATCATGCCTTGGATCCGATCTTCGGGCTCATCGTGGGCGGAGTCGGCTTTGGCCTCGGTCTGAGGTGGGTTAAAAGTCGCGGCGAAGACCCGCTGACTCGATGAACGGGGGGGGCCCAGCTGTCAAAGGTTCAAATCCTCTGTCGTCTACCATCCTTTATTCGACGGCTCCCCCATCCTCGGATGTCCGCGTTCAGATCGCCGGATCTATGATTCCCTCAACAGCCGGCGCAGGGCGTTCTGCTGAAGCTTCATGTACTCCGGGTTCCAGAAGCTGGGGATCGAAAGCCGGACGCGAATCGGCCCTAAGTGCCTGATTTCACCGTTCGTATATAGGGAAAAGGGAGCGCGCCCGGGGTGACTCGAACACCCGACCTGCTGATTCGTGGTCAATAAACATCCCGGGCTATCTTATTGATATATTTAAAGAAGGGGCGATGCAAATTTTTTTTTGCGCCACATTTGTGCCAGTAATGAGCCCCCTGGCTCTACGAATATATCCTGCGTAAAATGAATTGACTTATTCAGAGAGAAGGTCTCCTTCCCTGAGCGATTTCGATATCCGGGCGATGGCAACAATAAAGCGCTACTTGCCTCGCTCTAACAGACAACACATGGATTAGGAACGCATATTGCCAATATCCAACGTAGGAGCTAAACGTATATTTGTTAAAAAGTTAGACTCCTGGTGTGAACGTCTATCATGGTCCAAGTGTCAACTTCTTCTCGTGTTGGATCCGGGATCCAGCGCAGGATCGGATTTTGACCTTGCTCTAAAAGTTATATTTACTATAAAATTGGGAAAAATCAATGAAGAAGGAGGAGAAATCATGAAACTTTGTTTCTGTCGGTTCTTGTTGGCGGCGGCCGTAGTAGTTTTGGCCATATTCTGGTGGCCAGCAACGTGGGCCAAATGGGTCATCGTCGCCGCAGCTGCGATCCTGGCCATTATGAGTCTTTTTTACCAGACCTGCTGCTGTCGAAGCCTGAAAAAAGCTGAAGCGGGAGCCGAGAAAGCATAGGCTCGCAGACTTCCCCCCTCGGATTCTCCATTCGATAGGAGGAAATTTATCTCGTCTATATAAATTCGCTACCCCGAAAAGAGGATTTCTCTGGTTGGGCGGGCGTCGGCTTCTCGGCTCCGAATCGCCTGGATTTACTTTTCGAAGTCGCGCTTGATTTCCCCAACGGCCAAATGCGTATTTCCTGCCCTCTCCCTTCATGACTGGGCGAACTCTTTGCCTAGCTTGTAGGTCCGCTCCAGATAAATCCGTCTCGTATCCGCGTCCGCTATGGGGACACCATAGAAATATACATGTTCGACTTTCCTGATTCCTGGATACCGCAATCCCCAATCATCAATAATCCGGGCCATGACTGCTTCCATGCCAGCCTTATAATCCTCTTCTCTGAAAAGGGTGGTGGAAATCACTAAGGCTTTTTCGTGCTGAAGCAGAGGCACTCGGCCTTTCACTTCGCCACGCCAGCCCTCAGCGGTTAAGCCGTAAGCATCGCCATAGGAGAAGACCCGTTCGAACCACCCCTTGAGAATCGCCGGAAAGTGCAGCCAGAAAACAGGCGCTATAAACGCGAGTCCCTGGGCTTTTTTCACCTTCTCCCACTGGGCAATAACATCTTTGGGCCTGTGTTGGTGTATGAACTTCGCGATTGCCAAAGGATCCTTTTTGCGGAGCCAGAGTGACGCGAGGAACCGCTGAGTCGGTCCTCCCGCAGAGTCAAGAACCCGTTGTTTTAGGTTCATTTCTTCGAGGATATCCCGCGGCATGCTTTCGTGAACATAACTGGCAAAGTCCCGTAGGCGGAAGACCGGGTCGAACCGGATGGCATACAGGTCAACTACGTCACTGGAGTGACCAGCGTCCTCCAGCCCTTTAGTGAACTGCTGGAGAATGGCGTGGCAGAATGACTTGGGATTCGGATGGGCGCAGACGGTCAAGACTCTCATGAGATAATCCTCCTCTTATGGTTATTGACCAGATGGATCAGTAAACGAGGGGAATGAGTTTTCTCGTTCTTTGCTGGTAGGAGACGTACGAGTCGCCATATGCTTGCTGCAATCCATCTTCCTCTACGGGAATCAGCAGGAAAATCAATACAAGATAGACGCAAAACACGCAGAATAAAGCCCAGGACTGGATCAGGCAGACCAACCCAAAGGAAATGCCCAACGCCGCTGTGTACATAGGATGCCTAACCAGTCTGTAAGGGCCATCCACAACCACTTTATCTTCAGAGCGAGGAGCGCTTCCCCCGAGCTGGTAATTGCGCCCCAGCATGACCAACGCGCCTGCCATAAGGAAATACCCTGTCGCATACATAAGCAGCCCTATGATCTCCAAAACCATCACAATCCACGGTTCAGCAATTGTCACGTGGGTATGATCGATCGTCGCTAGACGGCGAGTAATCAGCAATATTGCGACCAGGGGATTCACAACCAACAAGAAAAAAAGGTTGAAGATATTGACGAGCTGCACCATTAGGTTGCCTCTTGGTTTATCAAGAATGGAACCCGTGGCAATTCCCTTCACGGTGACCAGTATGCCCAACAAGAGCAGAATTGCGATTCCGAGTATTCTTTGATCGAGTAGATGCATCTCTTACTCCTCAAAGTGGATGTTCAAACATGGGACAAAACAAAATTCCCAACTTGATATTGGCATCATAGAACTCGTTTGAGGGTGAGAACTTCCTTCTTTCGCTCGTTGACACAGCAGGTTTCCTCGGTGCATTTATCCCCTTTTCAGGTCGTCAGAAATCTTACTCGAAGCGTGAAAATATCGCAAGGCGCTTGAAAACGGACGTGAGTCAACTGGGGATGCCGTGCCTGAGAGGATTTGAACCTCCGACCTGTTGCAAAGCGGAGTCAAAGATGAGAAGGCCATTAATTCTTTTGAGGTAAAAGGAAGCGCGCCCGGGGTGACTCGAACACCCGACCTGCTGATTCGTAGTCAGACGCTCTATCCAACTGAGCTACGGGCGCGCAGGTTGCCGTCCGGCGCGTCTGCCGAAGCCGGAAAGCGGGGTTAATATAGCCTAACGGATCGAATTTTTCAAATCGGTCCTATTTCCCGGACTTCTCCTGCCGCCTCCGGATTTTGATCTTAAGACGTTCGAGTCTCTTCTGGAAATCCTGCTCATACGAAAGAGAAACGCCCGTCGCCCAGGCAAGTCCCTCCTCGGCGGCCCGGATGGCCTCTTCGTACTTTTTTTCCCTGTGTTCGTAATACATGGCCAGTTCACGGCAACTCGAAAGCGCATCTCCCCCGGCGGTGCTTTGCCAGAGTGGGACGGCCTTGTCCCACGCCCGGTTCTTCTTGAAATGACGGCCGAGTTTTGTCCGGACATGGATGGAAACCTCGCCCGACAATTCCCCTTCGAGGGCCTTTTCGAAAAGCTCGACCGACTTTTCCAGGTCGCCCGCGCTTTCGTAAAGTCTCCCGATGCCGACCAGGTCCATAGCGTCCGTCTCATCCTGAGAAGGCCTCCGGCCGCGATCGAAAAGAAGGGCGCCCTCGATGACGACCCCCAAGAGCGACAGGATGTCCTCCTGGTTGTGATAGAGGATGGGTTCAATGAGGGAGAAATCCCCCGACCGGACATATTGAAAGTACCGGATGGGGATTTCGGCACTCGGGATGTCCTCATCCCTGTCCGCCCGGACGATCTCCCGGGCCAGATGGCAAAGCTGACAGTTCTCATACTTGTGCTTCCAGAGGTGCCGGGCCGAGAAGAGGAAATCTAGGTGAGGCAATCCGGCGAGCGGGAAGCGCTCCCGCTGGAGGGCGAAGCGGGTCTCCAGGAGGGGCAGGTCGAACGCCTTGCCGTTGTAAGTGACTACGGACTTGAAATCCATCTCCCGGAAGAATTGCCCCAGTTCGCGGACCATCCTGTCCTCGTCGCCCATCTCGCTCAGGAAGTACTGGGCTACATTGAACTTGCCGTTCCGGTAATAGCCCATTCCGACCAGAAAGGGCAGGGTTCCTGTCCCTCCCGCGAGCCCCGTCGTTTCCAGGTCGAGGAACAGAGCCGAATCGAGCGATAAGCCTTCGAAGGCGGGATCATGGCTCAGCAAAGCGAGGGCTTTTCCCGGAATCTCGAGCCCTAGGGAGATCGTGACCTGGCCGTAGCGGGCCCCCAGCGTATAAGGATTTTCGAAGAACTGGACGGGCTCGCGATGTCTCGGAACGATCGGGGCGGGCTCAGGCTTTCCGGCAGGGCCTTTCTCCCGGCGGGTGAGGCTGATGAGACGTTCCAGCTTTTCTTTCGTCGTCAGGTTCTCGCCGTCCCGGTCGATCTTCTGCCATGTGTCCCGGACCTTTCGGGAGCGGTCCCGCGCCTCCCGCTCTTTCTTAAGCAACTTGAGTTCGTTCTTGATGGTCATCGGATCTCGCTTCTTTCCGGTTCCGCTTCCTATCATAAGGGAATTGCCGCGGTATTTCCAGACATCGGAATGAAGAGTCACCATTTCTTTTCGCATGAGAAGAAATTCAAAGAGATGCTCCAGGCGTAAGATGCTGTGATAAAATAAATGCGGATGAAATGAACGCGCGGAATTATCTGGCTTTCGACCTTGGAGCTGAAAGCGGACGGGCCGTCCTTGGGACGATCAAGGACGGCAAGCTCGCCGCACGGGAAGTCCGCCGCTTCCCCAACGGTCCCATCAGCGTCGCCGGCCGCCTCCACTGGGACGTCCCCAGGCTCCTAGCCGAAATGAGACAGGCCCTTATAGAGTGCGCCGGGAGCGGCGGGCTTGAAAGCATCGGCGTGGACACCTGGGGTGTCGACTTCGGCCTCATCGGCCGCCACGGAGAGATGCTCGGCCTTCCCTATTCCTATCGGGACCCGGGAATCCAGACCGCCATGGAGCGCTATTTCGATCTTGTGCCTCGGGAGATTCTCTATAACCTCACGGGCATCCAGTTCATGGCGTTTAACTCTCTGTTTCAATTATTCTCCCTGGTCCGGGAGGGGTCTCCCCTCCTCGAGGCTGCGTCCGACCTTCTCTTCATGCCCGACCTATTTAACTATCTCTTAACGGGCAAAAAGACGACAGAGGCCACGATCGCGTCGACGTCCGGATTCCTGAACCCAAGAACCCAGACTTGGGAAAAAGGACTTCTCGAAGCCATGGGCGTTTCCTCCAGGATCCTCCGGGAGATCCTTCAACCAGGAACCGTCATCGGGCCCATCGAAAGGCGCCTCGGCAAGGAGATGGGTCTGGTGGGCGTGCCGGTGACGGCAACAGCGGGTCACGATACGGCGGCGGCCGTGGCCGCCGTCCCGGCCGAAGGCGGCGACTGGGCTTACATCAGCTCGGGGACCTGGTCTCTCGTCGGCGTCGAGGTCCCGGGGCCCATCATCACATCCGAGTCGCGGGAGTCCAACTTCACTAATGAGGGAGGCGCAGGGGGACGGGTCCGGTTTTTAAAGAACATCGCGGGGCTATGGCTCCTCCAGCAGTGCCGCAAGAGCTGGGAGAAGGAGCGGAAATGGACCTACGGGGATCTTATCGACGCGGCGGAAGCGGCCCCACCCTTCGGGGCCTTGATCGATCCCGACAGCCCGGACTTCCTCAATCCACCCGATATGCCCGAAGCTATCGCCTCGTTTTGCCTAAAGTCCGGGCAGACCCCGCCGGAAACGATTGGAGCTTATGCGCGCTCGATCCTCGAAAGTCTGGCCCTCAAGTGCCGCCACGTGCTCGATGAGCTGGAGCGGATTAGGAAACGGCCGTTCCGAACCATCCATATTATCGGCGGCGGATGTCAAAACGCGCTTCTCTGTCATCTGACGGCCGATGCCGCCGGACTTCCCGTCATCGCCGGCCCCGCCGAGGCGACATCGGCAGGGAACATCCTGGTCCAAGCGATGGCCGCTGGGCGCGTCCGGGACCTTGAAGAGATCCGCCGGATCACCCGCCGGTCCTTCGTCCTCAATGCCTACGAACCCAGGCCATCGACATCTTGGGATGAGGCGTTTCGGCGGTTCAAACAGCTCATCGAACGGCCGTCTATTCCAGGCGGTTCATAAAGGCTGGAGCGAGCAGCCTGCCGGGTGAACCTTGACCAGCGGCCATTTGTCTTGACATCAAGCACGGGAGAAGCTATAAACAAAATCCGGGAACCCGAAAGGAGGGTTGAATGGACCCCTCGTCCGCAACGAAAAATTATGCCTTGAGCCGGGAGCGCTATGCCGAGCTCGGAGTGGATACCGAAAAAGCGTTGGAGGCCCTCGGACGGATCTCCATATCCCTCCATTGCTGGCAGGGAGACGACGTCGGAGGTTTCGAGGCCTCACCGCCGGGCTTGGCCGGGTCCGGGCTGGTGGTTACCGGTGGGTATCCCGGAAAAGCCAGGAACGTCAACGAGCTGCGCCAGGACCTCCATCGAGCCTTAACCCTCATCCCGGGCCGGCACCGCCTCAACCTCCACGCCATTTACGGGGAATTCAACGGCCAGCCCGTGGAACGGAACGCCGTCGAGACGGGCCACTTCCGGGGCTGGGTCGAATGGGCCAAGCAGGAAGGGCTCAAGCTCGATTTCAACGCGACCTGCTTTTCCCACCCCAAGGCATCATCCGGATTCACCTTAAGCCATAAGGAAAAGGAGGTCCGGAAATATTGGATCGAGCACGTCAAGTGCTGCCGCAAGATCAGCGCTTACATGGGGCGCGAACTGAAATCCGCCTGCATCCACAACCTCTGGATCCCCGACGGCGCCAAGGACCTTCCACTTGACCGCTGGACGCATCGGGCACTCCTTAAAGAATCGCTGGACGAGATCTTTGAGACGGAGTACAGCCCCTCCCAGATGAAGGACTCTCTCGAAAGCAAGCTCTTCGGAATCGGCAGCGAATCCTATGTCGTCGGATCCTACGAGTTTTACCTGGGCTATGCGATAAGCCGCGGCAAGATGATCTGTTTGGACCTGGGGCATTTCCACCCCACGGAGTCAGTCGCGGACAAGATATCGGCCGTCCTCCAGTTCTCCGATGAGCTCCTCCTGCACCTATCCCGGGGAGTCCGTTGGGACAGCGATCATGTCGTCATCCTCAACGACGAGGTCCGGGCCTTGACCGAGGAGGCCGTCCGCGGCGGGTGCCTGGAACGCATCCATTTCGCCCTCGACTACTTCGACGCGAGCATGAACCGCGTCGGGGCCTGGGTGATAGGCGCCCGCGCCCTGCTCAAGGGACTGCTCGTCGCCCTCCTCGAGCCGGCCGACCAGATGCGCCGGACCGAGGACGAGGGCGACAGCTTCAAGCGGCTGGCCCTCCTGGAGAGACTCAAGGCCCTGCCTTTCGGGGCTGTTTGGGACCAGCACTGCCTTAAATCCGGCGTTCCTCCCTCGGGCCGCTGGCACGATGAGATCGCGGACTATGAAAAGAAGGTCCAGAGCAAACGATAGCGCCGCGGCCCCGCTTTCCCCTCCGAGAATAATCACCGTTTCCGGACGTCACTTCCATGGGCCCGTTTCCGATTGACGAAATCCCGAAAATCCTTTATTTTTACTGATGAACATGGATCCTGAAGAGATCTCCCCCGATCCGAAACAGGTGGAGAAAGTCCGCGAGATCATGCTGGCTCTGGCCAACACGAACTCGGCCATGAAGATCTTCCCCGCCAACCACGCCACGGTCCAAAACTTCGTCGAAGACCTGACGAAAAAGATGATTACGTTCCTGGAGACGAACGGGAAGCTGGAGATCGACATCGATGAGTTCGTCTTCTCCTTCATGGGAAAACCGGTTTACAGGGACGAGCTCTCCATCAAGAGTCTCCCCTTCTTTTTCTTCAAGGACGGCATGCAGAAACTCTTCTTCTACGATGGCCTGGAAAAAGAAGAGATCGTCGATTTCCTCTCCCTCATCAAGCGCGAATCGCACAAACCGCTGGAAGAGGCGGATATCGTCACCGCCATGTGGGAAAAGGAGCTGACCAACATCCAGTATTACGCCCCGGATGATTTCTTGGAGAACAAGATCCTGGAAGAGCGGGCGGAACGGCAGGCGAAAGCCGGGGCGCCCAGCCTGCCTCCGGAGCTGGCCGCCAAGGTTATCGATGTCAAGGTGGATACCTCCCAGTTCAGCAGGGGAAGGATCGACATCGCAGACGAGGGCCTGGAAGAAGGCGAAGAGATGGTTCTCGAAATGGCCGGCCAAGCAGAGCCGGGAGGCGATGGGGCCGTTCCCAAGGGAAGTGCAACAGCCCACGACGCGACGTTAAGCGATCAAGAGGTCGAGACGATCAACACCCTCATCCACGACAACCGGGCGACCTCGCCCGAAGAGGAGTTCCTGAACCTTATGGTCGAACTGGTCTACTTGGAGAAGGACATGTCCCGTTTCCAGGCGAACCTGGACGTCATGATGGATTACCATGTCGACCAGCTCCAAAACGGAAATTTCCAGGTCCCGATCCTGATCATCCACAAGGTCCAGGAGCTCAAGCAGTTTCTTTCGGAGCGCAATCCGGAGAGAGCCGAACCCCTGGAAGATTTCCTGAAGAAGGTCACCGGAGAAAAGACCACGGCCGCTATAAAAGAAACCTTCAAGAAGAATCCCGCAGTGGACGTAACCGCCTTTTTCGAGTATCTCAGACTCCTGGGGGATCAGGCGCTGCCGCTGGCGGCGGAAATCTACGAAGCCTATCCCGTGCCTGAGTTTCGGGTGAAAGTCCTCGATTTTCTCAAAGGCCTCGAGCTCAAGGATCTCGGTCCCCTGGTCAACCTGGCCAACGATGCCAGACCCGACCTGTCCAAGGAAATCATCCGGCTCCTGGACGAGGGCCGCGACCGAAAGGCGGCCCAGCATTTGGCTGTGTTCCTGAGCTTCCAGAACAAGGACATCCGTCTGGAGGCCGTCCACGCCCTTGGGCGCATCGAAGACGATATGGCCGATAAGATCCTGGCCGGCTTCCTCAAGGACTCTGATGAAGAACTGCGGATCCAGGCCGCCCTGAAATTGAAATACCACGGGGATACGTCCCGGATTCTGGCCATCATCCAAGATGCTTCGAACAGGTCCTTTCGCAGGAAGAGCCTCACGGAGAAGCAGGCCATCATCAACTTTCTGGGAAGGTCGCGGACCGATGAGGCTTTCCGCTTTCTTAAGGCACTCCTCGAAAGACCGGGGCTCCTGCCGTCGACCCGCCGGATCGAGATGAGCCTGTGCGCCGTCTCAGGGCTTGAAAGCATGGCCACTACGGCGGCCATCGAGGTTCTTCGCCGCGGGACGACATTCCGCCGGGCGAAGATCCGGGAGGCCTGTTCCGGGGCCCTGGTCCGGATGGCCTCCGCGCCCGAGGCAATCGGGCATGAGGAGAGGACGTGAAAGAAAACGCCGGGAACGATACTGGGCCGAAAGCCCCCCGTGACCGCAAGGACCTCAAGGCGATGCAGAAGACCGCGGTCGACCTTCTTATCCGCCTTCACCTCGTCCTCAAGATCTCCAAGCTTTACGAGTCCAACAACGAGATGCTTCAGGAGCAGGCCAAACAGCTATTCGAAGGAATCGACGCCGTGACCTCCGCCGAGGACGAGGCCGCGTTCAAGGTTCGCCAGGGCGCCCTCTTCTTCAATGGATTCAGGGTTAGGTTTGTCCTCTCCAACTACGCCATTTTTAAGTTCGTCCTGGAGGAGTTCAGGAAAAGGGAGATCGGCGCGATGAGCTTCCTCAACGGCTTGACCCAGGACGAGCTCATCCGGTTCATGCTCCTGTTTGCCAAGAAAGAGAAGAAGGCTTCTACCTCTTTTGAAGAGATCGCTGGGGAGGTCCGGGAAGCGGGAATCGACCATGTCGTCCTTTCCAAGGTCCGCCCGGACGAGACATTCGCGAGTCCCGAGAAGAACACCTCCCGGCTTTTTTTCCTGAGCATCTTCCACCTCAAGGAGGTCTTCGAGAAGGACCGGAAGGACCAAAAGCTGAAGCTGAACACGACCCGCCGCCTCATGCAGTCCATCTTCAACCACATCACGGACAACGAGGCCTTCGTCTACGGCTTGACCAACATCAAAAATCACGACGAATACACCCTAAACCACTCGGTCAATGTCTGCATGCTATCCATCGCCCTTGGCCGACGGCTCGGCCTGACCCGCGGCGAACTCGTCGACCTGGGAATGGCGGCGTTCTTCCACGACTTGGGAAAGCTCGAGACGCCGATCGAGATCCTGAACAAGCCGGCCCGGCTGAGCGAGGAGGAGCGGGAGATCATAGAACTACACCCCTGCCAAGGCGCCGAGAAGCTCATCCAGCTCAAAGAATTCAAGCGGCTCCCCCTCCGGGCCATCCACGTAGCCCTCGAGCACCATTTCAAGGAGGACGACACCGGATACCCCTGCTATTTCAAGAAGGAAACGCCGAACCTGTTCAGCAAGATCGTCAAGGTCGTCGACTATTTTGACGCCATCACCACCAAGAGGATCTACCGGAAGAAAGTCTTTACCCGGGCCGAGGCCCTTAGCCTGATGCTCGAGCACTCGGGAACGGAGTTCAACCCGGTAATCCTGAAGGTCTTCGTCAACACAATGGGGGCCTATCCGATCGGCACGCTCGTCTACCTGAACACGGGCGAGGTCGGGATCGTCTTTGATACGAACCCCGACACCCAATATCTCCTCAGGCCCAAGGTCAAGCTCATCACCGATTCTAAGGGTAATAAGATCGACGGCGAGGTCGCAGACCTCGCGGATAAGGACCCGCGAACGGACAAGTTCCAGAGGACCATCCTGAAGCCGCTCGACCCCGAGAAGTACGACGTCAAGGTGTCCGATTACTTCCTCGCCCAGGCCCAGTGAGGTGAACGTCATGGCCCCGGCTGCCCCAT
>Ga0316620_10000360_pt1 | contig 18219 bp, 10 predicted proteins | sample OWC_Aug_M1_C1_D5_FD_207651 | JGI IMG/M metagenome (GOLD analysis project Ga0316620, IMG submission 207651) | Wetland soil microbial communities from Old Woman Creek delta, Ohio, United States - OWC_Aug_M1_C1_D5_B | ecosystem: Environmental > Terrestrial > Soil > Wetlands | place: USA: Ohio... | reverse complement strand
CTGGTGGCCGGGGCCGAAGAGGGCCTCGTCGTGAACTTGGCAGAGGTGCGCGTGGTGGGCCGAGGTGTTGACCGGGATCGGCAGGTCCTCGCGCCGGCGGATGACCTCGGTGATGCCGGACAGCCCCAGGGTGTCGACGGTCTCGCGGGCGATCATGGCCTGCTCGTCGGTCGGCACGACCAGCACCTTGACCGGAGCCGAGGGGTCCGAGATCGGCCGTACCGCGTCGGGGTCGGTGACCGGCGCGCGGTTGAGCATCTCGTCGACGACCAGGCCCATGGCCGACAGGCCCTGGCAGGCCCTGGCCCGGATCCACTCGCTGCCCTGGCCGATCCGGCCCGTGAACACCAGCACGTCCACCCCGCCGAGGACCGCGACGTAGGCGCCGACGTACTTCTTGACCCGGTGGCAGAAGGCGCTGATCGCCAGCCGCGCCCGCTCGTGGCCGGCTGCTGCGGCGGCGGTCAGCTCCGCCATGTCGCCGGAGATCCCGGACAGCCCGAGCAGTCCGCTCTGCTGGTCGAGCAGGCGGTCGAGCTCCGCGGGCGTGCGTCCGTGCCTGGTCATGAGCTGGAGCAGCAGGCCGGGGTCGACGTCGCCCGAGCGGGTGCTCATGACCAGCCCTTCGAGCGGCGTCATGCCCATGCTGGTCTCGACCGAACGGCCGTGGTCGATGGCGCAGACCGAGGCCTGGTCGTCGAGGTGGCAGCTGATGATCCTGAGGTCGCCGAAGGAGCGCGACAGGTGCGCGGCCGCGCGCTGAGCCACGTACTTGTGCGCGATGCCCTGGAAGCCGTAGCGGCGCAGGTGGTGCTGCTCGCCGAGTGAGTGCGGGATCGCGTACACCGCGGCGTGCTCGGGCACCGTGTGGTGGAAGGCGGTGTCGAAGACCGCCACCTGGGGAATTCCGGGCAGGAGCGTGCGGCAGGCTCGGATGCCGGCCAGCGCCAGCCGGTTGTCGGGCGGGGTCAGACCGCCCAGGTCCTCGATCTCGGCGATCACCGCGTCGTCGACCACCGCGGGCTGGCTGAAGCGGGCGCCTCCGTGCGCGACGCGATGCCCGATCGCGCTGATCCGGGACAGGTCGCCGAGGTCGGCGCCTTCGCGGGTGACGAGCCGAGCGAGCACGGCGGCGAGCGCCGCCCCGTGGTCAGCGGCGACCACGACCTCGTCGTGCCCGTCGCCCGCCCTGCGCCAGGAGTGTCGGGCCTGCCCCTCGCCGATCCGGTCGACCCGGCCGCGCACCCTGTGGCCGGGCCGCGAGGCGTCGAGGAGGCCGTAGCCGAGCCAGGAGCTGCCCAGCTCGAGCACGAGGATGACCGGCGCGACCCCGGCCTGCGGCTCGATGGTGAAGCTGCGCGCCCGCCGCTCGCCCTGCCGCGCCCGGTCGACCGTGGCCGCCTCCCGCTCGTCCTCGGCCCGCCGCCGCATGCGGTCGGCCAGCAGCCGGCCCAGGTGCTGGATCGCGCGCGGGTTGCCGGCCAGCTCGAGGGCGAGCTCTGGCTGGGGGATGAGGACCAGGGTTGCGCCGGCAGAGGCTACCACCTCAGCCGTGGCCGGCTCGCCGGTGAGCAGGCTCATCTCCCCGAACATGTCACCGGCGACGAGGGTCGCGACCTGGCGTTTGAGGCCCTCGCTCTCGGCGCCCTCAGGAACCAGGACCGCGCATGTTCCCTGGAGGACGACGCCGAGGTGCTGGACCGGCGCCCCGTAGCGGATGACCACCTCCGGCTGTTCAAAGCCGCGCGTCTGGGCCTTGGCGCAGAGGGTCTCCAGGGAAGCCGGGGAGAAGGTCTCGAAGAAGGGATGCCCTTGCAGCAGCTGGACGCATTCCATGGGCCGTCCTCCGTCGTGCTCGCGTTCAGGGATAGGACGCAGCGATGCAACCGATCGAGCGTACCACGATGCCCGAGGTCCAGGCCCGGGCGCGACCCGCCAGGGTTTCCGGCCGGGCCTCTAGCTGCCGGCGCGGCGGGCGCGCTCCTGGTTGAGCAGCAGCAGGGTGGAGGTGACGCGTTCCTCGAGGTCCGAGCCCACCGGCCGGTCTTCGGCCAGCGCCTTCTTGAAGTCCTCAGGGCTGTGCGCGGCCTTGAACGCCGCGGCCATGTCGGCGAAGGCCTTCTTGATGGTGTCCGGAGCCTCGGGGTGCTCGTCCAGGTAGGCCTTGATCTGTTTGAAACGGGCCAGAAAGGCGGACGAGGACAAAGGCATCGGCGCTCTCCTCAAGACCGAGGCGGCGCGGTTTCCCCCAGCCGCTCGGAGTCGGGTTCAGCGACCATTCTATCCCGGATTGTCCAGAGCTCCGGCGTAGAATGCGGCGTTGGGGGTCGCCCGGACGGAGGTCGGATGGGCGGGAGTCTGATCGACAAGACCAAGCTGGCGCACAACCGACAGGCGCGGGCCGAGCACCGGACGCGGATCCTCGAGGCGGCCCGCCACTGCTTCCAGTATCAGCCGCTGGCCAGCGTCAGCCTGGAGCGGATCGGTCAGCGGGCCGGTGTCCGCGAGGGCCTCGCCGCCATGCTCTTCGCCGACCTCGGGGAGCTGTTCCTGACCGTGCTCAAGAGCGAGAGCGACGACTGGTACCGAGCCCTGGCCGACGAGCTCGGGGCGACGGACCAGAGACTGACGTCGGCCGCGCTCGCCCGCCTGCTTGCGGGCAGCCTGCGCGGTCGCGAGAGCCTGGCCCGCATGCTCGCGATCCTGCCGGTGATGCTCGAGCAGGTGGTCGAGTCGCCGGCCGCCCTGATCTTCCTGCGCAGCCACCACGACTGGGTCGAGCGCGTCGGCGCCGCCATCGAGGCGCACCATCCGCGCCTCGCGAGCGGTGACGGTGGCCGGCTGCTGGGTTGCCTGCAGGCGATGGCGGCGGGCCTCGAGCCAGCCCTGCGCCCGCTCGGGGTCATGGGTCTCGGGCTGGGCGCAGTGGCTGATGGTCGTCAGCTGGACTTCCACGGTGAGCTCGAGCTGATGCTGCGGAGGCTGCTCGACGGGTGGGCCGGAGTCGGTGGCGCCTGAGGTCGTGCGCGTGGGTCTTCGGTACATGGCCACGTCGTGCGGTATGGAGCCGAGCGAGAGGAGGGTGGCAATGAGGACTGATCGTGGGGCGGGGGCTGTGGCCGGTGCTCTCGGTGCCGGCGTCGTCATGCTTCTGGTCGCGGCGGGCGCACAGGCGCGCCCGCGCTCTGCCCGCACCGGTGCGGACGACTGCACGACCATCGCCGTCGGCCGCCTGGCCACGGCCGACGGCTCGGTGATCAACTCCGAGTCATGCGACGGCCACGACGGCCGGGTTTGGGTGAACGTGGTCCCGCATCGCAAGTGGCCGGCGGGCGCCGAGACCGAGGTCCGCGCCAAGACCGATCTCCAGTACGCGCCGGACGACCTCAGACCGACCGAGGTCAAAGGCACGATTCCGCAGGTCGTGGAGACCTTCAGCTACATCAACACCATCTACCCTGCCGTCAACGAGCATCAGCTCACCATCGGCGAGTCGACCTTCACCGGCAAGGAGGAGATGCAGAGCGAGCTTGGGATCTTCACCTGCTACGAGCTGACCCGAGTGCTGGCCGAGCGGTGCCGCACGGCGCGCGAGGCGATCCGCTTGGCCGACCAGCTGCTCGCAACCTACGGCTACATCGACGAGGGCGAGACCCTGATCTTCGCCGACACGCGCGAGGCGTGGTTGATGGAGATCGTGGGCCCGGGCAAGGACAAGCTCGGAGCCGTGTGGGTGGCCCGCCGGGTTCCCGACGACCACCTGACGGTGGCCGCCAACGGCAGCCGCATCCGCGAGCTGCACTGCGACGACACTGACACCTTCATGTGCTCCGACAATGTGGTCAGCCGCGCCGTCGAGCTCGGCCTGTGGGACCCCCACGCCAGCCAGCCGTTCGAGTTCTGTTACGTCTACGCGGATCGCTCCAGCTTCAGCTCGCGCCGGCGCGAGTGGCGCGTGCTCGACCTGATGGCGCCATCGCTCAAGCTCGACGCCAACGGCGAGAATTTCCCCTTCTCGGTCAAGCCGGAGAGGCCGGTGACGGTGGCCGACGTGATGGCCCTCTTCCGCGACACCTTCGAGGACACGCCCTACGACCTGCGGCGCTTCGTCACCGCCACCGACGAGGACGGCAAGTCCGTGATCAGCCCCTACGCGAGCCCGTTCATGCTCTACGACCAGATGCCCCTGTACGGCGTCTACGGCGGCTGGCTGGAGCTGGGCGAGCGACCGATCGCGCGCTGGTACTGCATCAACGTTTGGATCACGCAGTCCCGCGGCTGGCTGCCGGACCCGGTGGGTGGCGTGGCCTGGCTGGGCTGGGACAACCCGGCCACGACCACCTGGGTGCCCCTCTACGTCGGAATGCGCGACGTGCCAGACTCGTACAAGCTGGGCGGCGAGATGTACAAAGGCGGCCGGCCGCCGTTCACCTCCAAGTCGGCGTGGTGGGCCTTCAACCGCCTGGCCACGCTGGCGTCGCAGCGCTGGGGCGACATGCGGCACGACGTGGACGCGGTCCGCGGGCCCCTGCAGGAGGAGGCGTTCGCGCTCCAGAAAGAGCTCGACGCGCAGGCCGTCGCCCTGAGCGAGACCGGACGAGGTCAGGAGGTATCGGAGCTGCTCGCGCGGCGGGTGATCGAGTTTGCCGATCGGGTGGTGGACACCTACTGGAAGCTGGGCGACGACATCTGGACCCGCTACGACGAGAAGTGGTAGGCGAAGCGCGCTTCCCCTCGTTTCGCTGGGGCACCGGCGGGAGAGACGAGCGGTCGGCGCAGGGACCCTGCGGCCAGGGATGATCCCCGGCCGTTCTCATCGGGCCTCGCGACGAACAGGGTGAGAAAGTCGGGCTAGAACAGCCGCAACGCCTCGACGAAGCTGCCGGGAGGCTCGGCCGCGATGCTCCACTGCTGCGGCTGCTCGATGACCTCCCGCCATGCCGCCTGCAGGGCGGGCGTGGCCGGGATCAGAACCCCGGTGATGCGGGCGTGCGAGCTCTTGACGGAGTCCATGAGCAGGGCCGACTCTGGCGCGCTGTCCGGCGCACCGACCCACAGTGCGACTCCGGAGCACATGGGCAGGATCGTCTCGGCGCGCGCCACCGACATCTCGTAGAGGACGTGGACGTGCACCAGCAGGGTGCCGTCGCGGTGGACCAGGCGGAGGGACTCGGCGCCTCGCTCCTGCACTCGCGCGACGAAGCTCCCGGCGTCGAGCAGGGCGTTGGCGTGCGGGAGGCGCTGGAAGAGGGCGCCGAGCGACTCCCAGTGCTCGGGCTGAGCCGCCAACAGCAGGTGGACGACGTCGGACGGGAACCCTCGTTCCACGGCGGAGCCGACCACGTGGTCGATGGCGGCGTCGAGGTTGGATGCGCCCGGAGTGGCCGGCGGGCCCGGCAGCGTCTCGACCGCCATCTCGGTACGGGCGGCAGTCGCGGACACGACCTGGGCACGGATAAGCCAGGCCACGGCCAGGGCCAGCCGGCGCGGCGCCGCCCGGACCTTCTCCTCGAGCTCCGCGAGGGTCATGCAGGGCGCCCCCCTGAGCGCCTCGAACACCTCGGGGATCCGCGCCCGGGTGAGGTCGGCAGGGACCGGCGGCAGGCGGTCACGGGTCGCGTGCAAGACCGCGTCACGGCCGGGCAGCGAGGTCCGCAGCCGTTCGGTCTGATCGGTCAGCCACGCCACCTCCATGAGGACCTCGTAGTGCGAGAGCTCCGGCACCGGATGCGGGTGCCCGTCCCCGCCGGCGAGAAGACTGAACTCACCCTTGTCGGCCTCGATCAGGGCGAGCAGCGCCTCGCGCCCGCTCAGAGGGCCGCAGGTCGCGGCCGTGAGCTTCCCCCGGCTGAGCGTGACCTGACCCGAGGCGTCGGCAGAGCGGATCTCGAGCAGGCCGCTGGCTCGACCGTCGACCATCTGCTGCAGGATGTCGGCCATGTGCAGACAGCTGAGGTTTCCCTCGAGGAGGGCGCCGGGCCGCGACCTCTGGGCGAGCAGGTTGTGCACTCGGAGCAGCAGCTCGTCGACGTCGAAGGGCTTGACGAGGTAGTCCTTGGCACCCTCTCGCAGACCCCTGACCCGGTCGGAGGCGTCACCCAGGGCGGAGAGGATGAGAACCGGGATCCCGCGCGTGCACAGGTTGCCCTGGAGGGCGTGCAGGACCTCGAAGCCCGTCATGCCGGGCATCATGATGTCGAGCACGACGGCGTCCGCGCGCTCGCCGAGGGCGAGGTCGAGGGCGAGCTCGCCGCGGTCACAGAGGACGGCCCGGTGGCCGCCCGGCTCCAACGCGAGCTCGACCAGCTCGAGGGATGCCGGGTCGTCGTCGACCACCAGGATCGTCGCCATGGGTGCTCCAGTCTCAGGGTCCTTCGCGTGCGAAGGCAGAGGCCGTCTGAGAGTGTACCCCGTCCGATTCCGATCCCGTGGGCGTTGGCGGCTCTGTCCTCAACGAGCGATCGGGACGGTTCGGCGTGCCTTCTCAACTCCACGCCATGTGAAAGTGGGCGCCATGACCCTCGTGGGCGCAGGTGCAGGTGATGCCGGTTTCGCCGAAGAAGGCAGCGGCCCCCTCGTAGAAACCTGCCGCCACGTGCATGTCCGCCTCGGAGAAGATCGGTGCCCGGAGGTAGATGTCGCAGGACTTGAGGTCGCCCCCGATGTCCACCTTCATGCCGCCCTTGGAGTAGCAGGTCTCGTGAAGCAGCTCGGCCCGGCGCAGGAACTCGATGAAACCCTTGGCGGTGGCGTAGAACTTGTACACCGAGGTCAGGACTCTGGTCGCCGAGAAGGCGCCGACCTCCCGCAGCCGGCTCATGTCGCCGGCGAAGTGGGCGCGGACGATGGTCAGGCTGATCTTCTCGTTGAAGGAGAACGGGTACCACGAGGAGTCCAGGATCGGGAACAGGCTGCGGTCGAACTGACCCTGCAGCGCCTGCTCGGCGGCGTCGCCGTACTTCTCCTTGACGAACTGGAACTTGGTTCGGATCGAGCTGCCCTTGATCTTGTAGTCGTTGTCCATGCTCATGTGACGCCCCGCAGGCTCGCAATTGGCCAATTGTGACGCAACGCGCGAACAGGGTAGCAGATCGGAGCCGGCGCGCAGAATGAGCTCGGCACGGCCCGCTGCTCCGACTCCCCCGCGGGCCTGAGCGCGATCGAAGTCGCGGCGCGGGAGGCGGTGGGTGGTCTTCCGGATCCTCCTGTCGCGAGAGCGGGTCGCGGGCGGTCGGGCGTCGCTCGGGTCGAGCTCTGGCTGCCTGGAAACGTCCGCCCTGTCGCGCTACACTGGGAGACGCAGCTCAACCGCCACCGACGGGAGACGACCGTGGCCGACGTCACCATCAAGGGCTTCATCATCGCCCGCCTGCTCGACATGGTGAAGGAGCAGCTCAGCGAGGAGGAGTTCAAGGCCCTGCAGGACGAGGTCGGGATCGACTACAAGTCCCTCAAGCTCTCGTTCTTCAGGGACTACCCGGTCGACCTCCAGCTCGCTGTGGAGGCGAGGATCGCCAAGATCCTGTGGAACCGCACCGATGACGGCGCCTTTTACGAGTTCGGCCGTTACAACTTCCAGAGCTTCAGCCAGAGCACCATCGGCCGCGCGACCCTGGCCATGCTCGGCAAGGACCCCAAGAAGATGGTCAAGGCCTCGATCCGGCTGATGTCGACCGTCATGGGCGGCATCGTGATCGAGGTCGAGGACCGGGGCGAGACGGAGATCTCCTTCCGCTTTCGCAACAACCCCTACCGGCCCCTGGGCTGGCAGGGCGTCATCGACGCCGCGCTCCAGCACGCCGGGGTGACCCCGCAGGTCCAGATCATCGAGCACGGGCGTCAGGACACCGAGTACCTGGTCAGCTGGAGCTAGCAGCTCCCTGAGCAGGGTCGCCAGTCGCGACCTCTTCAGCAGCCTACTGGGGCCCGACAGCTTGCAGCGGCCGGAAGGCCCCATCCTCCGCGACCCCGATGTAGAACTGGCGGAGGGCGTCGTGGTCGGGACCCAGCACGTAAGTGCCAGCCACCCCTTGGATCGGCACCGATCGTTCGATCAGCTCCTCGATGGCCTGTCGGACCCCGGCCCGGCTGAGCCCGCCGGCCACGGCCACGTCGCGGATCAGGTAGGTGGCATCGTAGGCAAAGGCCGAGCCGTAGTCGGGAACCTCGCCGTAGTGCGCGAGGTAGCTCTCGCTGAAGCGCGTGGCACGCTCGTCGCCCGGCGCCGGGACGAAGAAGAGGGCGGCCCTCAGGTCGAGCCCGAGGTCGCACGCCAGCTCGGCGAGCACCGGCAGGCCGATCGAGTCGCCGCCGAGAACGTCCGGCGTCAGGCCCTCCTGCTCGCTGATCGCCTGCAGGGCGAAGGTCGCCCCGTAGCGGCGCAGGAAGAGGACGACCAGGTCCTCGGGCCGGTCGAAGTCGAGCTCGGCGAGGTGGGCGAGGGACCGCGTGATGAGCTGCTTGTCGGCCGCACCGAGGCTGTTGTTGAGGGGAACCGCGGCCACTACCTCCGCGCCGAGCTCGTGGGCCTGCTCCTGGAACAGGGAGGCGAGCTGGCGGCCATAGTCGTCGTTGACGTAGAGCAGGGCCAGCCGCCTCTTGCTCCAGTCAGAGACCGCATATTCGGCCAGGGCGGCGCCCTGGACCGAGTCCGACACGCACAGCCGGTAGGTCCAGGCGCCGATGTCGGTGATGGCCGGGTTGGTAGCCGTGGTCACGATCTGGGGGACCTCGAGCTGGTTGTAGAACGGCGCCGCGGCCAGGGTCGAGGCACTGTCGCTGTGTCCGATCACGGCCACCAGGTCCTCGATCTCGGCGAAGTGCTTGGCCCACCCGATGGCGTCGCGAGGGTCGAAGTTGTCCACTACCACCCAGTCCAGACCCTCGAGCTCCACCGGAACGCCGCGGATTCCGCCTTCGGCGTTGATTTCCTCCACCGCCATCTCCACCCCCTGATGGTAGGCACGGCTGAGCGCCACCCCGATGACGACCCGCTCGGGCGGCCGGTCGCACGCGCTCAGCCAACCCAGCGCGAGCCCGAGGGCGAGCCAGGGTCTGCCTCCGGCTTTGAGTGGAGTCATACCTCGTCCTCCAGCGCGGTCCGGACCTGAATCGAGAGCTCTTCGAAGGAGAAGGGCTTGGCCAGGCAGGGAATGGACAGGCGCGAGGCGTCCGAATGGAGGGGGAACGCGGTCGGGTCGCCGGACATGAAGATGAACCGTCGTTCGAGCTCCGGTCGGTGCTGACGGACCCATGCCAGAAGGCCGAACCCGTCAACCGCACCGGGCATGTACACGTCGGCGATGACCAGGTCGACCGGCTCGCCCTGGAGAGCCGTGATGGCCGCCTCGCCCGACCTGGCGACGACCGCCTCGAATCCGAGCTGAGAGAGGAGCTCACGGGAGACGGCGACCACCCCGTCCTCGTCGTCGACAATCATGATCCGACCGTGGCGCCGACGCGCGGAAACCGCGGCCCCGGTTCCCGGAAGCTCGCCTCCCTCCCCCGCCCGGGCGCGCGGGAGCGTGACCACGACCCGAGCGCCCCCCTCCCAGTTGTCGGTACGGATGGTCCCGGAGTGCTGCTGGACGATGCCGTAGCAGACGCTGAGGCCGAGGCCGGCGCCCTTGCCCGGCGGCTTGGTCGTGAAGAAGGGATCGAGCGACCGCTTGGTGTCAGAGAAGCCGGGGCCCGAGTCGCGAACCTCGATGGTGACAGAGTCGTCGGTCGCCCCGGTGGCGATCCAGATCGTCCGCGCCCCGGACGACCCCTGGACCGCGTCGAAGGCGTTGTTGAGGATGTTGAGGAGGAGCTGCTGGATGCGACTGGAGTCGGCACAGATCTGGGGTTCGCTCGGGTCGAGCTCGAGGACCAGCGCGACGCTGTGGGTGTTGAGCTGGTACTGGAGCAGGGCGAGAGCTGCCTCGACTGCCCGGTTGACCTGCACCGGCTCCACGCTCGGCCCTCGCCGACGCGCGAACTGGAGCAGGTTGCGCACGATCCGCTTGCAGCGGTCGACCTGCCCGGCGAGGGCGTCCAGCCGCCGCAGCGCGCCCTCCGGGTCGCCCTTGCGGCTGATGTCCATGCGCGCCAGCTCGGTCAGGCCCATGATCGCCGCCAGCGGGTTGTTGACCTCATGGGCGACGCCGCTGACGAGCTGGCCGAGGGCGGCCAGCTTCTCCGCCTCGAGGAGCTGGGCCTGGGTCTCCTCGAGCTCGCGCGTCCGATCCCGTACCTTGGACTCGAGGTCGGCGTAGCTCGCCTCGAGCGACTCGGCCATGAGGTTGACCCGCCGCGCCAGTCGGCCCATCTCGTCGTAACGGTCGAGCTCGACCCGGGTCTTGAGCTCGCCTTCGCCAATGCGGTCGGCGGCGTGCAGGATGCGCTCGAGTGGGCGCAGGACCCGTCGCTGGAGCAGCCAGGTGAAGGCGAAGAGGGCGAGCAGCAACCCGCCGCCGACCGAAAGGACGGCGACCTTGGCCCTGCGGGCCGAGCCTTCGAGGCGCTCGAGCACGGCGCCGAGCTTGCCCAGCTGGATGTCGTTGAGGCGCCGAAACTGGACGTCCATCCGGTCCTCGAGCGCGCGCACCTCGCCCAGCTGCGTCCGGGCGTTTTCGAGCTCGCCCGCGCGCAGCTCCTCGTAGGCCAGCAACGAGCGGATCGCAACCTCGCTCCGGAGCGAGCTGATGTCCTCGATGGCCAGCCGCTCCTCCTCGCCGATGTCGAGCCGCAGATACTCGGCGCGGGTGTGGCCGAGCGCGAAGTTGAGCTCGCTCAAGCGAGCGGGGAAGTCCGGGTTCGGCCGCTCGAATTGACGCAGCAGCAGGTCGAGCTGCTCGGACACGCCGGCTCGCAGGGCCTGGTTGAGACGGATCGTGGTGCGCAGACTGTCGGCCAGCCGGCTGCCTTCCTCGGAGTACTTGCGCGAGGTCACGGCGAGGCGGGCGGTGATCCCGAGCACGACCGCGAAGGCGACCGTGACGGCGAGCAGGAGCTGGGTAGAGAGCGACCTCCCGCGGAGCGCGACCCAACCCGCGGGGGGCGCGGTCGGGTCCGGGTCGCGGCCGGCCGTTCCAGCGTGGGCACCGATGCCCCGAGCTGTCCCTGGGCTGCTTGGCATCACCGTTGTTCGAGTCTAGCACGCAGGCTCAGCTTCGACGTGTGCGACACGATCTCTGTCGCGATTCACACGACTTTAACTGGCGCCGGCTGGCCGCGGGACATAAGATATTCAGTGAGAGCGCCGAGAGCGGCTGATGCCGACAGGGGCGGAGGGGGGCGAGTGCTGGGACGTTTGTAGTGCGGCGCATGGTCGCGCCCGTCGCACCCTCTGCTCGCAGATCACTGGCCGGGAGTGGCCCCATGAGACGAATCCACCTGATCCATGCGTTGACCTGCACCGTTCTTGTCCTGTCGTTCGCCACCGTGGCCGGCGGCTCGAGCGGGACGCTCGACCGCCCGCGGTCGATTGGCGAGTGGTCGAACGACTGCGAGCTGGGCTTCCGGCTCGCGACCCTGCCCAACGGCTGGGTCTTCAACCCCGAGCAGGGGCCGTTGCTGATCGTCAGCCGCGTGGCGATCGACTTCGAGCAGCTGCCCGCGGACACGTGGGTCGTCCTCAGCGACGATCGCGGCGAGGAGTACTCCGACCTCGTCGGTTACAGCTTCATGGCGCTCGAGGCGCGGGTCACGGCGGTGGGCGAGGAGGGCGCAGTGGCGACCCTCGACGGCATCTACTCCGACGACCGACCTGCGGAACCGGTTCTCTTCGAGTGGGACGGCCGCGACCGGCAGGGCAGACCCCTTCCCGCCGGTCTCTACCAGATCGAGGTGCGCGGCCGTTTCGTGCCGGTGGAGGTCGGGCTCACGGAGGACGACGGCTTCACCTACTCGGACCTCGAGGGCTGGTCGGTGGTGGCCGAGGCCTGCACCCGGGTGTTGACGGTCGAGCTCACCGACCGCTACCTCGACGACCCGCCGAGCCGGGGTATCAGCTGCCCGGACCCGCCGGCCGACTACTACGCGACGGTGGACGACAGCAACTCCACCACCCTACGCAACACCCTGCACCCGGTCATCGACGACCATACGAAATACCCATACTCGTCGACCAGTACCGACACCTGGGACATCCTCAACGACGCCGACGAGAACCCCTCGGACCCGTCCAAGGTCCTGTGCGTGTACAAGAACTCGGCGTTCGACAACGGGTGCACCGGCAGCTGCCCGTGGCAGCGCGAGCACGTGTGGGCCAGCTCCTTCGGCTTCTCTGAGAACACTGGCCCGGGCGGCATTCCCTACACCGACTGCTACAACCTGCACGTCTCGGATGGGCCCTACAACAGTGCCAAGGGTAACCTCCAGTTCAACACCTGCACATCGGGCTGCACGGACTACCCTACGGTTGCCAACAACGGCTTCGGCGGCGGCGCGGGGGACATCAACCGCCGCAGCGGCGACGGCGTTTCTTGCGAGACAGCGGACGCCAGCGACGTGTGGGAGACCTGGCCCCACCGCCGGGGCGACAACGCCCGCACCATCATGTACATGGATATCAGGTACGAGGGTGACACCGGCGCCATGGGCGAGGAGCAGGATCTCATCGCCACCTCCGAGCTGGCCCTGATCCGGAGCGAGACCACCAACTGCACCGGCGCCGACGGCTACCAGGACCCCGGCTACCACGGCATCCTGTCGACCCTGGTGACCTGGGCCGACAACGACCTGCCCGATCCCGACGAGCAGCGACGCAACCAGCAGGTGTGGTGCTACCAGGCCAACCGCAACCCCTTCACCGACCACCCCGAGTGGGTGGACTGCCTCTACCTCAACGACTGCGTCGCGGCCGGGCCGGCGTTCGCTGGCATCGCCTCCGCCGCCGACCAGGGACCGTGCGCCGACACCGGGGTGCTGGTCTCGTGGGCCACGCCTTCCAACTGGAACGACGGCTGCACCAAGAACTGCAGCCGGGGCTTCCGGGTCTACCGCGACGGGGCCGAGGTCACCGACGGCACCTGTGATACGCCGCTCTCGGCGACGACGACCTCCTGCGTCGACAGCACCGGGACCAACGGCCTCCCGCACTTCTACACGGTGGAGGCTTTCAACCACAACGGGGCGGTCGAGGACGGGGACGCCCTGGCCAAGGCCGGCGACTTCGTCGACGACGGCGCCGCTCCGGTCATCAGCAGCGGTCCGAGCGCGGTCCCGGCCGCGACCTCCTTCACCGCCAGCTGGACCACCGACGAGTACGCGACGAGCGTGCTGCAGTGGGACATCGACTCGGGTGAGCCGTACGCGAGCAGCAGCTCGTCCACGACGCCGGTGCTCGACCACTCGCGCACCGCGACCCCACTCACCACCGAGACTCTGTACTACTACCGCGTCTGCTCCAGCGATCCCTGCGGCTACGGCCCGACCTGCTCGGCCGAGCTTCAGGTGACGACGACGCCGTTCTGCGACCCGACCGGCCTGACGCCGGTCTTCGTCAACGAGCTCCACTACGACGACTACGGGGCCGACGACGACGAGATGGTCGAGGTCGCCGGCCCGGCCGGGACCGACCTCGGCGGGGCCGCGCCGTGGACCATCGAGCTCTACAACGGGCTGAACGGGGCGCTCTACGACACCATCGAGCTGAGCGGGGTGATCCCCAACTCCGGCAACGGTTACGGAGTGATCGAATTCCCGATCAGCGGCATCCAGAATGGCACTGATGCGGTCGTGGAGCCGCCGACTCCGGCCTACGGTGACGGGCTCGCGCTCATCGACAGCACCGGCACCGTGGTCCAGTTCCTGTGCTACGAAGTGAGCTTCACCGCCACCAGCGGCACCGCGATCGACCTCCCCTGCACCCTCATCGGAGTGGCCGAGCTGGGGACCGAACCGGAAGGCCTGTCGCTCCAGCTGACCGGCGGCCCGGGCTACGCTTCCGAGCACTTCACCTGGACAGGGCCCACCGCCCGCAGCCCCAACGCCTTCAACCTCGGCGCGGGGCAGGCCCTGAGCTGTGGGCCAGTGCCGGCGGCCCCGACCTTCGCCGGTCTCGACCATGCCGCCGACCAGGCGCCGTGCGTCGCCAGCGGGGTGCTGCTCGAGTGGACCGCGCCCTCGGCCTGGAACGACGGCTGCGGGGCGGCCTGCAACCGCGGCTTCCGCGTCTGGCGCGACGCCGGCACGCGGGTCCTGATCACCAGCGGCGGCTGCGCCAGCCCGCTGCCCGCGTCGGCCACCTCGTGCATCGACACCAGCGGTACCGTCGACACCTACTACACCTACAGCATCGAGGCCTTCAACCATCTCGGCGGGGTGATGGGCGGCGGCTTCTTGGATGCCGCGGACTGGACCAGCGACGGCTCCGCCCCGGAGATCACCGGCGGGCCGACCACGAGTAGCACATCCTTCAGCTTCACCGCCACGTGGATGACCGACGAGTACGCCGACAGCTACCTCGAGTGGGGCACGGTCCCGAGCGTGTACACCGACAACGTGTCGGACGCCTCCCTGCGCACCAGTCACTCCCTGACCGCGGACCGCCTGACCCCGAGCACCGACTACTACTACCGCGTCTGCTCCACGGATCGCTGCTGGAACGGGCCCGCCTGCTCGGAGCCGGCCACGGCGCATACCGCCGGCGGCTGCACCGGCACGCCGGTCTTCATCAACGAGTTCCACTACGATAACGACGGCACCGACACCGGCGAGTTCATCGAGGTCGCCGGGCCAGCCGGCACGAGTCTCGCGTCATGGACTATCGTGCCATACAACGGAAACGGAGGGGCGCCGTATACCCCCACCATCAGCTTGAGCGGGTCGATCCCGGACCAGTCGAACGGCTACGGCACCCGGTCGTTCTCGGCCACGGGCCTGCAGAACGGCTCTCCAGACGGTTTCGCGCTGGTCAACAGCTCTGGGGTCGTTGTGCAGTTCCTGTGCTACGAGGGTAGCTTCGAAGCGGTCGGCGGCCCGGCCGACGGGACGCTCTGCACCGACGTGGGCGTGTACGAGCCGAGCACAAGCCCTGTCGGCTACTCGCTGCAGCTGACCGGCACCAGCATTGTGTATGAGGAGTTCACCTGGAATCCGCCGTCCGATGACAGCCCCGGTAGCATCAACGCCGGTCAGACCTTCACCTGCGGTGGCACGGTGGTCGAGCCGGTGCAGGCGTTCACCGCCACCGCGACCGGCACCGCCAGCGCTGGCCAGGTCAAGCTCGAATGGGTCAACCCGAAGATCGGCACGAGCTACTCCACGACCCGCATCTGCTGGGACACCGCTGACTACCCGGCCGATCCCACGGCCTGCACCAGCTCGCACGACGAGCCTGGAGCGGCCAACACCTACGACACCTGGACCGATGGCAGCCTGATCAACGGCACCCTGTACTACTACGCCGCCTTCGTGCGCCACACCGACGGAACCTACTCAGAGGCGGCCGAGGTCACGGCCAAACCCTTCGACGCCACTGTCACCAACCACAAGTGGACCTACTCCACCGGCGCGTCGACGCTGGCGCCGCCCGGGATCCTGCCCGGCCCGCTGACCACCGGCTCGGTCTACGGCGTCTCCAACGACCGCCTGGTGCATGCCATGAACCCGACCGCCTCGGGCGGCGACTGGCCGCGCTCGACGCCCTTCTCATGGGAGCCCCTGGGGATGAACGCCCCGGCCCAGCACCGGCCGCCGATCATCCCGCTGGCGGTCGGGCCGCGCGCCTTCCTCGCCTCGCAGGACGGCTACGCCTACTCGGTCAACGCCCGGACCGGCGACCAGGTGTGGCGCAGCCCCTTGCTCGGCGACATGCTGCTGGCCAACCCCGTGGGCCTCTTCTCCGACCTCGTGCCCGGCGCCCCGAACCTGCTCTTCGTGGGGACACGGGTCGCGGGCGCCGCCAACACCCTCTACGCCCTCAGCCCGACCGACGGCGGTGGCGGCGCCATCGTCGACAGCTTCGACAACGAGGGCGGGCCGAGCATCGGCATCATCACCGGTATCCTGGTCGACTACGACACCGAGTACGTCTACTTCACCAGCCGCGCCGGCGGGTCGAACCACACGGTGTGGTGCCTTGACGCTGGCGGCCCGTCGTTGAGCTGGCAGTGGTCGACCGCCGTCGGCGACGTCGATGGCGCTCCGACCCTGTACGACGGGCGGGTCTACGTCGGCACCAACGCGTCGAACCTGGTCGCCCTGGACGCGACCACCGGGGCGGTCGCGTGGACCTTCGCGGCTGCCGACGGGGCGGTCAAGGGCTACCCCTGGCCGCGCTTCGGCACCTCTGAGCTCGCGTTCGTGACCACCCACACCGTGTGGTCGGTGCAGGACAACGGCGGCTCGGCCAGCGAGCTGTGGCGGGTGACGACGATCCCCTACCCGTCGGTCCCGCTCGCCCTGCCCGGCACTAGCCACCTCCTGGTCGGCGGTGGCGACGGCACCCTCTACCAGCTCGACTTCGCCTCCGGCGCCGAGACCGGGTCGGTCAGCCTGGGCTATGCCGCCCTCGGCAGCCCGGCCGCCGACGTGGTCAACAGCATGGTCCTGGTGGGATCGGAGTACGGCGTCATCAACGGGGTGGTGGTGCCGCTGCCGTAAGGTTGGCCTTCGCCCATCGCCTTTGGCTTTGGGGTTGGTGCGCCAGGACGCGCCCTACTCCAGCTCGAGGTCGACTCGGTTGTCGGGTCCTTCCCAGACCGAGACGGTGAGTAGCCTGCCGCCGAGCTGCTCGACCGCGGGGCCGAGCCATCCCGCCACCACCTCGGCCAGGCGCTCGGCCGAGGGCGAGGGGCGTCCGATCTCGGGGTGGGCGTTGAGGTCGCTGCCGTCGAGGGGCGCGAGCGCCTGCTCGAGCAGGGTGCGCAGGGCGTGGAAGTCGAGGGCCATCGCCTCTCCGTCGAGGTCGTCCGTGCCGGCGCGGATCTCCACCGTCCACGGGTGCTCGTGGGGCGGCTCGGGCCGGCCGCGGTAGCTCCGCAGGGCGTGCGAGGCGCGGAACGACGCCCGGCCGTGGACGACCCAGCGCTTCACGGCCGGGTCTCCGGCGGCGGGGTCTCGAGCAGGAGCAGCTCCCGCGTCACCCGGCACAGCGCGAGCTCGTCCGGGCCCACGCCGAGCTCGGCCAGCAGGCCCTTGATCGAGCCGGTGGGCCCGTTCCCCTGACGCAGGTTGAGCTCCACGCAGAGCGATCCTTCCTTGTCCACTGACCACCGGCGGACGCTCACGCCGAGGGCGGCCTCCGCCCCGGCGACGCGCCGCTCCCAGTCGTCGATCGTGCGGCAGGCGATGCGGTAGCGGCCGGCCGCGACCATCTTGCCCAGCGACTTGGCGCCCGGCACCAGATCCTGCGCCCCGACCAGCTCCAAGCCCTCGGGTAAAAACCGGTTGGAAGTATGCACGTGGTTGTCGCGCAGCGGGGCCGTGCAGTCCACGTCGAACAGTTCGGCCAGCCCCTCGTGACCGACGGCAAGCGCAGGTCCCATGGACAGCCGGATGTGGGGGTTGAAGCCCTCGGTGTAGCGGGTCGGCACGTCCGCCGCGCGCAGCGCGCGCTCGAGCGCTCCCATGACCTGGCGGTGGGACAGGTAGCGGGCGTGGCCGCGCTTGGCAAAGGTGCAGCGGTAGCGGCGGAAGACGGGCGGCTGTGATCGGTCGCCGCGTGCGTGCGGCGCAGCGGCTGCGGTCGCCGCCGGCGCTGGGACGTCGGACCCACCCGTGCCCACCACCTGCGGCGTCAGTCGGATGTCGTCGCCGTCGCCGGGAATCCCGCAGCGCAGGCACTCGCCGCGGCGGCAGTCCGGGGTCACGGTCTCGGTCATGGCGCGTCGCCACTCGGCTTTGAGGAAGCTCTTGCGGACCCCGGCATCGACCACGTCCCAGGGCAGGAGCTGGTCCATGCTCCGGGGCCCGAGCTCGCGCTCGAGGTCGACCCCGGTGTCGGCTATGGCCCGCCGCCAGGCCTCGAGGTCGAGATGGTCCGACCAGCCGTCGAAGACCGCGCCGAGGTCGTGGGCCCTCTCGATGGTGGCCGCGAGCGAGCGGTCGCCGCGGGCGAGCAGGGCCTCCAGGGCGGACTGCCTGGGGTTGCTGAGGACGAGGCGCACGCCGCTCGCCCGCCGCAGGCGCTCGCGGAGCACCTGCATCCTGCGCTCGAGCTCGGGCAGCGGGCCGAAGGGCTGCCACTGGAACGGGGTCCAGGGCTTGGGGATGAAGCTCGCCACGGCCACC
>Ga0316620_10000359_pt1 | contig 18232 bp, 6 predicted proteins | sample OWC_Aug_M1_C1_D5_FD_207651 | JGI IMG/M metagenome (GOLD analysis project Ga0316620, IMG submission 207651) | Wetland soil microbial communities from Old Woman Creek delta, Ohio, United States - OWC_Aug_M1_C1_D5_B | ecosystem: Environmental > Terrestrial > Soil > Wetlands | place: USA: Ohio... | reverse complement strand
AGTGGATGGAGGACCTCGGGCTCGGTGAGGCCGAGGTCTACTACCGCGTCGGCTTGTGGCAGGCCCTCGAGGGCCGCCACGAGGAGGCCGTGGCGGCCTTCCACGAGGCGGTCGGTCACGGTATGGGGATGGACGCCTGGCTCGGCCTGGGCGACTCCCTGTGGGCCCTGGACCGGCGCCGCAAGGCACGTGACGCCTACCGGCCGTGCAAGAGCCAGAAGCGAGTTCCGACCCACGTCTTGCATCGCTGCGCACAGGTCGCCTTCGACGAACGGCGCTACGAGGAGGCGCTGGCCGACCTCGAGCAGGTGCTGAGCCGTAAGAAGCCGGAGATCGAGGTCTACGCCCTGGCCAGCCTGACCAGCGGCAAGCTGGGCAACCACGCGCGAGCGGTCGCGATCTGCGAGGACGGGCTCAATAGGCACCCCGACTCGCCGGCGCTGCTCGCCAACATGATCATCCCGCTCGGCCACCTGGGACAGGCCGAGCGCGCCGAGGAGGTCTACCGCCACGTGCGCCAGCTCGACCCGCAGCTGGCCGATGCCCCGTTCGCGATGGGCGTCGCGAAAATGCACAGGGGCGACCACGAGGCGGCCATGCAGCTGCTGGCCGAGGCGATCGCACTGCGGGAGATCTACCCCGAGGCCCATTTCTGCATGGGTGTGATCAGGAACCGGGACGGCGAGTACACCAAGGCGATCGAGCACTTCAAGCGCGCCGTTGCGCTGCGGCCGGACTACGCCGAGGCCTACTACAACATGAAGGACTCCTACGACGGCCTGCGCGACTTCGAGAGCTCGATCGCGATGCTGGAGAAGGCGGTCGCCCTCAACCCCAAGTACAGGTAGCGGCGGCGCTACCCTTCACCATCTGCGAGTCGACGTCTGCTGCCGACGTGGGTCCGCGTCGTGTCGCAGACGGTGCCACCCTTCACAATCTGCGGGTCAGCCCTTTGCCGGTATCGGTCAATGACATGTCGCACATTGTGAAGAGTGGCACCGTACGTCGCGCATGACCACCGTCACCGTCCCCTGGTCGCCGTCCACGCTCACCTCCTGGCCGGTCGTGAGGAGGCCGGTGGCCCCGGCCACGCCGAAGACCGCCGGCACGCCGAGCTCGCGGGCGACCACGGCGGCGTGGCACATGAGGCCGCCCACCTCCATGACCACGGCCGCGGCGCGGGGGAAGAGCGGTGTCCAGCCGGGATCGGCGAAGACCATGACGATCACGTCGCCCTCCTGCATGGCGCGGGGGTCGGGTGCGTTGAGCACGCGCACCGGTCCGGTGGCTCGGCCCGGAGAGACTCCGGTGCCGCGCAGGGTGCCGTCGCAGCTGGCCGGGCCGCCCCCCTCGGGCTCGCGGACCGGGACTCCGTCGGAACGCAGCAGGTCGGGCGCGGGCTGCAGCCTGAAGCGCTCCACCCGCGCCCTGCGCCGGGCGAGGAGGACGGCCCAAGCCTCGGGCACCGGACCTCCTCGGGCCAGGTTCACGAGCTCGGGCCACTCGAGGAAGAACACGTCCTCGGCCGACTGGAGAACCCCCCGTCGGGCGAGGCGAGAGCCGAGCTCGAGCGCGGCTTGGCGCATGCGCTGGAAGGCCACCATTCCGTAGTGCTTGGGCGCCTCGCGCAGGGGCATGTAAAGCTGCACCAGGCGGGCCATGAGACGCATCAGGGGGCGTCTCCAGGGGCGGGCTGCGGCCACCGCATCGGTGACGGCCCGCCGCCGGCGCTCGGCCAGGCCCCGCATGCGCTCGGCCAGGGGGATGGGCACCGACGAGCGCAGCCCGGCGCGGACGAGCTCGAGGATCATGGTCGGGTCGTCGGCCCAGCGCGGCTGACCAAGGTCGAACTCCTTGGGGCCGCGGTGTCCGTGGCGCTCGAGGAAGCGGGCGAGGGCCGCGCCCCACGGACGCGTCGCTGGGTCGGCCTCGAGGCGGGCCAGGAGCTCACCGGGCTGGAGAGGTTGAGCGAGCAGTCCCGCAGCCGGCCCGGCCGTCAGGGCGAGCTCGTCCAGCTCGAGGGAGATGGCAGTGGTCGGGTTGTGCTCGAGGCCGACAGCGAGGAGCCCGGCAGCCTCTGCATGCTCGCGAAAGGCCTGGCGCGCGGCCAGGTACACCAGACCGGCCACGGCCTCCATCTGGAGGCCGTTGCGCAGGCGCCGACACTCGGGACGGGCGAACAGCTGCATCTCCTCGATCAGCTCCTGGTCGCCGAGGCGGGCGAGCTCGGTCCGCCGGCTGATCTCGGCCGCGGCCGCCGCGAGCTGGCGCAGGCTGACGCGCGGTCGGAGGGCGCCGACCAGGGCCAATGCGGGCCTGAGCCCACCGGTCAGCCAGGCGCGCAGGTGCCCGCCCAGCCCCAGGCGCGGAACCCGACGGGGTGTGATCGACCCGGAGCGCCGCAGCTCGTGGACCGCGGCCGCGGTGCGTGAGTCCATGGCCCCGAGCATCCGCGACATGGCCAGACCGAGGGGGCCCGGGAACCCGAGCACGGCGTTCATGTTGAAGTAGATGCGGCCCTGAACCAGGTCGAGGCCAAGCAGGTGCCGGAAGCTCGGCGCCGAGGGCCTGAGGCCGAACAGCTGCTCGATGGTCATGGGCAGGATCACGTCCCGCCACAGGGTCCAGACGAGCGGCAGCAGGGGGTCGGGCATGGTCTCGCGCACGTTCCAGTTGGACCACAGGGTGATGGGCCCGTCCTCGGCGCTCTCCTCGCTCCGCTCGACCTCGAAGACCGGCGCCGGCTTGGCCGCGGTGATGGGCCGGGCCTGCAGCCACCACAGAGTGCCGTTCCCGTCCAACGCCCACTCCAGGTCGAGGGGTCGGCCCATGGTCATTGCCAGACGGCTCGCCTCGGCGGCGATCGACTCCACTTGCGCAAGCTCGAGCACTGGAGTCCGGCCGCCGTGGCCGTCGGGGTGCAGCTCCCAGGTGCCGAGACCGGTGCGGTACGCGCGCCAGCGCTCGGGCTCGACGCGACCCGAGACCAGCTGCTCGCCGAGGCCGCGTACCGCCTCCACCACTGCGGCGGTGTCGCGGCCCGCCGGATCGAGGGTGAAGCAGACGCCGGCCGCCGCGGCCCGGACCTGGTGCTGGACCACCAGGCCAACCGGCAGGGCCTCGGTGGCGCCGACGTACGCCAGTACCCGCGTGCTGCCGCCGGCCGCGATGCAGCGCTCGGCCGCCGCGCTGAGGGCCTCGGCCGAGCCCACTCCGAGAACCGTCTCCAGGAGGCCGGCACAAGAGCGCTCGATCGCATCCTCGCCGATGGCCGAGGAGCGCACGGCCACTGGACCATGCTCGAGCAGAGCGGCAGCCAGGCGGAGCAGCTCGGCGCGCGCGGTGGCCGTCCACGTGGCAGGTCCCGAGCGCGACGCGGAGACGGCAAACCCGTCGGGGACGCGGGCGCTGGCTGCCATGAGCCGAGCCAATCCGCAGGCCTTGCCGCCGAACTCCTCGGCCGCGGCGGGGTCGAGGTTGGCCAGGGCGCAGAAACGCAGGCTCATCGGCGGGCACATCTCCTGTCGAGCATGATCCTAGCCTGAATCTTGGGCATCCCCTGCACTCAGATCGGCCTCGGTGTGGGCAAGGTCAGATCGAGACGCAGAGCCGAGAAGGGCGCGAAGACCAAGCGCAAGACATTCTGAATGAATACCTTGCGGTGTCGGTGCGGTTCGGAAGCCACCATCGCTTGCTCGAGGCCGCAGGGACGCATGGCTTGAGTCAGGGATGAGCAGGGCCCGGATCGAGGCCACCGCTCACTTTCGGCCGCGTACGTGGTCGCGTGGCCGGTGCCTGCCTTCGCCGGTGCGGGGTCGCCGCCGGAGCAGGCTCGGGTACAATCCGCCAAATGGGGGCGCTCGCGCACGCGGGGCCGACGGAGGTGCGATGACGGCCGAGAATCGGAGCCACGTCCAGACCCGGGGCCTGCTCGTGCTCGCCACCGTGCTGACGACAACCTTGGCCTGGGCCTGCACCAGCTCTCGCGGTCCCTCTCCGTCGCCGGCCGTGATCGCGGCGCCGGTCGAGCCGGCCGCGAGCGAAGGTCCCGACGCCGCGGCTCCGACCCAGGATGCGACCGCCGACATCGCCCTCGGCGAGAGTGCGGAGCAGCCGAGCGATGCCGAGCCGGGCGAGGCCGACGGCCAGACCGGTCAGATCGCCCCGGACGAGACCCCTCCAGAGCTGACCGAGGTGGACGGCGACGTGGCCGAGGAGGAGGCTTTGGCCACAGACGAGCTGCTCGAGCAGGCGCTCGATGCCTGCGAGTCGGCAGGCCAGTTCTGGCGCGAGGGCAGCTTCGAGGACGCGCTGGCCGCGCTCGATCGGGCCTACGAGTTGATGCTCCACATGTCCTCCAACGGCGACCCGGTGATGGCCCAGCAGAAGGAGGACCTACGCCACCTGATCTCACGCCGCATCGTGGAGATCTACGCCTCGCAGCGGACCACGGTCGGCGACATGGCCCAGGCCATCCCGCTGGTCATGAACTCCCACGTCGAGCGCGAGATCGTGAGCTTCCAGACCGTCGAGCGCGACTACTTCATGGAGTCCTACAAACGCTCCGGGCTCTACCGGCCGATGATTCTCGAGGTCCTGCGCGAGGCCGGGATGCCCGAGCAGCTGAGCTGGCTGCCGCTGATCGAGAGCGGCTTCAAGGTACGTGCCTTATCGCGCGCCCGCGCCCTCGGTCTGTGGCAGTTCATCTCCTCCACCGGCTACCGCTTCGGTCTCCGCCGCGACTCCTGGCTCGACGAGCGCATGGACCCGGAGAAGTCGACCCGGGCTGCGGTCGCGTACCTGACGGAGATCCACAGCGTGTTCGGCGACTGGCTGACCACCATCGCCGGTTACAACTGCGGCGAGCACACCGTGCTCAAGACCATCAACCGCCAGCACGTCAACTACCTCGACCAGTTCTGGGACCTCTACGAGCAGCTGCCCCGGGAGACGGCGCGCTACGTGCCGCGCTTCCTCGCCACCCTGCACATCGTCAGCGACCCGGAGCGCTTCGGCTTCGTCCTGCCCGAGCCCGATCCGCCGTGGAGCTACGAAGAGGTGCGGGTGGAGCGCCCGGTCGAGCTGGCCCGCGTCGACGTCTCGCTAGGGCTGGCGAGCGGGGCCACCAAGGATCTCAACCCCGAGCTGCGGCAGGGTGCCACTCCACCCGAGGGCTATCAGCTACGCGTACCGCAGGAGCTGGGCGCCACCCTCCTGGCCCAGCTCGACTCGTTGCCGGCGTGGTCGCCGCCGGCGCCCCAGTACGGAGTGCACCGCGTGCGACAGGGAGAGACACTGTCGCACATCGCCAGCCGCTACGGGACCTCGGTGTCGGCCTTGCGCGACCTCAATCGGTTGCGCAACCCAAACCGGCTGTCGGTGGGCCAGCATATCAAGGTGCCGCAGCGGGGCGGTGGTGGTGGAGCCATGGCCGCGGCCCCGGCCTCGCCGCCGCCCGAGCCGGCCGGGTCGGCGATCCAGTACACGGTGCGACACGGCGACAACCTATGGCGGCTGGCCGGCCGCTACGGGACTACGGTCGGTGCCATCCAGCGCGCCAACGGGCTCTCCAGTACCCAGCTGAGCATCGGCCAGAGGCTCGAGATCACGGTCGGGGGAGGGGCCTCGTCGGCCCCGGCATCCTTCTCGCCCTCCTCGTCCTCGGCGTACGTGGTGCGGCGCGGTGACACCCCGGCCAGCATCGCCCGCGACCACCGGGTGAGCTTGGACGAGCTGCTGCGAGTCAACGGGCTCGATCGCCGCTCGGTGATCTACCCCGGCCAGCGATTGCTGATCCCGGACTAGCTAGCCCGACCTCACCAGTCTTCTACTGCGGGCCGCGATCTGCCGCAATCTGCGGCGCTTGCTTGCACTCGCTCGCTCGACGTACTGCCGAGTACGCCTCCCTCGCTCGCGCTGCGCAAACGCCACATCTCGCGGCACCTCGCGACCCTCGCGACGAACACTGGTGAGCAAGAAGGTCGGGCTAGCCCTCGAGGCTCCTAGAACGGCACGTCCAGCGAGTACAGAGCTCCTGCCTCGGTGCCCACGTAGACCATGTCATTGGCCACGTCCAGGGCCGGGCTGCCCACCGCCGACGAGGTCGCGGCGGCCAGGCCCAGGGCGATGTAGGTGGTGGTGGGTCCTGTCACCTCGATCTGATAGAGACGACCATCTCCGCCGCCGACGTACACGAAGCTGCTGTTGGGCGCGAACAGCGGCACCGACGGGCTGGGGATGGTCGCCACCGACCAGTCGAGGGTGGCCGAGTTGCCGTCGTCCAACAGCCCCCACACCGTGTTGGTGGTGGCCAGGTAGAGCGCGGTGGAGCCCAGGTCCGGCGACACGTAGCCCTTGATCGCCCCGTCGCCCGTGTCGTAGTAGGTCGGCGACCACCCGTAGGCACCGCTCTCGGCGTTGATCTTGTAAACCCGTCCGGCGTTGGTGCCGACGTAGACGAAACCGTTGCGCACGAGCGGGCTTGAGTCGATGTTGCCCAGCTCGAGCGGCCAAGCGCCCGAGCAGAGAGCGACGTCGCTCAGAGACACCCCGAACTCGATGCACCAGAGCGTGCCCTGGTTCGAACCGTCGCGCTCGCGGCTGGCAAAGTACAGCTTGTAGTTGCCCTGGTCATTGACCCAGGTGGCGGTGCCCGAGATGATGCCGATGCCGCCGCCGTTGTCCCACTGCCAGACCGCGGGATTGGGAGTGGTCACGTTGTACGGGTCGAGGGCCACGATCGCGTTGTCCGCGCCTGCGTTCCTGGTGCCGATCAGGACCAGGTTGAAGCTCCCGCCGAGGTCGGCGAAGACGCCGGCCGGTGCGGCGGTGAAGGTGCCGAAGTCGGCGCTGGTCCAGATCTCTTCCCCGGTGTCGCCGTCCATGGCCAGCACCGTGCCGTCCGAGACGCCGACGAACACCACCTTGGTGGCGCCGCCGATTGGCGTCGTCAGGTTGATCACCGGCGGCCGCGCCTGGACCGGCCCGGTCATGGCCAGCGGCGAGGAGCCGGTGATCCACGCCCCGCCGTCCGGGCCCCAGGAGAGCGAGAAGATGCCCTTGGTGTTGGTCAGCGCGAAGAGCGAGCCGAGGCCGGGCGGGGTCAGCGCCGAGGCGCCGGTGTGAAAGCCCCACTTGACGATGTGGGTGGGCGAGATCGCCGCCGACGGGAAGGCCATGAACGAGTTGACGGCGGAGTAATGGTACGCGTTGAAATCACCGGTCACGCCAAATCCCGAGTAGTAGTAGATGATGTCGTCCTCGAGACCCTCGTGGATGAACATGTCGTGCTGGCCCGGTCCGGTCAGCTCGCCGCCGCAGCCGTCGCCGTCGCACTCGACGAGGTTGGGGGGAACGCAGTCCTCCGCGTCCGTGATGAACCCGGCGATGGACCAGCAGATCAGGGTGTGGTCCCAGTCCAGGTTGCTGGGGTTGATCCACTCCAGCGTGACCTGGGTGCTGACCGCGCGACCGGTGTGGAAGGGCAGCGGCTCGGGCAGATCGCTGCATCCTTGGGCCGCCACGTTGCTCAGCACGATGTTGTCGATGACCCAGTCGTAGCCGCCGCCGAGCGAGCCGTCGCAGCCCATGCGCCAGCGGATGCGGGCGGTCGCCCGTGCGTAGGCGGACAGGTCGACCACGACCTCGACCCATTCGCCGGCGCCGGTCCACGCCCACATGCCGGCGAGCGGGCCAGCGCCGATGAGCATGGCGTCGTAGCCGTTGGGCGCCGCGATCGCCGAGTTGGGGATCTGCTGCCAGCCGGTGCCGGTGTCGATCTCCAGCACCCCTCCGTCGTAGTTCAGCTCGAAGGTGTAGACGTGGTAGAAGCGCAGCTCGGCGGTGGGTCCGATCCGCAGCCAGGGCGTGACCAGGTACTTGTCGGCGGTCGTGTTCTCGGTCGTGGCCATGAACGCGCGGGTGGAATAGTAGGCCTCGATCCGCCAGTCGTCGCTTCCTGCTGCAGCGCCGTGCGTCCAGCCGGCTGCCTCGGCGTCGCTGATGCCGCTGTAGGAGTCGACGTCGTCCGACCAGATCGCGCTCCTCTCGACCCCGTTCGGGTCCTCGAAGCCCCCGTTGCAGGGACCACCGTTGCCCACGGTCGAGTCCTCGGCTCGCACGATGTAGTAGTAGTTGGTGTTCGCCAGCACGGTGGTGTCGTCGTACCACGTCGTGCTCACGCACGAAGCGATCAAATTGGCCGGGCTGGGCGTGAAAGATGGCGTCGGCGAGCGGTAGACGTTGTAGACCACGCTCGAGCCGTGGCAGGGCATGGCCGCCTCCCACTCCAGGCGCAGGCCGCAGCCGATGGCCGACTGTGCCGTGACCCACCGTAGACCGGCGAAAAACGGCGGGTCTTGCCAGGTGATCTCGGTGCCCTGCGCGTCCATCACACCGTAGTTGCAGCTCGCGCCTCTCACCTCGCAGTTGTACCAGTGGTAGCCGGCCGGGTTGCTGACATCGACCGAGGTCCCGCCTGCGCCCATCGGCGCGCCGTCCTCGTACCACTCGTGGTTGAGCCTGCTGCCACCCGTGGTGTTGGCGGTCAGGGTCACCGCCTGGTTGGCGCAGACGTTCAGCGGGCCGTTTGGTACCACGTCAACAGCGGATGGGTTCTCGAAGTTGAACGCTTCCACCTGGGTCGCCCACTCGCCGCCCACGCCCATGTACTCCCCGGTCAGCCAGAAGGTGCAGTCGTCGACCGGGTCCACGCTCATCGACCCGTAGCAGCCCCAGGCCGGGCTCGCGGTCTGCGAGCTCGAGCCCAAGACCGAGTAGTACTCGGCTGTGTCCAGGACTCCCGGCGCGGCGCCGGCGCTGTGGCCGCTGTAGAACAGGCTGGGGTAAAACGCGCTGGCATGGTCGAAGCTGTAGCCGAGAGCGATGTTGCCGCCCTGGTCCTGGGCGATGGCGCCGATCCAGCGGTTCTCGGAGAGGTCGCCGGTGCCGTTGGCCGTGCCCTGTTGCACGGCCGACCACGGCCCCTTGGAGCCGCTCCGCCGGAGCTCGAACCAGCGCACCGCGGCGCTCACGTCGCTGCCCGAGGTGGCGGCGTATTGGTTGGTCACGAAGTTGCCGACGATCGACTCGTACCCGTATCCGTCCATGTTGCGGTAGGCCAGGCGGTGCATGATCAGCTCGCGCATGGAGTCCAGGCGCTGGGTGGTGCCCGGCTGGGGGATCGACGAGGTGGTGGTGTAGTCGATCAACCACGAGTTGTACTCGTTGATCTCGAGCTGCGACAAGGTCACCGTCGAGTTGCCCGGGACGTCCCAGTCGATGTCTACAGTGAAGATGTCCAGGAAATCCTTGGTGGGGTCTGGCGAGCCCGAGTGGGCCTCGTCGTCGTTGTGGCGCATGACGATGCCCGGCGCTCCCGCGGGCGGCGCGGTGTCGCCGTCGAGGTCGACCGGCGTCAGCTCCTGATACCCGTACCCGGGAAGGTCGCTGACCGTGAAGCGCTGCTGAGTGGCCGGGTCGCCGGTCAGCATGGCGCTGCGCTGGAAGGCGTAGATCGGCGGGTTGGTGCCCTCTGAGGTGGTGAGGTAGTAGGCGTCGGGCCACACGGCGAGCTGGGGAAAGAACGGGAAGTTGGCCTGCGGGAAGTCGTACACGTACCAGCCGTCCGACACCGGATTCCCGCTCATGGAGACATACACGCAGAGAAGGTTGGTGACGGTCTCGCTTTGGTAGGCCGCCTCCGCCATCACCCAGCGGTCGGCCGCCTCGTCGTACAGCACCATGGGACAGCCGGTGCCCGCGCCCCTGCAGTTGCCGCTCGGCGGAATCGAGTCCATGCGGACCGGGCCGGCGACGACGTAGCCGAGCTTGTTGTAGACCGTGAACTCAGCGGCGGCGGAGACCCCCTGCACGGCCTGTATGTAGTACCAGGGGCCGACGTCGCCGACCGGGTCCGGCGGCCGGACGCCGGTGAAGGACCTGCCAGGAAAGCTGACCACCGACGATCCGAACTCCTTGGTCGAGGCCGGAACTGCGCTCCGCTCGATCCCGTCGAGGAGGTCGGCATCGGTCCTGCGGGCAGGGGCAGATCCAGTAGCCAGAGTCACGGACGCGGGGTACGGCTCCCTGGGCGACTCGTGCTCGGCGTCGCCGGGCCGCCACTGGTCGACCGTGGGCAGGTCGAGGAGGCTGCCCTCGAGCACCACCGGCACGACCGGACCACTGGCCTCCGCGCCCTGGACCACGACCCGACCGCCCATCTCGTCGGCCGAGACCATGGCGCACAGGATCAGCATCACAACCATGAAGGCGAGCCCGGGAACGAGCGACCGCCTGACACGGGGCGACGCGCCCGCCGGTCGGACGGTGACGGTGTGACTGCTCATGGCCTTCCTCCCAGGTCGCCTTCGCAGCCAGCCGCGCTCGCAGTCGCCTGGCTGCCTATCGTCTCGCCAACGTCCCGAATGCCACGGTTCGCGGCGACCACCGCGCGGTCGCCCGGCCGTCCGACTCGACACGGTGCAGGCCAGCGCTCGCTCTGGCCCTGCCGCTGACCCGCCCGATTGCCGGGGTTACCTCGCTGCCTAAAATATGAGGGTAGCGATAACCCTTGTCAATTGACAGACATCACAGGCGCTCAGGGGAGGGTGATGACGCGCATCACACGGATCAGGGTCGAGGCATGATCACGTCCGCGTCGAGCCCGATCGGACGCCGATGGCAGGCCTTCGCCCGCCTCGGTGGGTGCCCCGATTCGAGCCGCGCCGGCCCGCCGACCCGTGGCTCTAGAACGGCACGTCCAGCGAGTACAGAGCCCCCGCCTCGGTTCCCACGTAGAGCATGTCGTAGGCCACGTCCAGGGCCGGGCTGCCCACCGCCGACGAGGTCGCGGCGGCCAGACCCAGGGCGGTGTAGGTGGTCGTAGGTCCAGTCACGTCAACCTGGTAGAGACGTCCGTTTCCGCCACCCACGTACACGAAGTCACTGTTGGGCGCGAACAGCGGCACCGAGGGGCTGGGGATGGTCGCGACCGACCAGCCGAGGGTGGCCGAGTTGCCGTCGTCGAGCAGCCGCCAGACCGTGTTGGTGGTGGCCAGGTAGAGGGCGTTGGAGCCCAGGTCCGGCGACACGTAACCCTTGACCGCACCGTCGCCCGTGTCGTAGTAGGTCGGTGACCACCCGTAGGCCCCGCTCGTGGCGTTGACCTTGTATACCCTGCCGGCGTTGGTGCCGACGTAGACGAAACCGTTGCGCACGATCGGGCTGCCGTCGATGTCGCCCAGCTCGAGCGGCCACGCGCCTGAGCAGAGGCTGGCGCCTGCGGCGGTGAAGTCGATGCACCACAGGGTGCCCTCATGGGAGGCGTCACGCTCGCGGCTGGCAAAGTACAGCTTGTAGTTGCCCCCGTCCTCAACCCAGGTGGCGGTGCCCGAGATGATGCCAATGCCGCCGCCGTTGTCCCACTCCCACACCGCGGGGTTGGTATCGGGGGGAGCCGTGTTGTACGGGTCGAGGGCCACGATGCAGTTGTCCGCGCCCGCGTTCCTGGTGCCGATCAGGAGCAGGTCGAAGCTCCCGCCGAGGTCGGTGAAGACGCCGGCCGGCGCGGCCGTGAAGATGCCGAAGTCGTCACTGGTCCACAGCTCCTCCCCGGTGTCGCCGTCCATGGCCAGCACCGTGCCGTCGGAGACGCCGACGAACACGACCTTGTAGTGCGCTTTCTCATCGCCCGACCCTTCGTCGGTGATGACCGGGTGGTCAGTGAAGTTGATCACCGGCGGTCGGGCCTGGGCCGGCGCCGTCATGGCCAATGGGGAGGAGTCGGTGATCCACCCGCCGCCGTCCGGGCCCCAACCAAGTGAGAAGATGCCCTTGGTGTTGGTCAGCGCGAAGAGCGAGCCGAGGCCGGGGGGGGTCAGGGCCGAGGCCCCGGTGTGGAAGCCCCAGTTGACTCCGTAGGGGGGACCGATCGTGTTCGAGGGGTAGGCCATGAACGAGTTGGCGGCAGAGTAGATGTACTTGCCCGCATCCGCCTCCCACCTCCCGGCAAAGCCCGAGTAGAAGTAGATCTGGTCGCCAGTCGGGACCGCGTGCTCGAAGGTGCCGTAGTCGCCGGCGTACGTCGGCGTGCCGCTGCAGATATGGTCCGTGTCGTTGCAGATGACGGAATCGGGATCGTAGCAGTCATCCGGATCGGTGATGAAACCGCTGGTCGACCAGCAGATCAGGGTGCGCTCCCAGCCCTGGACAGGGTTGATCCACTCCAGCTTGACCTGTCTGGCCCACAGCCCGGAGGGCTCTTGCCACACCTGGCTGGCGCGGCCGGTGTGGAAGGGCAGTGGGTCGATGGCCGCGGTGCAGCCGACATCCTGCCGGTTGTCGAGCACGACGTCGTCGATCACCCAGTCTTCACAGTCCCCGCCGGTGTCGTTACAGCTGGTGTTCTCGTTGCAGCCCATGCGCCAGCGCAGGTGCGCGGTGTGCCGGGAGTAGGCCGAGAGGTCGACCCTGACCATGCCCCAGGCGCCGACTCCGCTCCACGCCCTGGTTGGGTAGAGTGGGTTGCTCGGGTCGATCCAGAGCGGGTTGGTGTCGTCATATATCCCGTGGCTGTAGGGGTACTGCGTGATGCTCGCCTCCGGCACCTGCGCCCAACCCGTTCCGTCGTCGATCTCCAGCACCCCGCCGTCGGCCCCTTCGTTCTGGCCGGCGGTCTCGAAGTTGAAGGTGTGCCAAAAGCGGAGCTCGGCGGTGGGCCCGATGCGTAGCTCGGGTGTGACCAGGACCTTGTCACACTTGGATATTTGGGTCTTGCACTTGAAGGCAGGGTCGCTGTCCTCGTAGTCCTCCACCCGCCAGTGCACGTCCGGGTCGCCCTCGTACACGTAGTGCTCCCAGCCCGCGACCACCGCCTCGTCGATGGAGTCGTAGTCCACTGGGTCGGACCACACAGCGTGCTCGACGACCACGTTGCTGTCCTGGTTGCCGCCGTTGCATGGGCCGCTGCAGCCCACTGCCGAGTCCTCGGCGCGCACGATGTAGTAGTAGTCGATCCCTGCGCTCACCGTCGTGTCGTCGAAAGAGTCGCTGGTCACGCAGGTGGCGATGCGGTGGGCGAGGATGGCGTCGGGGTTGGAGCTGGTGTCCCGGTAGACGTTGTACACCAGGCCTGCCTTGGCCTTGGACGGGGTGCCCGGGTCCCACTCCAGGTGCAGGCCGCAGCTGGAATCCGAGGTCGCCGTCACCCACTTGAGGCCGGCAAACGCCGGTGCGGCCTGCCAGGTGATGACCGTGTCGTCAGGGTCCCTGACGCCCGCGCTGCAGCTCGGGCCAGTGACCTCGCAGTTGTAGGCGTGGATGCCGGTCGAGCTCACGCTGTAGGTACTCCCGGTCGCACCTGAAATGACCACGTCGTCCTTGTACCACTTGTGGCTGAGCCCGCTACCGCCGCTCGGCGTGGCGGTGAGGAGCACTGCGGTTCCTGCGCAAACCTCGAGCGGGGACAGCGGCGACCCGTCCGGCGTCACGTTCACTGCCGACGGGTTGTCGAAGCTGAAGGCGACAACCGGCGTCGCCCATTCGCCGTCCCCGTCCATGTACTCGCCGGTGAACCAGAAGGTGCAGTCGTCCACCGGGTCCACGCTCATCGCCCCGTAGTAACCCCATGCCTCGGTGCCGGTCTGTGGGCTCGAGCCCAAGCCCGCGACGTACTCGTACTGGTCCATGTCTCCCAACGGAGGCCCGGCGGTGCTGCCGGTGTAGAACAGACTGGGGTAGACCGAGGAGGCATGCGTGAAGCTGTAGCCGAGGGCGATGTTGCCCACCTGGTCCATGGCAACCGCGCCGAGCCAGCGATTGTCGCCCGGCGCGGATCCTTCGGTACCCTCCTGGTACAGCGACCATGGCGAGTCGGGAGGGCTCAAAGGGCGCCGCAGCTCGAACCAGCGCACCGCGGCGGTGACGCTGACCGCTGGGTCAACCGCCACGTTGGTCACGAAGTTGCCAACCAGGGTCTCGACCTCAGCCAGCCTGCGGTAGGCCAGGCGGTGCATGACCAGCTCGCGCATTGGGTCGAGACGCTGCTCGGTCCCCGGCTGGGGAATCGCCTCAGTGGCGATGTAGTCGTAGAACTTGGACTCGAACTCGGAGATGGGGATCGGCCCCACGTCCCTCACCTTCGAGTTGGCGGGATCGCCCCAGTCGATGACGACCTCGAAGATGTCGATGTAGTCCTGGTCGAGGTTGCTGCTGCCCGGCCTATGGGCCTCGTCGTCGTTGTGGCGCACCGCGATCCCGGGCGAGCCGGCAGGGGGCAGGACGGCGCTGTCCACGTCGGCCGGGGTCAGGGCTTGGACCGCGTAAGCCGTGAACCCAGGGACGGTCAGCGTCTGAAAGCCAGGGCTGGGATCGCCGATCAGCATCTGCGACCGTTCCAAGGCGTAGACCGGCTGGGGGTTGCCCTCGCTGCTGGTCACGTAGTAGGCGTCGGGCCAGACCCCGTAGTGGGCGAGGTCAGGCTTGGTGCCGGTCGTGAACTCGTACACCCACCAGGCGCCTTCCGGGTCCCCACTCTGGGAGATGTACACGCACATGGAGGAGACGGACGTTGCGTCGTTGTACGCGATCTCGGCCATCAGCCACTTGTCGGCCGCCCGGTCGTAGAGGACCCGGGGCGTGCCGAAGCCGTGACCGTCACAGCTGAGGCCAGATCCAGCCGCGATCTCCTCCATCTCGACCGGACCGACCGCCACGTCGCCGTCCTTTTCGTAGATGGTGAACTCCGACTTGCCCAAAGGCCCCTGGACCGCGTGGATGTAATGGTTGGGGCCGACGTCGCCGACCGGATCCGGAGGTCGCACGCCGGTGAAGGGCGATCCGGGGAAGCTCAACAGGGGCGGGTCGAATGCCTTGCCACGGCTGGCCTGCCATGCCTGGCGAGGGATCATCAGCGCTTGCGGCGCTGCGCCCCGGGCCAGGTCGACTGGCGTCGGACCCATGACCTTGAGGATCTCGAGCTCGGGATCCCCCTCCTGCCACGGCTCGGCCCTGGGCAGGTCGCGCAGGTCGCCGTCAAAGGAGAACATGCGCGCCTGGCCGCTGGCCACTGCGCCCTGGGCCACGACCCGAGCGCCGCGGTCGTCGGCCGAAGCCATGGCGCACAGGATCAGCATCACGGCCACGAAGACGAGTCGTGAAGCGAGCGACCCCCTGCGATGGGGCGACACGCCCGCGGGCCGAGCGGTAACGGTGTGACTGCTCATGGCCTTCCTCCCCGGTCGCCATCTCGGCTGGGCGACCACTTGCCCGGCCGGCTCCCAGTCCCGCGCCAACGTCCCGAGAGCCACGGATCGCGGCGACCACGGCGAGGTCGTTCGGCAGTCCGACTCGATGAGGGGCTGGCCGGCGCTCCAACCCATCCCACAGAACCCGCCCGATTGTCGAGAAACCTCGCTCACTCAAATATGATGGCGGTGATTACCCTTGTCAATTGACAGACATCACGGGCGGCCAGGGAGCTGTGATGACGTGCATCACACCTGGCCGGTAGTCGAGGCGCAAAGGGGTCAGACCGGTGGCAAGCGCTGGGTCAGGGACCGCCCCGCGCGCACGCCTCCGCATAGGCCGCTCGCAGGCAGGGCTCGAGGCGGCTGCGTGCGAACCGACTCGTCACCATCGCCCTGCCTTCGCTCCCCAGACGCACGGCCAAGTCCGGGTCCCGGGCGAGGCGCACGATGGCCCTTGCCATCGCGGCCACATCGCCCGCTCGGACGACCAGGGAGCCGACGTCCGACCACTCGTCGCTGCCACCGCTCGCGGCCACCACGACCGCCGTGCCCTCAGCCAGGGCCTCCACGCCGAGGATCCCGAAGGGCTCCTGCCAGCGTGGCGGGAAGAGCAGCGCCCGCGCCCCCCGCAGCACGGCGCGCAGCCGATCTGGCGGCAGCCACCCGAGCCGCTGGCAGCCGTCGAGGCGCTCCGCGAGGGGGCCTGCGCCAGCCACCAGCAGCGGCTGGTCGGTGGCGGCGGCCCGCCACGCCTCCCAGGCGTCGAGCACGCCCTTGTGGCCGACCAGTCGGCCGCCGATGACGAAGCCCGAGCCCGGCTCGATCGGATGCTCGAAGGTCTCGACCCATGGTGGGATGACTACAGCCCCGGGGCAGCCGATCGCCTCCAGCTCCCGCGCCATGTACCGGGACAGGACCACCACCCGGGCCCGCAGGATGGCGGCCAGCCGCGCCTGCGTGAGGGCCAGGGTCCGCCTCCGGTAGTCGAGATCAGGGAGGCACGCGGTACAGACCGCCTCGCCCATCACATGGCGACACGGCGAGCCATCGGGCAGGGTCTTGCCCGGGCCCGGGCAGAACACTCTGTGGTCCTGGACCGTGACAACAGCCCGACTCGACTCGACGGCCACCTCGAGGGCGCTGGGGTTCATCACGTTCTGGACGTGGACCACCTCGGCCCGCTCGACCAGCGACGCGAGCGAGCCGAGGCGGGCCCGTCCGGCCACGGTTGCGCTCAGGCCCCGGACCCTCGTCCCACTCACGCCCTCGGGGAGGGTCGCATCAGCCTCTCCACGACCGAACGCCAACATGACCTCGTGGCCCGCCTCGACCATGGCCGCCATCACCCGGCGCAAATGGAGGTCGGCGCCGCCGCGCACCGACAGGCGATCGGTCAGGTAGAGGATCCGCACCGCTCGGCCACAGGCTTCACCAGTCCTCGCTCCCGGCCGGCCCTCACCTGGTCGGGTCGAATCGCGTCGCCTCGCGCAGAAAGCTGTGCGTGAGGTACTCGCGATGGATCACCTCGGCCATCTCCCGGGCAGTGGCGAACTGGTCGTAGTCGACGCGAATCACCGGCAGGACGCGAGAGATCTCCGCGATGAACTCCCGGTAGCCCTGGTCCAGTGCCCGCAAGTACTCCAGCGTGATCACCTGCTCCGGACCCCGCGCCCGCGCCTGGATGCGCTCCAGCGACCGCTCCGGCGTCACGTCAAGAAACACGATCACGTTCGGCTTGCACATGAAGTTGCTCATGTGCCGGAACAGCTCGACGTAGGTTCGATAGTCGCGCTCGTCCATGAGCCCGTTCCTGGCCAACATCTTGGCGAAGATCGAGTCCTCGTAGATCGTCCGGTCCTGGATCGCCGACCGCCCCCGCCAAATGATCTCCTGGTGCTGGCGAAAGCGCAGGTTGAGCAGGTACACCTGCATCGCGAACGCGTACCGCGGCGTGTCCCGGTAGAAGTCAGCCAGGTACTCGTTCTCCTCCACCGGCTCGTAGTACACGTCGAACCCAAGGTGCTCACCCAGCGCCGCGGCCAGCGTCGACTTCCCCGCCCCGATCAGTCCCGAGATGCCGATGAACAGGTTCTCGAAGTGCTCCATGCCCTGCCCTCTCGCCGCAAGACGGCGGCGACCAGTCTAGCCGTCCTCCCAAGCCCGCGCCAGCCCCTTCACGCCGATCTCAACTCGTCATGGCACTCCCAATCCGTAACCCATTCCATCGAAGCGCATTCCTCCAGGTTCCGTAATGCCCACGAAGCCGTATAGCCCGCATCTCCCCCCGTCCCCCACGCCCCGCGCCGCACCGCCCAGCTCGGCCCCGCGACCGCGCTCCCGCCAAGCCTGCCCTCCACTCCCCGACGCCACGCCACGGTCCTTTGCGCGACGCCCCCCTCCCAGGCCCGCCAGCCAAGCCCCTCCAACCGCCCCCAATCCACCCAGTCATGTCGTGGCACGCCCGCCTCGACCACGCCCGCCAGGCCAATTCTCGTTCACCGACTCCTTGTAGTGGCACTCCTCGACTTGCACCTACTCCTGTCGAGCCACCAGCACAGTGGACCTCGTCGCCGCATGCGTCAGACTCCATGGAAGTTACACCACACGTGCGACGCCCTCTCCCCTTCCTTCAACTACCTCACACGTGATGGCACCTGTTTGCCAGCAGACCCTTCAGATCCACGCGACCCGTCGCTCCCCACGTTCCACCTCGTAAGCTCACGCCAAGCCTCTCGCCCGCACCGTCGTCGTCCACCGTGACGAGCAATCCCGGCTCCACTCCCACCGACCACCCCCGCGGGACCCCTCCCTGTCGTGGCATGCACTTGCGTCGTATTTCGACCCTGTATGGTCCAAGGTCGAATGCGTAGTGGTGCGCCGCGGCCTCCTCGCGCCTCACGCAAGCCTCCACATCGTGACTCCAGCCCGCCAGGGGGGGTTGCTCATCGATTTCGTGTGTAGTGGCAGGTGGGTGTCGATAGCCCCCT
>Ga0316620_10000358_pt1 | contig 18242 bp, 16 predicted proteins | sample OWC_Aug_M1_C1_D5_FD_207651 | JGI IMG/M metagenome (GOLD analysis project Ga0316620, IMG submission 207651) | Wetland soil microbial communities from Old Woman Creek delta, Ohio, United States - OWC_Aug_M1_C1_D5_B | ecosystem: Environmental > Terrestrial > Soil > Wetlands | place: USA: Ohio... | reverse complement strand
GGGATGATGTGCTGTGGCGAGCTTGCGAGGCGACGCATCGTGCGGTGGGCCTCCAGATACGCTGTCAGGTCCTCAAAGATCGGAAACGGCCGGCCCTGCTCGAGATTGGCATAGAAATGAGCGGCGTCCGACCCGAGCACGACCCAGCCGCGGCTGGTCGCCACGCGCACGATCTGCAGCCCCGGCGTGTGGCCGCCGACCCGGTGCAACGTGATACCCGGGGCAATCTCCTCGTCGCCGTCGTGGAAGACGACCCGTCCCGCGAAGATCTTGCGGACCATCGCCGCCACGTCGTCGGCTTCGAACGGCGCCCGGCCATGCGGGTGGCACATGCACCGGCCGGAGCAATACGCCATCTCGGCGTCCTGCAGGTGATAGCGCGCGCGCGCAAAGAGCTCATGGTTGCCCGCGTGGTCGTAGTGCATGTGGGAAATGACGACCTGCTCCACGGTCTCCGGCACGATTCCGATGGATTTCAGGCCTTCGCCGACCGGACGCACGATCTCGCGGCCGCGGCGGCGCGCCATCGCAGCGTCGAATCCGGTGTCGAGCACGATCGTGCGCCCTTCGCCGACGATCGCCCACACGTAGTAGTCGAGCGGCATCGGACCGTCGTGCTCGTCGCCGCCGACGAAGTTGTGCCGGGCGGTCCGCTCGAGGTGCGCGTAGCGGACGGCGTAGATTTCGTAGACGGCGGTCATGGGAATCTCCGATGATTAGCCGGGTGGTCAGTGCGCGGGAGTGAGGTTGTCATGGCGAAGAACGACGTGGTCGTGGTCGGATCCGGGCACAACGGGCTGGTGGCTGCGGCCTATCTTGCCGCGGCGGGAAAGCGGGTGCTTGTCCTAGAGCGAAATGCCTGGTTCGGCGGCGGCGTGGTCACCCGGGAGCTGACGCTGCCGGGTTTTCGCCACGACCAGCACGCGATGGCACACATCTTTATCCATGCCAATCCGCTGCTCGCGGCCGACGAGCTCGGACTGAAGGCGAAGTACGGGCTCCAGTACGTGTTTCCGGAGCTGCCGATGATGTCGGTGTTCGAGGACGGCGCGACGCTCGGCATCTACCGGGACCGGGACCGGACCTGCGCCGAAATCGCCCGGTTCTCGGCCAGGGACGCCCAGGCCTACCGGCGCCTGGCGGAGAAAGCGGCGGCCTGGCTGCCCATGGTGGCGTCGACGCTGTTCTCCCCGCCGGCTCCGCTCGGCGCATCGCTCGCGATGCTCGACCAGAGCCGTGAGGGCCGCGAGTTCTGGCGCGTCATGCAGATGAGCACCCACGACCTGCTCGGCGAGTACTTCGAGCACGACCGGGTGCGCATGCACTTCGCGCGCATCGCCGGGGAGAATCTCGTGTCGCCGGACGAGAAGGCGACCGGTCTCGGCGTATTCGTATTCATCGGCTTTCTCGAAGCCTACGGCATCGGCGTGCCGCTCGGAGGCAGCGGCCGCCTGACCGACGCCCTGGTGGCCTGCATCCGGGACCACGGCGGCGAGGTACTCGGGAAGGTCGACGTCGCGCGCGTGATCACGAAGGGCGGACGGGCCACGGGCGTTGAGACGACGGACGGCCGCGAGTACCAGGCGGCCGATGCGGTGATTGGCGCGATTCACCCGCACCACCTCGGGCGCATGGTCGAGGGGCTCGATCCGGCCGTCGTGCAGGCGGCGAACGCAACGCAGGTTTCGGAGTGCGCGTGCATCACGGTGCACGCCGCCCTCAAGGCGCCGCTGCGATTTCGCGCCGGCCCGCAGGTGCGCGCCGTGATGATCGAGCTGCTGCCGGTGAGCTACGAGCAGCTGCGGCGCTCGTTCGACGACGTGCGCTACCGCGGGTTCTCGAAGTATCCGCTCGTGGGGCTAGGCTCGCTCACGATGTTCGATCCTGCGCGGGTCCCGGAAGGGAGGGCGACGATGCACGCCTGGGACTACGTTCCTTACGAGCGCGCCGACGGCCGTGCCTGGGACGACAGCAAGCGCGAATACGCCGAACGCATGCTCGGTCACATGAGCAAGTTCATCGAGAACGTGGGACCGGGCGACGTGCTCGCCTACCACTGCGACAGCCCGGTCGACATGGAGCGAACGTCGCCGAGCTTCCTGCGCGGCGATCTGCATGGCGTCGCGACCACGTCGTACCAGTCCGGCGCGCATCGCCCGACGCCCGATCTCGGCCATCTGACGGTGCCGGGCGTGGAGCGGCTCTACCTCGTGGGTCCGTTCCAGCACCCGGGCGGCGGCGTGTTCGGCGCGGGCCGGGCGGCGGCCGTGCGCGCAGCGGAGGACCTGAAAGTCGATCTCAGCCGAATCACGCAGTGAGGCGGCGCGGACGGCGTCCGGTCAATGGAGCGAGCGGACGAGGATGTAGATTCCCATGCCGATGAGGAATACGCCGAACACGCGCCGCAACTGCAGCTGCGACAGGCGTACCGCGAGCCGTGTGCCGACGAGGCTGCCGACGATCGCCAGCGTCGTGATCAGTCCGAGGAGCGGCCAGTCGAGCGAGAGGCTTGCGGCATGCAATAGACGCAGGTGCTGCACGAACCCGACGCCGGCCTGAATCGCGATCAGCATGAGGCTGGTGCCGATCGCGCGCCGCATCGGCAGGCCCCCCTGCAGCACCAGCGCCGGAACGATGAGAAAGCCGCCGCCGACACCCACCATGCCGGTGAGCGCGCCGACGCCGAGGCCATCGAGCGCGCCGCGCCATGGGGCCCGGTGCCGGGGCTCCGCCGCGGCGAGCCTCGGGGGCCGCAGCATGAAGAACGAAGCGACGAGCATGACGACCGCGAACAGCGCAAGCTGCAGGTAACCCGGCACGAAGGCGGAACCGGCCGAGCCGAGCCAGCTGCCGGCGGCGGCCGGCACGCCAAACACGACCACCGCACGCCCATCGACCAGGCGCTCCTTCAGGAACGGCAGCGAACCGACGAGCGCGACCGTGCCGACGACCGCGAGCGAGCCCGCGATCGCCACCTTCTCATCCTGACCGAGGACGTAGACGAGGAGCGGGACGGTCAGAATGGAGCCGCCCGAACCGAGGAGCCCGAGGCTCGCTCCGATTGCGATCGCGGCGGGCCAGGCGAGCAGGGGAATGCCCATGGGTCAGCGTGCGCAGAATTCGCTGTGCAGGAGGCCGATGAGGCGTGGTACGACTCCCGGCGGCAGGGAGTAGACCACGTTCTGCGCATCGCGCTTCGCGGAGACGACCCCCGACTCGCGCAACACCGCGAGGTGCTGCGAGAGGGCCGACTGGCTGAGACGGATGCGCGCATTGAGCTCGCCGACTGCGAGCGGACGGTCGAGGAGGTGGCACACGATCATCAGTCGCTGCTCATTGCCGAGCGCCCTGAGAAGCGCGGCCGCGCGGCCTGCGTGCGGGCGAATCGTGCGCGCCGCGCCCGCGCGCCGCATGGCCGTCATTCTCGACGCCGCGGCACTCATGAGCTGGCGCCGCGAACCGGCGAAGGTCCCGACTTCATTCCAAAATGATACACGATATTAGTGGAAACTAATATAAGAGATTACTAATATACGTAGTAACCGACGGACGACTGCGACAGCTGCGGATGGGCTCGCGGCCGCTGGCGGCGAACAATATTGGGGGGAAACGACTACGGTTTGCGGACAATCCTCACCGGAGGTTATGCGTCATGACGATCGATCGCATCGTGCTCGCGTTTGCGGGCGGCATGGTCATCCTGAGTCTCGTGCTCGGGTACTACGTGAGCGCGTACTGGCTGTTCCTCGCGGCCTTCGTGGGCCTGAATCTCTTCCAGTCGGCGTTCACCGGGTTCTGCCCGCTCGCCAGTATCTTGAAGAAACTCGGCGTGGCGCCGGGCGCCGCGTTCTGCTGACATGAACCCGGGCGTCGGGAAGGCCCTGTCGGCGTGGGCGGTCGCCGGCGCGCTCGTCCTCGCTGGCTGCGGCGGCGACAGGGCGCGGCCGAAGGGAGCGGCGCCGCCGCCGCTTCAGGCCGTGGTCATGCAGCTCGAGCGCGTTCCGCTCGAGCGTGAGCTCGACGGCACGATCGAAGCGGTCAACCAGGGCACGGTCGCCGCGCAGACCTCGGGCCGGGTGGCCGAGATCTTCTACGACGTCAATGATTTCGTCCCCGCCGGGGCGGTGATCGTGCGGCTGCGCGCCACCGAGCAGCGCGCGGGTCTCCTGCAGGCCGACGCTGCCCTGCGAGAGGCGGCGGCGCGCCAGGCGGAGGCGGAGACCGCGTACCAGCGCGCCGTGCAGATGTACGAGCGCAAGATGGTTGCGAAGGCGATGCTCGATCAGGCGACGGCCAATCGCGACGCTGCGGTCGCGCGCCTCAACGCCGCGCAGGCCCAGCTCACGAGTGCGAAGGAGGGCGTCGCGTACACGGAGATCCGGGCTCCGTACGCCGGCATCGTCACCAAGCGGCACGTGGAGGTCGGCGAGACCGTGAGCCCCGGTACGCCGATCATGAGCGGGTTGTCGCTGCAATTCCTGCGCGTGACGGTCGACATTCCGCAGTCGATCGTCGATCAGGTGAGGCGCATCAAGCAGGCGGCGATCTACGTCGGCGGCCGGCGGGTTGCAGCCACCAAGCTCACGGTGTTTCCGGAGGCCTCCGAGCCGTCGAATACGTTCCGGGCGCGCCTCGAACTGCCGGAGAACGCGACCGATCTTTATCCGGGGATGTTCGTCAAGGTGGGGTTCGTCATCGGCGAGACCGAGCAGCTGCTCGTGCCAGCGAAAGCCGTCGTCGAGCGCAGCGAGGTGACCGCGGTGTACGTCGTGGATGCCGGCGGACGAACGGCGCTGCGCCAGGTCCGTCTTGGCCATCGCATCGGCGACCGCATCGAGATTCTCGCTGGACTCGCAACGGGCGACCGCGTGGCGGTTGATCCGATCGCCGCGATGCAGCGGCTCCAGCCCGGCGCGGCCGGCTGAGGGGCCGGCCGATGACCGAGCCGCTCAACCGGGAGCACAGCGACAAGAAGCTCGGCATCAGCGGGCGAATCGCGCAGCGATTTCTTTCCAACCAGCTGACGCCGCTGCTCGCGGTTGCGGCGCTCCTCATGGGGTTGTTCGCCGTCCTCGTCACGCCGCGCGAGGAAGAGCCGCAGATCGACGTCACGTTCGCCAATATCTTCATCGCCTTTCCCGGCGCTTCGTCCGAGCAGGTCGAGAATCTCGTGGCCTCGCCAATGGAGCAGGTGCTTGGCGAGATTTCCGGCGTCGAGCACATCTATTCCGTGTCCCGCCCGGGGCTTGCCGTGCTCAGCGTCCAGTTCAAGGTGGGCGAGAAGCGCACGGAGGCGATCGTACGTCTCTACAACGCCATCTATTCGAACCAGGACTGGCGGCCCGCCAACGCCGGCATCCTGCCGCCGCTCGTGAAGCCGAAGGGCATCGACGACGTGCCGATCGTTACGCTCACGCTGTGGACGCAGGACCCGGGCCGTGGCGGGCAGGAGCTCGGCCAGGTGGCGCGCTCGATCGAGGCCGAGATCAAGCGCGTGCCCGGGACGCGCAACGTGTACACGATTGGCAGTCCCGACAGCACGGTGCACGTCGAGCTCGACGCGCAGAAGCTCTCCGGCTACGGCCTGACGCTCGCGGACCTGAAGCGCGCCCTGGTGGCCGCCAACGTCGTGCAGCACGCGGGTACGGTCGTGGGCGACGACCGCGTGACGCCGGTCGATGCGGGGGAGTTTCTCGCGAGCCGCGACGACGTTGCCGGCCTCGTGGTCGCCGCCGATCACGGCAACCCGATCTTCCTCGAGGACGTTGCGACCGTGACCGCCGGTCCCGACCAGCCCGAATCCTACGTGTGGATGGGAACCGGCCCCGGGGCGAAGACCTCAGGATTGCCGGCGGTCGCGCACGCGCCTGCCGTCACCATCGCGGTCTCCAAGAAGCCCGGCGAGAACGCCATCGACGTCGCGAGCCATGTCGAGCGCCGCGTGGCGGAGCTGCGCGGCACCTTCATCCCTGCGGGTGTCGAGGTATCGGTCACGCGCAACTACGGTGTCACCGCCAACGACAAGGCGAAGAAGCTCATCGAGAAACTGCTGTTCGCAACGACCTCGGTGGTCCTGCTGGTGGTGCTGACGATGGGTCGCCGTGAAGCTCTGGTCGTCGGCACCGCGGTCATCGTCACGCTGGCGGCAACCCTGTTCGCGTCCTGGGCCTGGGGCTTCACGATCAACCGCGTGTCGCTCTTCGCACTGATCTTCTCCATCGGCATCCTGGTCGACGATGCGATCGTGATCGTCGAGAACATCCACCGGCACATGCGCTTCGAGGGCGGCAAGCTCGCCGAGGTCATTGCGCGCGCCGTCGACGAGGTCGGCGGACCGACCATACTCGCGACCTTTACGGTGATCGCGGCCCTCCTGCCGATGGCGTTCGTGAGCGGGCTCATGGGACCGTACATGAGCCCGATTCCGATCAACTCGAGCATGGGCATGCTCATTTCGCTCGCCGTGGCACTCATATTCACGCCCTGGATGTGCCGCAAGCTCCTCGGCGGGCAGTTCGGCAAGGTGCACGAAGCCGAGGAGAGTTCGCGGCTGCATGCCCTGTTCGAGCGCATCGTGCGCCCGTTTCTCGCCGGACCCGCGGCACGGGCGCGGCGGCACAAGCTCTACTGGGGAATCCTGGGCGCGATCGTGCTCGCCGTCGGACTCGTCGTGCTGCGGCTCGTCGTGCTCAAGATGCTGCCGTTCGACAACAAGTCGGAATTCCAGGTGGTAGTGAACCTGCCCGAGGGCACGCCGGTGGAGATGACCGCCCGGGTGCTCGATGAGATGGCGCGGGTCGTCGATCGGGTGCCGGAAGTGAGTGACTATGAGGCCTACGCGGGCACGGCGGCGCCGATCAATTTCAACGGCCTGGTGCGCCAGTATTACCTGCGCCAGAGTCCCGAGCTCGGCGACCTGCAGGTGAACCTGGTGGACAAGCACCACCGGGACCGCAAGAGTCACGAGATTGCGCTGGCGGTCCGGCCCGCGCTGGCGGCCATCGGGAAGAAATACGGTGCGTCGGTGCAGGTCGTCGAGGTGCCTCCTGGACCGCCGGTGATGGCTCCGCTCGTGGCCGAGGTCTACGGTCCGCGCTATAGCGACCAGCGGCGCCTCGCTCGCGAGATCCGGGGCCTGTTCGACTCGACGGCAGATATTGTCGATGTCGATGACAGCCTGGAAGCGCCGGCGCAGCGCTTCGTCATCGACGTCGACCGCCAGAAGGCCGCCACCCTTGGCGTGAGCCAGGATCAGATCGTCGAAACCATGGCGGCGGCTCTCGATGGCGAGGACGTCACCTTCATTCACGCCGGGCGCGAACGGCATCCGATTCCGGTGCGCGTCGAGCTGCCGGTTGCCGACAAGGCGAACCTGACGCAGCTTCTGGCGCTCGATGTGCGCTCCACGAACGGCGCGCGGGTGCCGATGTCGGAGCTCGTCAGCGTAAGAAGCGCCGCGTGGGACAGCGCCATCTATCACAAGGACCTGCTGCCGGTCGCGTACGTCACCGGCGACATGGCCGGTCGGCTCGACAGCCCGCTCTACGGCATGTTCTCGATGGTCGGACGCGTGGCGCGCACGCCGCCCGGCGGCACCCCGGTCGAGCAGCATTTCGTCAGCCAGCCCGAAAATCCGAACGCGCTGGCGATCAAATGGGACGGCGAATGGCAGATCACTTACGAGACCTTCCGTGACATGGGCATCGCGTATTCCGTCGGGCTGTTGCTCATCTACCTCCTCGTGGTCGCGCAGTTCGGCTCGTACATGCTGCCGCTCATCATCATGGCCCCCATCCCGCTCACCATCATCGGCGTCATGCCCGGGCACGCGCTGCTCGGCGCGCAATTCACGGCGACGTCGATGATCGGCATGATCGCGCTCGCCGGCATCATCGTGCGCAACTCCATCCTGCTGGTCGATTTCATTCGCGGCGAGGTCGCGGCCGGGCGCAGCCTCGAGGATGCCGTGGTGCGCGCCGGCGCTATCCGCGCGAAGCCGATCGCGCTCACCGCGCTCGCGGCGATGATCGGGGCGTTCTTCATCCTCGATGACCCGATCTTCAACGGGCTCGCGGTGTCGCTCATCTTCGGCATCTTCGTCTCGACCGTGCTCACGCTGCTCGTGATCCCGGTCCTCTACTACGCATACGTTAATCGCAATCCGGCGCGCGCCGCGCGCGGGGAGGACTAGTCATGGCTCACGTCGTGGTCGTTGGCGCAGGCATCGGGGGCGTCCCCTGCGCGTTTGAGCTGCGCAAGAAGCTCGGTAAGCAGCATCGGGTCACCCTGGTCGGTTCGTCGGCGTTCTTCGAGTTCACGCCCTCGAATCCGTGGATCGCGGTCGGCTGGCGCAAGCGCGAGAAGACCCGCGTCGAGATGCGCGAGCCGCTCGAATCGAAGGGCGTCCAGTGGATTGCGGAGAGCGTCGAGCGTATCGACGCGGCGCGCAACACCCTGCAACTGAAGGGCGGGCGCGAGATCGCTTACGACTATCTCGTGATCACCACCGGACCGAAGCTCGCGTTCGAGGAAGTTCCGGGCCTCGGCCCCGACGGCCATTCGCAGTCCGTCTGCACGCAGGAGCACGCGGCGCGCGCCTGGGAGAAGTACCAGGAACTCCTGGCGAAGCCGGGTCCGGTGGTCATCGGCGCCGCGGGCGGCGCGAGCTGCTTCGGGCCGGCGTACGAGATGGCGATGATCATCGATTCGGACCTGCGCAAGCGCAAGATTCGCGACCAGGTGCCGATGACCTTCGTCACCAGCGAGCCGTACATCGGCCACATGGGACTCGGCGGCGTCGGCGACAGCAAGGGGCTGATGGAATCAGAGATGCGCCAACGGCACATCAAGTGGATCACGAACGCGAAGGTGAGCGCGGTCACCGCGGGCGAGATGCAGGCCGTCGAGCACGACGAGGAGGGCAAACCGAAAAAGACGCACGCGCTGCCGTTTGCCTACAGCATGGTGATTCCCGCATTCAAGGGCGTCGACGCGGTGGCGGCGGTGCCCGAGCTGTGCAATCCGCGCGGCTTCGTGCTCATCGATCAGCACCAGCGCTCGAAGAAGTATCCGAACATCTTTTCGGCGGGCGTGTGCGTCGCCATTCCTCCGGTTGAGGCGACGCCTGTACCGACGGGGGCGCCCAAGACCGGCTACATGATCGAGTCGATGGTGAGCGCCATCTGCGAGAACATCTCGCAGGAGCTCGACGGCAAGCCGGCGACCGCGGTCGCGACCTGGAACGCCATCTGCCTGGCCGATTTCGGCGACACGGGCGCGGCGTTCGTCGCGCTGCCCGAGATTCCTCCGCGCAACGTCACCTGGGCCAAGGTCGGCAAGTGGGTGCACCTCGCAAAGGTGGCATTCGAGAAGTACTTCCTGCGCAAGGTGCGCACCGGCTCGGTCACGCCGGTCTACGAGAAGTACGTGCTGAAGGCGCTGGGGATCGTGTCATTGAAGGGAACGCGAACCTGAGGGCAAGCTCAAGAGGGGATCAGCCCCGCCCGGCGCCTTCGCTTCGCTCCCGGCCGGGATCCTGCTTGCACGCGCCGTCGGCGTGACGACCTGCGATATGATCGCGCGGACGACCATCCGAGGTTGAGGAGGCGCCCACTGAAGCTCGCAAGTTTCCATGCCGCAGGTCGCGACCGGATCGGCGTTGTGCTCGACGGCCAGCTGATCGATCTGTCGACGGATCATGGACCGCGGACGCTCCTCGAGCTGATCGAGTCAGGCGAGCCGGGTGTCGAGCGCGTTCGAAGAATCGCGGACGCGGAAGCGGCTGGAACTCACCGCTGCGAGCGCTTCTCGCACGATGAGGTACTCTGGCATGCGCCCGTGCGACGCCCGTCCAAGATCTGTTGCGTGGCGCTCAATAACAGCGCAAACGCCGACCGCATCATCCAGGGACCGAAGCACCCGGCGATGTTTATCAAGCCCGCGAGCGCGCTTGTCGGCCACGGGGGCGCCATCGAATGCCGGCCCGAGTACGGGCGCACGCACCCGGAGCCGGAGCTCGCGGTGGTGATCGGCAGGACGGCGAAGAACATCCGTGCCGAAGACGCATACGACTTCGTGTTCGGCTACACGATCCACAACGATATCACCTCGTCGACGATGCGCGGCGAGGATACGTTTCACTATCGCGCGATTCACCCGAAGGCCGGGGACGCGAAGGATATCGAGTACGTGGACACCTGGGTGAGCTATCCCGGCCGCTACAAGTGCTCCGACACGTTCGCCTGCATGGGGCCGTGGCTGGTCACGAAGGATGAGATTGCCGATCCTCACGATCTGCGGGTCACTTGCTCGCATCTGGGGGAACTCGTCACCGACGACAACACACGCAATCTCTTCTACAAGACGCCGCAGCTCCTTGCATTCCTGTCGCACTACCTGACGCTGCTGCCGGGCGACATCGTGTCGCTCGGCACTGCGCTCGCGAAGTCCCCGGGAGGGCGCGCGGTTCAAAGCATCGACCTCAACCGGCTCGGCGGTCCGGTATCGGTGTCGATCGAGCGCATCGGCACGCTGACGAACAGCGTGAAGTGGATTGAGGGGACATGACGCGCGTTCCACTCGTGGCAGACGAAAATGCAGGACCGCCGGAGCTGGTCGCGGCGATCCGCACGCGCCGCGGTGGCACCTTGCTGGCGCTCGACCGCATGCTGCTGCACAGTCCTGCGTTCGCGCGTGGCTGGAACGCTCACGTCGGCGCCGTGCGCAACGAGCTCACGCTGCGGCCGAGACTGCGGGAGCTCGCAATTTGCGTGGTGGCCGTGCTGAACGGGGCCGAGTACGAGTTCGACCAGCACCTTCCGGTCTATCTGCAGGCCGGCGGCAGCGAGGCCGCGGGACGGGCCTTGCGCTCGATTGATGCCGCTTTGGGGAATCGCGCGCTCTTCAACGACGAGGAGCGCGCGGTGATGCGCTTTACGGTGGAGATGACGCGCACGGTCAAGGTCGAGGACGCGACCTTCGAGCGCGTGCGCTCGCTGCTCTCCGATGATCAGCAGCTCGTCGAGCTCGTCGGTGTCATTGCTACCTACAACATGGTGTCGCGCTTCCTCGTCGCGCTCGGTATCTGACGCCCATGGACGATCTCACGCTCATCAGGATCCGCATCGCGCTCGAGGATCTGAATACAGGGTTCACGCATTATCTCGATCACGACCGGATCGAGGAGCTGGTGGACCTGTTCACCGAGGACGCCATCTACACACACGGCGAGCGCCGCTCGGAAGGCCGGGAAGCGATCCGCGCGCTCTTCAGGGCGCGGGCTGCGGCGGGTGTCCGAACCTGCCGTCACCTCTCGAGCGGCTTGCGGCTCGACATCGACAGCGAGGCGACGGCGAGGGGAAGCAGCGTGTGCCTCACCTTCGCATTCGATGGGCCGCCGCCAGTCACGTCGGCGATCCCGCACTTGGTCGCGGATTTCGAGGACGTGTACCGGCGCTGCGCCGATGGGAAATGGCGCATCGCCGCCCGCGAGATTCGCAGAATCTTCGTGGCGGCCGGCAATCCGGGTCCCGTGGGGCTCAGCCGCTGAACAGAATGCCAGCGAGCGCATAAGCGCTTGATTCTATGGCGCTCCCTACGGGATTCGAACCCGTGTTACAGCCTTGAGAGGGCTATGTCCTGGGCCTCTAGACGAAGGGAGCGAAGGCAGGGGTCCCGGCGAAAGGGGCGGTATTATACGGCCCGCGATTCACTGCTCAAGCGGATACCTCAGCTTTGGACACGAGCCACGCACGGCCACCGACGATCATCGCACGCGCCGATCACTCCGTTTCCCGCGGCGACATTTCGGGCAACGCGCTCAAGGTTCTGTACCGGCTGAAAGACGCGGGCTATCGCGCATTCCTGGTCGGCGGGGCCGTGCGCGACCTGCTGCTCGGCCTGCATCCGAAGGATTTCGACGTCGCCACCGATGCCGAGCCCGAGGACGTGCGGCGTCTCTTTCGCAACTGCCGCCTCATCGGCCGGCGTTTCCGGCTGGCGCACGTGTTCTTCGGGCAGGAAACCATCGAGGTGGCGACGTTCCGCGCATCGGCGGTTGCCGATGACGTGGAGGGCGACCTGCCGGATTCCGACGAGCCGCACTCCACGCCCGACATCGTCGCCGCCGAGCATCACGTGGTGCACGAGAGCGGCCGGATCCTGCGCGACAACCTGTACGGCACGATCGACGACGACGTCTGGCGGCGCGACTTCACCGCCAACGCGCTCTACTACAACATCGAGGACTTCTCGATCTGGGACTACGTGGGCGGCGTCGCGGACATTCGCGCCCGCATGCTGCGAGTCGTGGGCGATCCGGCGACGCGCTTTCGCGAGGATCCGGTGCGCATGCTGCGGGCCATGCGCTTTGCCGCGAAGCTCGGCTTTGCGCTCGCGCCCGAAACGGCGGCGCCGATCGCCGCGATGCGCGAGCTGCTCGCGGAGGTGCCGGCGGCGCGCCTGTTCGACGAGACGATGAAGATGTTCCTGAAAGGAGCCGCGCTCCCGACCTGGCGGCTGCTCGAGCGCTATCAGCTCCAGGCCATGCTGTTTCCGGCAACGGCGCGTTTCTTCGCCGAGCACGAGGGCGCGGCCGAGCGCAGGCTCCTCGAGTCCGGCCTCGCGAGTACCGATGCACGCATTGCGGCCGACAAGCCGGTTACCCCGACCTTCTTGTTCGCTGTACTCCTCTACGGCCCCATAGCGGACGCCGCACGCAGGCTCGAGGAGAAAGGCACGGCGGAGACGCACGCTCTGGTCCTCGCCTGCGACCAGATCGTGAAGTCGGAGCAGCGCAGCGTGTCCATTCCGAAGCGCTTCACCCTCCCGATGCGCGACATGCTCGCCATGCAGCCGCGCTTTCGCCGGCGCGAAGGGCGCAAGGCGCTTGCGCTCCTCGAGAACGCGCGCTTTCGCGCGGCATACGATTTTCTGCTGCTCAGGTGCGAGTGCGGGCTCGAGGATCCCGAGATCGGCGAGTGGTGGACCCGGATCCAGACGCTGCCGCTCGAAGAGCGCCAGGCGCTGGTGGATGCCGGTGGCGCGCACGCACCGCGCTCCACCGAACCGCGCCGCCGTCGTCGTCGGCGCCGCGGCGGGCGCAAGCAGCCCTCGGGTGCGCATTCCGGTGACTGATGCCGAAGCAAGGCGACGCGCCGTGCTCTGGCAACCGGCGTATGTCGCGATCGGCAGCAATCTCTCCGACCCGGCGCGGCAGGTGAGGGTCGCATTCGATCGTCTCGCGGGCATCGCGGATACGCGCCTGATTGCCCGCTCGCGTCTCTATCGCTCCGTGCCGCTTGGGCCGCAGGACCAGCCGGAGTTCGTGAATGCCTGCGCGGGGCTCCTGACGCAACTCGAGCCCGAGATGCTTCTCGACGCGCTCGTCAGCATCGAGCGCGCCATGGGCAAGGAACCGCCGCCCGTTCGCTGGGGACCGCGCGTCATCGACCTCGATCTTCTGGTCTATGCAGCCGAACGCCGGTCAGGTCCGCGCCTGGTGCTCCCGCATCCCGGACTCAAGGAGCGCAACTTCGTCCTGTATCCTCTGGCGGAAATCGCGCCGACGCTCTCGGTCCCGGGCCTCGGGCGCATCGTGGAACTCGCGGCACGCGCCGGTGACAGGGGACTGGTGGCCGAATGACGCAAAGGAAGACGGTCAGCCCACCCGCCGGCCCCGTGCACCGGTTCATCGTCGTCGAGGGACCTATCGGCGTCGGCAAGACGAGCCTCGCGCGGCGGCTCGCTCAGCACTTCGGGAGCGAGCTGTGGCTCGAGGAGGCCGAGGACAATCCCTTCCTCGAGCGCTTCTACCGCAACATGCGCGGCGCCGCGTTCCCGACGCAGCTGCATTTTCTTTTCCAGCGCGCGCGCCAGGCGCAGGCGATGCGCCAGCAGGACCTGTTCGCGCCCCTGCGCGTGTCGGACTATCTCCTCGAGAAGGACCGGCTGTTCGCGCGCGTGACGCTCGACGACGAGGAATACGCGCTCTACGAACAGGTGTATTCGCGCCTCGCGATCGATGCGCCGCGGCCGGATCTCGTCGTGTACCTGCAGGCGCCGGTCGACGTGCTCGCGGAGCGCATCGCGAAGCGCGGCATCCGCTACGAGACGCACATCGAGCGCAGCTATCTCGAGCGGCTCACCGAGGCGTACGCGAGCTTCTTTCACCACTACGACGCGGCGCCGCTCCTGATCGTGAATGCGGCGGCGATCGATCCGGTCGGGAACGACGCGGACTTCGCCGAGCTCGTCCAGCACATCGACGCGACGCGGCGCGGGCGGCACTACTTCAATCCGCTCGGCCGCGTACTGTAGCGCGCCGCCGTTGCCTTGATTCCTGGCAGGGGCTGCCTCATTCTGTGGCCGCTCGCGCCGCTTACACGAGACAATGAATGTATACACAGCTGCAACTGCGCGACGCCGCCCGCCCGCCGGTCAACGTGTCGACCCTGCGCAAGATGAAGGCGGACGGCGAGAAGATCGCCTGCGTCACCTGCTACGACGCGAGCTTTGCGGTGCTCGTCGACGACGCGGGCGTCGATCTCGCGCTCGTAGGCGATTCCCTCGGAATGGTGATCCAGGGGCATGACACGACCGTTCCCGTGACGATGGAGGACGTGATCTACCACTGCAGGGTCGTGGCGCGCGGGCTCTACCGGCCGTTCCTGGTCGCCGACATGCCGTTCATGAGCTACTCGTCGAAGGAGCAGGCGCTCGCGAACGCCGTGCGCCTGATGCAGGACGGCGGCGCCAAGATGGTGAAGCTCGAGGGCGGTGCCGGGCAGATCGAAATCGTCGAGTTCCTCGCGAGCCACGACATCCCGGTGTGCGCGCACCTTGGCCTCAAGCCGCAATCGGTGCACAAGATCGGCGGCTTTCGCGTGCAGGGACGCGAGACCGACCAGGCGCAGCACATGGCCGAGGATGCGCTCGCGCTCGAGCGGGCGGGCGCCGACATCGTGCTCCTCGAATGCATTCCGAGCGAGCTCGGCGCCCACATCACCCGCGAGCTGTCCGTGCCGGTGATCGGCATCGGCGCCGGGCCGGATGTCGACGGACAGATCCTCGTCCTCTACGACCTGCTCGACATCACGTCCGGGCGCAAGCCACGCTTCGTCAGGAATTTCATGGAAGGAGCCGGCAGTCCGCTCGTGGCGCTCGAGCGCTACGTCGCCGCCGTGCGCGACCGCTCCTACCCCGCGCCCGAGCATTGTTTCTGATCGGCGCGCGATCGCGATGCAGACCGTGAATCGAATTGCGACGGTGCGCGACGCGGTGCGTGCGTGGCGCAAGGAGAACCTGAGGGTCGCGCTCGTGCCGACCATGGGAAACCTGCACAAGGGACACATGAGCCTGGTCGCGCAAGCGCAGGATCGCGCGGACCGGGTCGTGGTGTCGGTCTTCGTCAATCCGCTGCAGTTCGGACCGAACGAGGACTTCAACAACTATCCGCGAACGCTCGAGCACGATACGGAGCTCCTCGCCACGGTCAAGGTGGATCTCATGTTCGCCCCGCCGGTGTACGAGATGTATCCGGTGGGACACGAGAACGCCACTCGCGTCGAGGTGCCGGATCTCGCCGGCATCCTGTGCGGCGCGTTTCGCCCCGGCCATTTCACCGGCGTCGCAACCGTCGTGACCAAGCTCTTCAACATCGTCGCCCCGGACGTCGCGGTCTTCGGGGAGAAGGACTTTCAGCAGCTCATTCTCGTGCGCCGCCTGGTCGCGGACCTGTGCCTGCCGATAGAAATCGTCGCCGGCCCGACGATCCGCGATCACGATGGCCTGGCGCTCAGCTCGCGCAACCGGTACCTGAGTCCGGGCGAGCGCAATCTCGCACCGAAGCTGTACGAGTCGCTCACGGCCGCGAAGCAGCGCATCGAGAAGGGCGATGGGGACTACGAGGCCATCCAGAAAAGCGGCCTGCAGGCGCTCGAGCACGCGGGCTTCAAGCCGGACTATTTCGCCATCCGCCAGGCCGCGGACCTTGCGCCGCTGCGCGCGGAAAGCCGCGACCTCGTCGTGCTTGCGGCCGTCCGGCTCGGCAAGGCGCGTCTCATCGACAACGTGCGCGCGCAAGTCATCGAGCGCCACTAGCTCCCGCCCGGCGGAAGCGTTCGCGCGGCGCGCGCAGCGTGCTCGGCCCTGGCCCAGGTCGCGTGTTCGCGCACGAGCGGGGAGGCGTCTCCCAGGCGACTATCGATTGCACGCAATACGTCCGGAGTCGATGGCGCGTTGCCCAGGGCCACGGCGATGTTGCGCAGCCAGCGTTCGTAACCGATGCGGCGGATCGCGCTGCCCTCGGTTTGCGCGCGAAACTCCTCCGCCGACCACGCGAACAGCCGGACGAGGGCGGCGTGGTCGAGGCCATGGCGCGCGCGGAAGTCGGGCTCCGCGCTGACCTGTGCAAACTTGTTCCACGGGCAGACGAGCTGGCAGTCGTCGCAACCGTAGATGCGGTTTCCGAGCGCGCGCCGGAATTCGACCGCAATGGCGCCCGCATGCTCGATCGTCAGATAGGAAATGCAGCGGCGCGCATCGAGCCGGTATGGCCCGACGATGGCCTGCGTTGGACACACGTCGATGCAGGCACGGCAGGTGCCGCAGTGATCGGTCGCGGGCGCGTCCACGGGCAGCGGCAGATCCGTGTAGATCTCGCCGAGAAAGAACCAGGAACCGGCCCGCTTGCTGATGAGATTGGTGTGCTTGCCGATCCAACCCAAGCCACCGTTGCGCGCCAGCGCTTTCTCGAGCACCGGCGCGCTGTCGACGAACACCCGATAGCCGAAGGGGCCCACGGCATCCGTCATGCGCGTTGCCAGACGCTGCAGCCGCTGTCTCACGAGCTTGTGATAGTCGCGGCCGAGCGCATACCGGGAGACATAGGCAGCGTCGGGATCCGCAAGCGTCGCCTCGGCGTCGTGCGCGTCGGCCGGCCAGTAGTCCATGCGCACGGAGATGACGCGCAGCGTCCCCGGCCGCAGCTCGGCGGGGCGTGCCCGCCGCAGACCGTGCCGCTCCATGTATTGCATGTCTCCGTGCCAGCCGGCGCGCAGCCACTCGGCCAGGCGCCGTTCGTCTGCTGCCAGATCGACGCCGCTGACGCCGAGCTGCTGGAAACCGAGCTCCTGCGCCCAGACGTGCAGGTTACGGACGAAATTCTCGGCGTCGGTGCGGTCGTCCATCAGAAACAGGCGGCGAAGCGCGATCAGGCGGGTGGGCCCCGGACTCCCGGAAGTATAATCCCCGTATGTTCGAGCTTCCGTCGCCGATCTATCGCGTCGCGCAGGTCCGCGCGCTCGACCGCTTCGCCATCGAACGCTGCGGCATTCCAAGCTACAGCCTGATGACGCGCGCCGGCGAAGCGGCGTTCCGGTTGCTGCGTACGCGCTGGCCGTCGGCAGAGCGTATCGCGGTGCTGTGCGGACCGGGGAACAACGGCGGCGACGGCTACGTGGTCGCGCGGCTTGCGCTCGCCGCAGGCCTCAACGTCCAAGTCGTGGCCCTGAGCGATCCTTCGGGTCTGAAGGGCGACGCACGACGTGCGTGGCAGGACCTCCTCGCCGCGGGCGGCGGGACGGTCGCCTGGCAGGATGCGGCCCTCGGCTCTGCGGAGGTCGTGATCGACGCGATCTTCGGCACCGGCCTCGATCGGCCCATGCCGCGCGAATATCTCGAGCGCATCGAGGCACTGAATGCCGCCCATCGGCCGGTGCTCGCAATCGACGTTCCGAGCGGCCTCGACTCGGATCGCGGCCAACCCCTGACCGCGGCCGTACAGGCGGACTGCTGCATCAGCTTCGTCGGCCTCAAGATCGGCCTGTTTGTCGGCAAGGGGCCGAACTGTGCCGGTCAGCTGTTCTTCGACGGACTCGGCGTGCCGCCGGCGCCGCCCGACATCGGCCCGCCGATCGCGGAGCGCATGCTGGACTCATCCATCCTGCGCCTCCTGCCGCGCCGTGCGCGTACTGCGCACAAGGGCGATCACGGGCACGTGCTCATCGTCGGCGGCGGGCTCGGCATGCCGGGCGCCGCCCGGCTGGCGGGCGAAGCCTGTCTGCGCGCGGGAGCTGGGCTTGTCACCGTTGCGACGCGCGCGGCGAACGTGCCGGCGATCGTCGCGGGACGGCCCGAGCTCATTTGCCATGGCGTCGAGGACACGACCGCAATTGATCCGCTCGTCGAGCGCGCCGATGCCATCGCACTCGGCCCCGGGCTCGGCCAGGACGCCTGGGCGCGGG
>Ga0316620_10000356_pt1 | contig 18271 bp, 16 predicted proteins | sample OWC_Aug_M1_C1_D5_FD_207651 | JGI IMG/M metagenome (GOLD analysis project Ga0316620, IMG submission 207651) | Wetland soil microbial communities from Old Woman Creek delta, Ohio, United States - OWC_Aug_M1_C1_D5_B | ecosystem: Environmental > Terrestrial > Soil > Wetlands | place: USA: Ohio... | reverse complement strand
TAGGGGCCACGTATGACGAGGGAAAGCCCGAGACCCCCATCAACTGGAGACAGAAGATGAGGAACCGGGATGAGATGCTCGCCTATCTCAAAACCGGCGAGCGTTACTGGTTCAGCGACGAATGGTTCGGTAGCGAAAAGCGAAAGACCAAGGCCTAATTTGTCAGGGTGCTCAAAAATGTCCAGATGCAAGGCTCCCGAAATCCCGAGGAATGAGGCGTACTTTGAGATACACCGCAATGACGAGGGATGAGGGAAACGAAGCAGATGGGCGTTTTTCAGCAGCCCGCTAAATAAGAGAACCGGAGGGAGGTAAGATCATGGCATTCGAAATACCTAAAACAACTTATACAGGAAAGATAAAAGAAGTCACGCTGGGAAAAGGCCCCAAGGCGGTTACCATCGGTGGAGAGACGGCTTATCCCTTTCACCTCTTCGAGGGAGCGATGCCGCATCCTCCTCGGATTGCCATGGAGGTGTATGATGCGCCCCCGGAAGAATGGCCTGACGCAGCTTTGGAGCCCTTCAAGGACGTTGTCAATGATCCCGCGGCCTGGGCCAAAAAGTGCGTCCAGAGTTACGGGGCGGAGTTGATCACGCTGCAACTCATCAGCACGGACCCCAACGGCCTGAATCGTTCAAGCGATGAAGCAGCTCAAACGGTCAAAAAGGTGGCCAGTGCGGTGGATGTCCCGGTGATGGTATGGGGAAGCGGGAATGCCGAGAAAGATGCGGACGTCCTTCGAAGGGTCGCTGAAGTCTGTGACGGGATGAACCTCGTGATCGGGCCGGTGGCAGAAGGAAATTATAAACAGGTGGGTGCAGGGGCGATTGCTTACAAACATACGGCGATCGCTTCCTCTCCCATCGATATCAACCTGGCCAAGCAGCTCAATATTCTCCTGGGAAACCTCGGCGTGCCGGACGGGCAGATCGTTGTCGATCCGACCACGGGCGGACTGGGATACGGCATTGAGTATACGTATTCCGTCATGGAACGAGACCGGATGGCTGCCCTCACCCAGCAGGATGAGAGACTTCAGTTTCCCATCGTCTGCAATATGGCCAGGGAAGTGTGGAAGACGAAGGAGGCCAAGACAAAGACGGAAGACGCTCCCGCTTTAGGGGATGTCAAAAAGAGAGGCATCCTCATGGAAGCAGTCACCGCAGTCATCCTTCTTTTGGCAGGGGCGGATGTGTTGGTGATGAGACATCCTGAGGCCATCAAACTGGTCCGGGAGATGATTGCTGATTTTACAGCAAAATAAAAACTCGAGGAGGGGGACAACTTTAAAGGAGGATAAAATGGCAGAATTGGAAAAGAAGAGTATTGATCCAGCAACGATAAAAATGTTGAAGAAGGCTCAGGCCGACGGGTGTGAGACGATTTTCGACCGGGCTGAAGCCATGAAACCCTGCCCCATCGGGGCGGAAGGAAGCTGTTGTAAAAACTGCGCCATGGGACCCTGCCGTGTTCCCGCTCCTAAAAAGAAGGGTGAGACCGGTGCGGAAAAAGCCAAACGTACGGGCCTCTGCGGCGCCACAGCAGAGACGATTTCAGCGCGCAATTTCGCCCGGATGGTGGCAGCCGGAACGGCGGCCCACTCAGACCATGCCCGCGGGATATCCGAAGTCTTTCTGGCCACCGCGAAGGGAGATGTCCCGGGGTTTCAGCTTAAAGACGAGCAGAAACTCTACCAGGTGGCCATGGATTTCGGTGTTGAGATCGGTGACCGGTCGGTAAAAGAGATCGCCATCGACGTAGGTCATAAGGCCGTTGCCGAGTTCGGACGGCAAGAAGGGGAACCCCTCTTCATTAAGAGGGCTCCTCTGAAACGGCAGGAGATCTGGAAAAAGCTGGGAATCACTCCCCGGGGAATCGACCGGGAGGTCGTCGAACTCATGCACCGGACGCACATGGGCGTGGATCAAGATTATAGAAGCCTCTTGATGGCCGCCGCCCGGTGTTCCTTGGCCGATGGGTGGGCAGGGTCGATGATCTCGACGGAACTCCAGGACATCCTTTTTGGAAACCCGGTCCCCGTCTTCGGCCAGATCAACCTCGGGGTGTTGAAAAAGGATGAGGTGAACGTCGTCGTTCACGGTCACGAGCCTCTGCTTCCGGAGATCCTTGCTGACGTGGTGAATGCGCCTGAAATTCAGGAGGCGGCCAAGGCGGTCGGGGCAAAGGGAGTCAACCTGGCCGGCATGTGCTGCTCCGCCAATGAGATCTTGATGCGTCACGGCATCCCTGTGGCTGGAAATTTTCTCCAGCAGGAACTGGCCATCGTGACGGGCGCGGTCGATGCCATGGTGGTCGATGTCCAGTGCGAGATGCAGTCCCTGGCCCAGGTGGCCAAGTGTTACCACACCAAGCTGATCACCACCTCCGCCAAGGCCAAGATCGACGGGGCGATGCACATTGAATTTGATGAACACGATGCTCCCAATGTGGCAAAGAAAATTCTGATGGAGGGCATCCGGAACTTTAAGAACAGAAAATCCAATGTGGAGATCCCTTCCGACACGACAGATCAGGTCGTAGGGTTCAGCCACGAGACGATCAACTACCTGCTGGGAGGGGTCTTCCGCGCATCCTACCGGCCTCTCAACGATAATATCATTAACGGCCGAATCCGGGGAATCGCCGGCGTGGTCGGCTGTAACAATGCACGCGTGACCCACGACGATCCCAACCTCACGTTGATCAAAGAATTGATCAAGAATGACGTGATCGTTCTGGTCACCGGATGCAGCGCCATGACCTGCGGCAAAGCAGGGCTTCTCACCCCGGAGGCAGCCCGGCAATACGCAGGCGCCGGTCTCGCCTCGGTCTGTGAGGCCGTCGGCATTCCGCCCGTTCTTCACATGGGAGCCTGTGTGGACAATAGCCGGATCCTCATGGCCGCGACCGCCGTCGTCAAGGACGGCGGTTTAGGCGATGACATCAGCGACCTTCCGGCGGCCGGTGCGGCCCTGGAGTGGATGAGTGAAAAGGCAGTTGCCATCGGTCATTACTTCGTCGCGTCAGGGGTCTTCACCGTATTCGGCACGACATGGCCGACCGCAGGCAGTGAAGAGGTCACCAAGCTTCTATTCGAAGAATTCGAGAATACCGTGAAGGGCAAATGGGGTTTCGAACCCGATCCGATCAAGGCGGCTAAATTGATGATCGAACATATCGACAAGAAAAGGAAAGCTCTGGGCATTGACAAAACCAGAGAGCGTGTGCTCTTCGATATGGCCAAACGCCGCGAACTGGATGCGGCCTGATGGGTACTAATAATAACCAATTTTCAAGCACCAATAATCAAATAATGACCAAAATCCCAATGACCGAAACTCAAAAAAATGTTGTTTGGTTAATTGGATATTCGGTAATTGGAATTTATTTGTGATTTGGGATTTGGTTATTGGAATTTCTTAACCAAAGGAGGAATCGAACGTGTCGAAAATTATTGCATCAGCTGCCATCAGAGGCGCTCATAAGATTGTGGAAAGGGCTGAAAAGAAATATCGGGAGGCCCTTGAGAAATGGGGACCGAATCAGGAGGTGGGTTTTCCAAACACGGCTTACTATCTCCCCGTGATCTATGCGATGCTCGGAATCCCCGTCCAGAAGATATCGGATATGAAGCCGGTGCTGGATCGTTGCCGGATCTTGCTGCCGCCCCTCGTGAAAGAGAAGGTCGCTCTGCCTTACCTGGCACCTGCTCTCGATGCGGGAATGGCCACTTTCTTTGCCGAGGAGATCATCGAGTCCATCCGGTACCTGGAAACCCCCAATTTTTACACGAAACAGGAAGACCCCCTGCCTGACAATATCTGGTTGGGAGCTGCCGACGACGTCATCTTCCGCAAACGGGGCGTTGAATTTGTGGACGGAACAGCCCCTGGATTTGCTGCGATCGTAGGGGCCGCGCCCTCGCCGGAGGTTGCAAAAAAGATTGCTATCGAACTTCAGGAGAAGAACCTTTACATCTTTATGTGTGCGGAGAACGAGGGCAAGCGTTTCTCCCAACAGTTGGTCGAGGCCGGCGTTCAGATCGGATGGCCTACCCGTCTCGTCTCCTTTGGGCCGGATATCACCGCTGCGGTGTTTGCCATGGGGTTTGCCTGCCGGGTCGCGATGGCCTTTGGGGGAATCAAGCCTGGAGATTTTCGAAAGAATTTAATCTACAACAAGGACCGTACCTTTGCTTTTGTCATGCCCCTTGGGTTTGTGTCGGACGAGTGGTATGCCAATGCCGCCGGCGCCATCAACTGGGGGTTCCCCACGATCGCAGATACCCCCATTCCGGAGGTTCTACCTTCGGGCATCTGCACTTACGAACACGTGGTCTCCAACATCCCCCACGACCAGATCGTTCAGAGGTCCGTTGAGGTCAGAGGGTTGAAGGTGACCGTCGCCTCTGTTCCCATCCCGGTTTCTTATGGTCCTGCCTTCGAGGGCGAGAGGGTGCGTGGCGAGGATATCTATTTGGAGTGTGGGGGAGGACGAACCCATGCTGTCGAATGGGTGACTTCCAGGAACATGGATGAAGTCGAGGACGGAAAGGTAGATGTCATCGGTCCTGACCTCGACAAGATAACGCCCCCCGGTCAACTCCCCCTGGCCATTGTCGCCGAAGTAGCAGGCCGACAGATGCAAGAGGATTTCGAGCCGATTCTGGAGCGACAGATTCACCATCTGATCAACTATGCCCAGGGAATCATGCATATCGGTCAAAGAGATATCGCGTGGTTAAGAGTCGGTAAGGGAGCGATGGAAAAAGGATTCCGTCTCTCCCATCTCGGCAAGATTCTTCATGCAAAGTTCCATCAGGACTTTGGAGCCATCTTCGATAAGGTCCAGGTCAAAGTCTATACCGAACCAAAGGCGGTAGAAGAAATGCTCGCTAAAGCAAGAGATGTCTATAGAAAAAGGGATGCCCGGATCGAAGGGATGACCGATGAGACCACGGACCTCTTCTATTCCTGTACGCTTTGCCAATCCTTTGCGCCTAACCATGTCTGTGTCATCAGCCCGGAAAGGACCGGTCTCTGCGGTGCTTACAACTGGATGGATTGCAAAGCGTCTTTTGAAATCAATCCGACCGGACCCAACCAGCCCGTTCAGAAGGGCGACATGATCGATACAAAACTGGGCCAATGGAAGGGTGTGAATGATTTTGTGTTCAAGGCCTCCCGTCAGAAGATCGATCACTACAACTTTTATAGTCTTGTTTACGATCCGATGACCACTTGCGGGTGTTGTGAATGCATTGCTGCGGTTCTCCCGATGTGCAACGGCGTGATGACCGTCAACCGGGACTTTATGGGAATGACCCCCTGCGGAATGAAGTTCACGACCTTGGCAGGTTCAGTCGGTGGAGGTGCAGTGACGCCGGGTTTTGTGGGCCACAGCAAGTACAATATCACCCAGAGGAAGTGGCTTGTCGGAGACGGTGGCCTCAAAAGACTCGTCTGGATACCCAAGATCCTCAAGGAGGAGATTGGAGAGCGATTAAAGAAAAGAGCTGCGGAAATCGGCATTCCGAACCTGCTGGATATGATTGCAGATGAAACCATTGGGGTGACGGAAGAGGAAATTCTTCCCTTTCTGACAGAGAAGAATCATCCGGCCCTCTCCATGGACCCGATTCTTGGATAACAAAAACCGCCGAGGGCAGAGGGCATAGCGCATAGGGCTTGACCGTTTTAATTTTTTCACTATGCTCCATGCTCTTTGCCCTTTGCGAAGTTAAGCTCGAAAGGAGAAGATATCATGGGACTGACGGGAATCCAAATCTTTAAGCTATTACCCAAAACCAACTGTAAGGAGTGCGGTGTCCCGACTTGCCTCGCTTTTGCCATGAACTTGGCCGCTGGAAAAGCGGAATTGGCCTCCTGCCCCTATGTGTCGGAGGAGGCAAAGGCCATGCTCTCCGAGGCGGCGGCCCCGCCCATTCGACCTCTCGCCATCGGCTCGGGTGAAAATGTGGTCAAAGTCGGGGGAGAAACGGTTTTGTTCCGCCATGAAAAAACATTTGTCAACAAACCCGGCATCGCCATTCTGATCAGTGATACGATGTCAGACGCTGAAGTCAATGCGCGCTTGAAGCGGTTCAAGGAATTGAAATACGAACGGGTCGGTCTCACCTTGCGGCCGGAGTTGGTGGCGGTCAAGAATGAATCAGGGGAACCAGGTAAATTTGAAGCTTTGACTAAAAAGGTGAAGAGTGAAACAGATGCGGCCCTCATCCTGATGAGCAGTAAGGTGGATGCCTTGACCGCAGGGGTGAAGGCCTGCGCGGACCGTGTCCCGTTGATTTATGCAGCAACCAATGGCAACAGCGATGCCTTGGCCAATCTGGCAAAGGAGAACAAATGCCCGTTGGCGGTCAAAGCCGAAAATCTTGATGGGTTGATCGCGCTTTCCGACAAACTGACTGCAGCAGGTTTAAAAGACCTTGTCCTTGATTCTGGATCGAGGACCCTTCGCAAGGCCTTTGAGGACCAAGTCTCCATCCGCCGGGCAGCCCTCAACCAAAAAAACCGCTCCCTCGGATTTCCAACGATCACCTTCCCCTGTGAGATGACGAAGGATCCGCTGAAAGAGGCATTGATTGCGGCAACCTTCATCTCTAAATATGCGGCCATCATCGTTCTTTCTGACTTCCAGGGCGAAGCCATCTTTCCCCTCCTTGTGGAACGACTGAATATTTATACGGACCCTCAGCGGCCGATGATGATGCAGCAGGGAATTTATCCTATCGGCAACCCGACAGAGGATTCGCCCGTTCTCATCACGACCAACTTTTCCCTGACCTATTTTATCGTCTCCGGTGAGGTTGAATCGAGTCGGGTGGCGACCTGGCTTCTCGTGATGGATACCGAAGGCCTCTCTGTTCTGACGGCCTGGGCCGCAGGGAAATTCGTCGGCGATGCGATCGGCGCCTTCATCAAAAAGAGTGGCATCACAGAGAAAGTCAAACATCGCCGGGTGGTCCTCCCCGGAGCTGTGGCAGCCGTAAGCGGAGACCTCGAAGAGGAACTGGGGAAAGGTTGGGAGGTGAAAATCGGGCCGAGGGAGGCCGCTCACATCCCGGCCTTTTTGAAGATGGGAGCCTAATACTGATTGCGGAATGTAGATTGCGGAACGCGGAATAACAGATTTGATATCCGCACCCACGGGGGCTAGGAATCTTTAATCCACAATCCAAAATCCGCAATCCGCAATTTAACATAAGGAGGAATCATGTTACGCATCGGAGAAAATCTCAATGTGATGGTCAAGAAGATTGGAACCGCCATGAAGGATAGAGATCCCAAGCCCATCCAGGAGCTGGCGATTGCTGAAGCCAAGGCAGGCGTCGATTTCATTGACATCAATCTTGGGCCTGCCCGGAAGGGCGGAGGAGAATTGATGGAGTGGATCGTCAAGGTCGTCCAGGAGGTCGTGGATACGCCTCTTTACCTGGATACCATCAATGCGGAAGCCCTCGAAGCCGGGCTCAAGGTCTACAAAAACAAGAAGGGAAAGGCTGTGATCAATTCGATCATGGCCCGGCCTGAAAGCATGGATGCCAAATTCCCCATTGCAGCCAAATATAGTGCAGGGGTCGTTGCTCTTCTCTGGGGCCCCTCCGGTCTTCCCCGAGACGCGGATGAAAGGGGAGTCCTCGCGGCGGAATTAATGCAAAAATGCTTGGAATTCGGCATCCCGGGTGAAGATGTTTGGATGGACCCCATCGTCACCCCGGTCACCAGCCCCCAGAGCCAGGTTCAGGTTCCGAGCTGTGTCGAGTTTATGAAAATGTTCAAGGACCTTCAAGAAGTGCTCCCGGGGATGAGATCGACCTGCGGCCTTTCGAACGTTTCCAACGGGGCCCCGGAACACCTCAGACCCATTCTCAATCAGACCTACATGATGATGCTTGAGAGATATGGGATGGCCTCTGCCATTGTGGATGCCTTTGACGAGGATCTGAAAAAATTTGCATCGGGCGGACGGCCAGAGCTCCGAAAACTCGTCTACCGTGCTATGGATGGAGAAGAACTGGACCTCAAATCCTTGAGTAAAGAGGAAGCGGATTATGTGAAAACCACCCGGGTTTTGATTGCGAAGACGCTTTACTCGGATTCATGGCTGGAACTCTAACCTAAGGACGCTAAACGTTTTGACCGTTCAGACCGCTTGGATCGTCTGTTCGTTAAACCTTTTCAGGGAGTCTTCAACGATATTAACGGACCTCACGAACACAACGGACTAAACGTTTTGAATCTTCTGAATAAGGTGTGAAAAATTGGCGGAGAGTGCCGTCCTGATCATCGGTGGGGGAATTTCCGGAATCACGGTGGCTTTGGAGTTAGCCCAATCAGGAATCCCTTTCACGCTCATCGAAAAAGAGAATTCCCTGGGGGGACTTTCTGCCTCCTTCTGCTGCAAGGCTTCGGAGTCGTGTAACAAGTGTTTTGCTTGTGTGGTGGATAACAGACTTTCTGAAATTCACCAACGCCAGGACATTTCGGTTCTGACCCAAACTGAGGTGACCGGCATGCAGACAAACGGGAGGAAGCATCAGGTCGTTTTAAAGAGGAGAAAGGAAAGGATCCATTTAGAGGTTTCGGCCGTTGTCATCGCTGCAGGAATTGATCCTTTTGATGCTTCTCAAAAAGCGGAATATGGATACGGTCGATACAAAAATGTCATCACCGCTAAAGATCTTGACGAAATGCTTCGTTTTCGCGGAGCCCTTTCACGCCCTTCTGATGGGACACTTCCAAACACCGTAGCTTTCTTTCAATGCGTTGGGAGTCGGGATGAATCCATTGGGCACCTTTATTGCTCTCAGGTATGTTGCGCCTATGCGCTCCGCCTGATCAAAGCGATTCGTCATCAATATCCTGAGGTCAGGGCGACCTTTCTCTATATGGATATCCAGCCGGCGGGAGCATCCTTCCAAGAGTTTCTTGATTCATGTCGCGAGGACAAAGGGATCCGCCTCATTCGAAGTCTCCCCTCCAAGGTTTATCATTCTCCTCTCTCGGATACGCTGAGGGTTCGATTCATCGATCCAGAGAGGGGAGAAGTCGTAGAAGATCCGTTCGATCTCATTGTTCTCTCCGTCGGGATGGTGTTGAGCAAACAAGCCAAACATCTCACCGAGCTTTTCGGGTTGAATTTGACAGAGGACGGTTTTATCGCCTCCCCTTCGCTTCAGAGCGGCCTTTTCGTCACGGGGGCCTGCAGTGGCCCAAAGGACATCGATCGTTCGATTCTACATGCAAAGTCCGTCGCCCTTCTCGTTCAGCAACATCTCAGAGGGAGGTTTTAAATGCCTCAAATCGGGATTCTAATCGACGCCCTGCAAGGCTCGATTCCTGCTTCCTTCCGAGAAAAAATATCTGACTACGTCAAAAGATTTCCAGAAATCGCCTTTTGCCTTGAAGAGGAAAGCCTCGCCTCATCGGATGCATGGAACAGAATAAGGAAGCGTCTCGAGACAGGAGGGGTCGAGGGGGTTGTCATTATTGGAGGAAGTCCAAAGCTTTATGAGACTTCATTCCAAAAATGGAGGCATCCCCTACCCTTCAACCCTTACCTCTATGGGGTGGCCAATATCCGTGAACAGGCCCTCTGGATGATGCCGGATGAAGGGGCAGCACTGGAAAAGGCCAAAACCATCATTTCCAAAACCATTCGCGGTATCTCGAATTCCAAACCCATTGAGGCCCAATCCCTTCCGTTGAACCCCGAGGTATTAATTCTTGGAGGCGGGATCACCGGAATTTCCGTCGCTCAGGAATTATCCAATGCAGGCATTCATGTCTTCCTTGTCGAAAAGGGAACCGATCTGGGAGGAAGGGCATTAGAACTACGCAAATTTTATAACCAGCCTTTAGAAGTTCAAAAGTGGATGGATGAAAAGATTTCCACAGTGAAACACGACCATCAGATAACCCTTTTCACACGATCAGAATTGAAACAATTGGATGGGCATCTGGGTCGATTCCAGGCCAAGATACAAGGCCCTGATCGGGCTGAAACGGACCTCTCCGTTTCGGCCATTGTCGTCGCCACAGGATATTCGGCGATACGCCAAACAGAGGGTATCTCTGGCCACAAAAGAGTGACCGTTCTTCCGGAAGTGGAAAACCTCCTTTTCCAAAAAAGGAGTCCCTCTCTTCTCTGGGACGGGAAAAACGTGGCGAGCGTAACCTATCTTCTCGATGGTTTCAATGAAGACGTCAAAATTAATTCGATCAATGCCATTAAACAATCCCTCGTCCTTCAGGGAAACCTTGGATGCCAGGTGGCCATCCTCTGTAAAGACGTAAAGGTTGCCGCTGATGGGATGGAGCGCCTTTACCGAAAGGCGAGAGAGAAGGGCGTGCTCTTCTTCAAATACGAAGAACCTCCTAAGCTTTCGATCGTCAACGGTCAGATTCAGGTCCGCGTCAAGGATACCGCGGCCATTAAACAAAACGACCAATGGCCTGTCTCCATCCTTTCTGATCTCGTTGTCGTGAGCGAGGCCTTTGTCCCCGCACCGGAAACAGAATCTCTCTCAAGACTTCTTAAAATCCATCTGGGAGACCGTGGCTTTCTCATGGAGGACAATCCCCAGCTTCTTCGTGTTCGATCGAACCGGAGGGGGATTTTTGTAGCAGGGGCCTGCCGATTCCCTCAGGAAGTTTCAGAATCGTTGATCGAGGCCAGAGCAGTGGCAGAAGAAGTCATGGCCCTCCTTTCGAAAGGAGCCTACACCTACGACCTCGCCGTGGCAGAAGTGGATCCTAAGAAATGTGCGGTCTGCTATACCTGCCCGAGACTTTGTCCTCACTCTGCCATCACCGTGGAAAAATATGGAGAAAAAAACGTCTATGTCACCCCCGGAGTGGGGGGAGACACGAAGTGGGGAGCTGCCAAAGTGGACCCTGCCTGCTGTTATGGGTGTGGCATCTGCGTGGCGGAGTGCCCGGCGAAGGCCATCACCCTTCACCACCTGACCGATGCCCAGATCTATGCGCAGATGGGGTTGATGGAATAACAACGTCAAATTTCAAAATCCAAAGTTCAAATCAATTTCAAAGCTCAAATGGCAAAACTTTTTGGATTTTGAACCTTGACATTCATTTGATACTTGGACTTTGAAATTTGAAATTTTCTTTTAAGGAGTTGAAATGGCTGATTTCGATCCTAAGATTGTTGCTTTTTGTTGCGATCAATCCGGATATCCTGCTGCGGATATGGCAGGAACCCTGCGACTAAAACTTCCAGAAAATGTTGAAATCGTCCGCGTTCCTTGTTCGGGCCGCATCGAGACGATCTACCTCTTAAAAGCCCTAGAAAAGGGAGTGGACGGTGTTCTTATTTTCGCCTGTTATGAAGAAAATTGTCAGTTCCTTAGGGGAAACCTTCGGGCGAAAGGTCGCCTGTCCTATGCCCACCGGATGTTAGAGAAGATCGGCTTGGAAAAAGAAAGGATTGAAATCTGTCATCTCGCTACCAACAGCGGCGTAAAGTTGGCGGAGGCCCTTCATCGCAAATCAGAACAGTTGAAGAAACTGGGACCGAACCCAGCTAAAGGAAGTTAATGTCAAAGTTCAATTATGAGAGTGTGGAAAGTGAACTAAAGTGAGCTAAAGTGTCTGAACCAGATTGAATGAAGCAACAGGATTTAGTCACTTTAGGCACTTTTTCATTTTAGGCACTTTCTGTAATAGGAGGAATGAATGATCAAAGCAGAACAAAAACCGATGGAGGAAATTTTGAGATATCTCGATCCCTACAATAAGATCTTGCTTTCGGGTTGCGGGGCCTGTGTCACGGTCTGTCATGCAGGAGGCGAAAAGGAAGTGGAACTGATGGCCTCCGGCCTCAGAATGGCAAGGCAGAAAATGGGAAAAAGGATAGAAGTTCTGGAGATCACCCCCCCCCGCCAGTGCGAACCCGAGTTCGCTTTAGAGGTGGCAGACACCTTTCAAAAAGTAGAAGCGGTTGTTTCCATCGCCTGCGGAGTAGGCGTCCAGACACTGGTGCGCCATTACCCAAAGACTCCTGTCTTTCCGGGTGTCAATACTTCTTTTTTGGGAGAAACGATCACCCACGGAGTCTGGGAGGAGCGATGTCAGGCCTGCGGAAACTGTCTCCTTGAAAAGACCGGAGGGATCTGCCCCGTCACCCGTTGCGCTAAACAACTCCTCAACGGCCCCTGCGGAGGCCCGTCAAATGGGAAATGCGAAATCAACCAGGAGACGGACTGCGCCTGGCAGCTCATTTATGACCGTCTCAGCGGCCTGGGCCAACTTGATAAACTCGAAGAAATCATCCCGGCCAAACGATGGGGAGTGGAATCAAGGGATCGTGGCCCGAGAAGGATGGTGAGGGAGGATCTCAAGGCATGAAAGCTGGGAGTCATCTGGAAAGGGTTTTAGAGAAAGGGGCGTTTGCGGTCACCGGGGAATTCAATCCCCCCAAGGGGAACGACGTCAGTGTCATCAAGCGGAAGGCAGACCTCTTGAAAGGATATGTGGATGCGGTCAATGTCACGGATAACCAGACGGCGATTGTTCGAATGTCAAGCATGGCCGCCTCTTCTCTTCTGATCCAAATGGGATTGGAACCCGTTATGCAGATCACGACCCGTGACCGGAATCGTATCGCCATTCAAAGTGATCTGATGGGGGCGACGGCTCTCGGCATTAGAAACATGCTCTGCCTCACCGGGGATCATCCATCGTTCGGGAACCAGGTCGACTCAAAGAACGTGCACGATCTCGACTCCATCCAATTGATCGACTGTGTCCGGACCATGCGGGACCAGGGCACCCTGCTCGGCGGCGTTGACAAGATCGAGGGAGAGATCAAACTCTTCGTCGGTGCGGTTGAAAATCCTTTTGCAGATCCGTTCGAATTTCGAGCCATTCGATTAGGCAAAAAAGTCAGTGCGGGGGCGGACTTCATTCAGACCCAGTGCATCTACGATATGAACCGGTTCAAGGAATGGATGAAGCGGGTACAGGATCGAGGACTTCATGAGAAATGCCACATCCTTGCAGGAATCAGTCCTTTAAATTCAGACCGAATCATATTACAATGGAAGAAGAAAACCTTGCCCCAGGTTTCCATCCCCGAAGGGTTAATCAATCGCATCACAAAGTCCAAAGATCCCGATGAAGAAGGAATCAGCGTCTGCATCGAACAGGTCAAGGAGCTTAAAGAAATGAAAGGCATCCATGGAATCCATCTGATGGGGACGGATCTGGAAGAAAAGTTTGCTCGAATTGTGGATGGAGCGGGACTATTGCCCCGGCCCAAGGTCGAATAGAGAAGAATAAAATGAAGCTCTCCGCCCACCCCGTTAAGACGGGCCAGGCAGGGCGGGGTCCCGGGCACGCCAGTGGCGAACAGAATGTGAGCAAAGGAAATTCCGTTCATATTGTGCCCCTTGACCTTGCCTGCAAGGCGGGGCTTACGGGGCTCGCTCCGGTCAGGGGCGAAGGCCCCATGCTGCCAAGAAAGGGAAGTCCATGTCAATGAAATCAGGAAGCCGTCTGGAAAAAGTACTGGAAGCGGGTCATTTTGCTTTTACGGGTGAACTCGGCCCTCCCCAGGGCGCCAATGTGGAGGCAATTCGGAAAAAGGCAGGTTACTTAAAAGGAATCACGGATGCGGTGAACATCACGGATAACCAAACCGCTGTCGTGCGAATGTCAAGTTGGGGGGCCGCCTTGGTCACCCTTCAAGAGGGGCTGGAACCCAACTACCAGATGGTCTGTCGAGACCGCAATCGCATCGCCATGCAGAGCGATATCCTGGGAGCCTATGCTCATGGCATCCGGAACATGCTCTGTCTGTCGGGTGATCACCAGCAGTTCGGCAACCATCCTTTAACCAAGGGTGTCTTCGACATCGATTCCATTCAACTGATCAGCATGGTTAAAGGAATGCGCGATGATAAAAAGTTTCTGAACGGTGATGCGATCGATGGGGCGCCCCAGATTTTCATCGGTGCGGCGGCGAATCCATTTGCCGAACCTTTCGAATGGCGAGTCCACCGTTTGGCAAAAAAGGTCAGTGCGGGTGCGGATTTCATCCAGACCCAATGCATTTATGACATGAAAAGGTTCCGGGAATGGATGAAGCAGGCCAGCGATCTGGGGCTGACCGAAAAGGTCCACATCCTGGCCGGAGTCACCCCGCTGAAATCAGGAGGTATGGCTCGGTATATGGCGAAGAATGTCTCCGGCATCATCATTCCTGATGAGATCATCGATCGGATTGTGCAGGCAAAAAAAGCGGCTGACGAAGGAATTAAGATCTGCGTTGAGCAGATTGAGGAACTGAGAGAGATAAAGGGGGTCCACGGAATCCATCTCATGGCGATCGAATGGGAGCACAGGGTCCCGGAGATCGCCGAACGGGCGAAGCTCATCCCCAGGCCCCAGGTATAACCCCAGACTTAAGACATCATTGATGATGGGGAGATTGGGCGACAGGGAAACCCAGAGATCGGGAGATAGGGTGATTGGGTGATAGGGAGATCGGGAGAAGCAATACTGCCACCGGAAAATAGGGTTTTTGGGTTAAGAATCCCCCCAATTCCCTAAAGCCTCATCCCCCGATTTGAATTAAAATGGAGAGGTTCATGTACAATTTTATTCAGGGACCGCTGGTGTCGATCGCTTTTGTCATATTTATCTTAGGGCTGATATTCCAATTCTTCCAGTTTTTCAGATTGACCAAGAAAAAGGAATGGATCTATCCCCCTGTGGACGTGAAACGTGAAAAGAAAACGGCGGGGAAATGGATCACGTTTTGTCTTGCCTCCCTTAACGGAACCCTGTGGAAAACCGACCCCCTCGTAACGATTGTGACATCGGTGTTCCATGTCTTTCTGATCCTGGTGCCTGTCTTTCTACTTGGCCATAATATCCTCCTGAATCAATCCTGGGGGTTTAGTCTCTGGAGTCTACCCGAATCCATGACGGATATCTTGACCGGCGTCGTTTTGATCTGCGTGGCTTTCTTCCTTGGCCGCCGCCTATTTCTGTCCCGGGTCCGAGTCATCACATCCCTCTATGATTATGTGGTTTTGCTCATCGCTCTGGCCCCTTTCCTGACGGGGTATTTCGCTTACCACCAGTGGTTTCATTATGATACGGTGATGACGGTTCACATTCTTGCGGGAGAAGTCATGCTTATTACCATCCCCTTTACAAAACTCGGGCACATGCTCTTCTTCTTCCTCTATCGTTTTTTCATCGGAAATGAATACAGTTTCGCACGGGGAGAGAGAACCTGGTAACGGAAAGGATTTTTCGACATGGAGAATCGTAGGATGTCCGATCAAGGAGCGAAACCGGTTGATACGAAACAGATAAAGGAGATGCTCGATCGAAAAGAAGGAAAGATGAAACGATATTTATCCCATTGCGCCCATTGCAGCCTTTGCGCCGAGAGCTGCTTTCTATACATGGCGCATCATAAGGATCCTCAATATATGCCCTCTTATAAAGCCATCTCTTCCCTGGGAAAACTCTATAAGAAAAAGGGCAAGGTGGACCGAAAGCTGTTGACGGAGATGAAGGGCATCGTGTGGAGAAACTGTGTGCTTTGCGGCCGTTGCTACTGCCCCATCGGTATTCATATTCCCAGCATGATCGCCTTTGCTCGAAGCGTCCTGAGGTCTCAAGATGTCTATCCTCAGCTTGACGAGGTTTCGTCGGAAAGTTGGTTGTGATGCGGAAAGAGGGCCTCTGGAGGAAAATGGGTATGAAGACGATAGGCTGCAAGGCCTTGATGATTACGGTTGCGGCTTTCCTGATCCTAATCTGGACGCCGCACCTCTCGGCGCAACCGGACAAGATCGTGCTGGACAATTCAAAGGTCTTAGCGATAAAGACACGGCCTGCCGTGACCTTTCCTCATAATCGTCATGCAGAAGCCGGATTCTCCTGTAAGGACTGCCATCATCTCTATAAAGACGGGAAAAACGTCCTGGATGAAGGGACACTGGAGGAAGGAAAAGAAGCCATCCGTTGTTCTGCCTGCCATCATTCAAATTCCCGACTCAGTCTGGAACAGGCTTTTCACGACCAGTGCATCGGTTGTCATAGGAAGGCTCTAAGAGAAAATAAGAAGACAGGTCCCCATTTTTGTGGCGGATGTCATGTAAAAAAATAGTGGGCAAGGGCAAGGATTCAAGTAAGCGAAAACCGGAGGAAGAAAATGATTGTTGCGGAAAGAAAGCCTCTTGACGAGATCAAAGAGATGATGAAGGGTTTCAAGAAGGTTCTGAATGTGGGCTGCGGGGGGTGTACATCCATCTGCATGTCTGGCGGGCAACGGGAAGTCGGACTCTTAAATGAGGAACTCCAAAATGCCCTGAAGCAGGATGGAGTCTCCTTGCAGGCGGATGGGTTTACCGTAGAACGACAGTGCAATGCTGATTTTTATTCGGAGCTGGATGCGATCGCCAGAGGCTATGAAGCCTTGCTGTCCATGGCTTGCGGAGCCGGGGTCCAGTTTCTTGCCGAACGATATCCCGAGAAACCGGTCTTTCCGGCTTTGAATACCGTGTTCGTCGGGGTGGACCGGGATATCGGATGGTTCGAGGAGAATTGCCGCACCTGCCGGGAATGCGTTCTGGCGGACACAGGGGGGATCTGCCCGATCACAAGATGTGCCAAGAGTCTGTTCAACGGGCCCTGCGGCGGCACCTCTCGGGAAGGTAAGTGCGAAGTGAACAAAGAGACCCCGTGTGCCTGGTTCGAGATTCATAAGCGTCTGAAGGAACAAAACCGGCTCGAAAACATTCTGAAGTTCAAACCCGCGCGAGAATGGCGAAATCAAACCCAGGGGACATTGGTTCAGGAAGCCTACAAGAAAAGATACGCCAGGTGAGAAGATCGTCAATGCCAGGAAGAGGAGTCTTCTATTTTCTAACGGGAAGGCTCACGCCGCGGGATACAACCCTGGGTTCGCCCCGTTTAGAGATAAGTCTCTAACGGGGTTCGCTGGAAAAGAAATAGTTTTCAACCTGCTGCCCGCCCCGTTAGAAGTAGGTTGCTAAAGGGAATTCCTGGTTAACAAAGAAACATTTCTAACGGGGCAAGCAGCGGGGTTTTCTCACGGGGTAAATTTGAAACACCTTTAAGGGAGAATGCTATGTCGCTTAAGGAACGATTGGGATCCGGGAAATTCGTTGTCGCAGCAGAACTCCAGCCGCCCAAGGGCACCCGTCTTACAGACCTCTTGGAACAGGCGGATCGCCTGAGAGGTCGCGTCGACGTCATCCATATTCCGGACCTTGAGAATGCGATCATGCGTTTGGGTTCCCTCTCCGTTTGTGCCTTACTGAAGGCTCGGGGGGCGGAGACGATCTTCACCCTCTCCTGTGCCGATCGAAACCGATTGGCGCTCCAGTCGGACCTCCTCAACGCCTCTGCCTTGGGGCTGGATAACGTCCTGATCCTTCAGGGAGACTCCCCTTCCATCGGAGACCATTACGAAGCAAAGCCTGTCTTCGACCTTGACGTCCCGGGGCTTCTGGGTGCCGCGAAGCGTCTTCAAGAGGGGTACGACCTGGCAGGGAATGAGCTCCAGGGAAAGCCTCAATTTTGTGTGGGGTCTCAGATCCGTCTGAGGGCGACGAGTCAAGATATGGATCTTGAAGTCATCGAGATGGAAAAGAAGATCGGCATTGGGGTTGATTTTTTTGTCACTTCCTCGGTCTATGACGCAGGACTCTTTGAAACCTTCATGAAGAAAGCAGCCCCCCTCAGAGTCCCGATCATTGCATCTGTCACCCTGCTTAAATCGGTCGGCATGGCCAGATATGTCAATAAACATGTCGAAGGCGCGTTGATTCCCGAGACCGCCATTGACAAACTGATGAAAGCGCCCGATAAGCAGGAAGCGAGCATTGAAATCGCAAAAGAGATGATCCACCAGTTAAAACCCCTCTGCCAGGGGATTCAGATTATTCCCATTGGATGGGAGCAACTCATCCCTGCAGTCCTCGAGCGGGCGGGTTTGTGAAGCCCCACGGGTCCTGACGAACGCCCGAACGGGGCGACATTTCCGCCAAAAGTTGGCGCATTCATCCTCCCCCGTTTAAAACGGGAGGGGCTTTCTGCTGCCGGGGTAAATCGACCTCCGTTGAGCCATGGAAGACAGAGTAGCCAAAAAGGGGAAGAAGACCAGCAAAACGAGAGTGCCCATGAAGAAAAGAAGGCCTTCTCGCCAAGCCGCAGAGTCTCAACAGAACGCGAGTCGCCAT
>Ga0316620_10000355_pt1 | contig 18282 bp, 13 predicted proteins | sample OWC_Aug_M1_C1_D5_FD_207651 | JGI IMG/M metagenome (GOLD analysis project Ga0316620, IMG submission 207651) | Wetland soil microbial communities from Old Woman Creek delta, Ohio, United States - OWC_Aug_M1_C1_D5_B | ecosystem: Environmental > Terrestrial > Soil > Wetlands | place: USA: Ohio... | reverse complement strand
CAGAGAGCGCAGCAAATACTACCCGACAATCGAGCGGGTCTATCAGAAGCATCCGAAAGACTTCAGCAAGATCATATACGATTTGGACAAGGTGAAGAGTCTCGAAGCATCACTTAGACAAGCGAAACTGCTTGACGAGGCCCTTAGAGACTTCAACGAACTCAAGGTTTTGAGAAACAACTGGGTCGAGAGGGCCGAGAAGATGGACGAATGGCACAAGTCACTGAAGATGTTCATGACAGGCTATAGTCCAACCGCATCGGCTGACCAGCGTGAGAAATTCCTAGATGATGTCACGAAGAAGATTCGCGACACGTACAGCAGGGAAGATATCAGTACCTATCTCTCATGGGCCGCCAGAGAGATAGCGGCCTCAATGTCAGGCCAGCGCAAGTGATACGATGGAGAAACAGACTATGCAGAAACCCAGAGGCACTGAAGACGACACGACGAAGGCAGCAGAGATATTCGCCATCGGAGTGGGAGAATGTGGATCCAACATAGTGGGCAGCTATCTCCAGACAAGCAGAGAGAAGCGTCTTCCATCGCGAGTCAGAGGATACCTGCTCATGAACACCGATCGCACCGACCTGACGAAGGTGCGACAGAAGTACGGCATACCTCGTGAAAACACAATGCTGTACGGCACGAGCGAAATCGGTGTCGGTGGACGCTTCATGGATGGGTACAATGCCATCATCGAAAACAAGGACATCATCTTCGACCAACTCACCAATCTCGGTTTCGAAGGAGTATCAGGGTTCTGCATATTCACGAGCCTTGGCGGTGGTACTGGCTGTGGTGGCACACCTGCGATCATCGAACTACTCAAGCAGCGGTTCCAGGAAGAGGAGGGCCGAAGGATATTCGTCTACGTTGTCGGAATCCTGCCCTTCGAGGGCCAATCCAGCGAAGCTTTGAACTCAATATGGGCAGTGTCAAAGCTGCTTCGTTCTCAGCTGCAAGAACGAGGGGCAGACCTCACGATTCTATTGAGCAACAGGACCATGCTGAAACGTATCCTGCAGTCTAGAAAGGCCGACAGCGTCGACTATCTGCAGCGTGAACTCAACGTCGATATTGCCGACATCAAATCTGTGGAAACCATGGTCCCAAGCACGATTGATGAAGCCGGCGAACTGGAACTCAGAACGGAACAGGCCTTCGTGGAGCTTGTGAACCCGCTTGCGCTCGATGTGATCGAGGCAATGCTCTCACCGGGTGTGTATGAGCCCAACAAGGACGTGTTCCCGACAACAGACCTTGCAGACTACGCCAGGAAGCTCGATCCAGTGGTCGTTCCTGCGTTATACACTGATGTTGGAATCATACCAGATGCAGGAAGCATTCCGCGACAGCTGCGAACAATGATGGATTACGCAGTGAGGGAGTGTTCCTATGCTGATGTCGGCGAGGAGCCAAACGCTGAGAGCGTCTACTACGTGTTCAGTGGACCGCGACACATCTCAAAGGCCGAGTACGGCATACATCTCAAGGAGTCCTTGGACAAATTCATAGCACCGGGAGCCGCAATCACACCCTGCTACGTGCAGTACACAGCCCCGGATGTGAAGACGAACCTCTTGGTTCTCCTTGGCCTACCAAAGATACCGGAGCTTATCCAGCTCATCAACGAGGCGACCCAGCTAGTGAACCTACATAGTGGTCCATCTGCGCTGAAGCAGAGCTGGTTCATGCGTTCAAAGGGTACGACGAGGAAAGAACTCGTCGATGCCATCAATGACTTCAGGGAGCTCTTCAGCTACTACATGGAGCCAGGTCAGGCGTTGCAGTAGAGAAGGGAGGGTAAGAGTTGACCGAGCGATTCCGAATGGAAGACCTTCTGGACAAGATCCTTCTGGTCGAAACCTTGAATGCGACACTTGTTCATTTCATTCTGAGCTCACAGGTTGAGAGCAGTGTGGACCCGGACCGCGTAGACTCGCTGGCACAGGGTCTGCAGAGAACACGGAAGTGGATCGAGGAAACAACAACGGCCGAAGGCATACCTGCCTCGACCGCCAACATCCTTGGTCTCATCGTGAAGAGACTCTCGCAGCTTGAGAGCCTCCTTCCGAAGCTCTCTCAAAAGGCCAAGCAGGCTGAACTGAGCGGAGCCGCACAGGAGATACTGACTCTTCTTGAGGGTGGAGCTAATGCCCCGCCGGCCACATCACAGGTCATGGGATCACCTCAGGGACAGTCCCTCACCACAGCAGCCGAAACTCAGCTTCCGACAATCCCTCTCCCGCATGAAGCCGAATTGCCCAAGCCTGAACCCTACAGAAGGGTCGACATCGAGGACGACACGTTTGGTCTGGTGGGCCAGACAACTAGTCTGATCTCTCAGTACTCGAAGAGATGCCATGTTCTGCTGCCGGTCTTCTGGTCGGAGGTGCTGAAGGAACTGCACAAGTACAGGTCTCAGTCACAGTATATGTCTGATGCAGTGAAGATTCCTGCCGAAATGCTGGCGAAGCTGGTGAAGACGATCCTCACGGAAGCACCGGGTGCCCGACTCCTCCAGGACCTCTTCAAGAATCGTCCTCAAGAGACCGAACTTGATGCATCTGAAATGGAACGAGTGGAGCGATCTGTGGCCAAGTACTTCTCGGGTATTGAGGGTCTCTTGAAGGGCGACCCGGTCGACGTGGCCGGAAAGATTACCGAAGCACAGAATGCGCTGGACGGCTTCGGTTGGGGTGGACCGGAACTCGAAAAGCGGTTAATCAAGCGAATCCAGCAACAGTGCCAAGAAACCTTGCAGAGTGCTGAGTCAGTCACGGACGACCACAGAAAGGTAATCTATGCGGAAACAACCAAGCTGCTGTGCAAACTGCAGCACGCGATTCTTGCCGAGTCTCGCATGACCGCGATTCTGGGCGAGATGAAGCCCTGAACAAGGATTACGGAAGCAACAAGCCCATCCCAACGCATACGATATAAGTCACCCAGAACACACGCCACACGTGTTCTGTGAGGGAGCCCTATGACCGGACTTCACACTATGTTTGACCCACACATTGCGGCTGTAGTCGGCGTTTCGACCCAGAATCCGTTCTCTCCGGGGAATGTGATCTTCCGCAAGCTAGCCTTCGAGAACGCTCTGAAGGCGTATCCAATCAACCCTAAAGGGGGAGTCATTGAGGGGATTCCGGCATACAGGTCAATCGCCGAGGCGCCGAGCGATATCGAGTTGGCCGTGATATCGATCCCGGCCAGATATGTTCCTGAGACGTTGAAGGAGTGCGGGGAGAAGAACATCAAAGCTGTGATAGTTGTGTCGGGAGGCTTCAGCGAGATTGGTGAACCTGGCAGAGAACTCCAAGAGCAGATCGTCAGCGTAGCCAACAATTACGGGATCACGATGGTTGGCCCAAACTGTATAGGGGTTTTTATACCAGACAAGGTCGACACGTTCTTTCTGCCCTCTGAACGTGTGGCACGGCCGCGCAAAGGGAATGTAGCGCTAATCTCGCAAAGTGGGGGCTGGCTTGTCGAGCGGCTAGAGGAGTTTGCATCACGGGACGTGGGTATTGCTGCAGCGGTCTCAATCGGCAATGCTGCCCAGACAAAGGTGCACGATTTCGTAAGCCATTTTGGCCGCGAGAAGGATGTGAAAACCATCATCGCTTACCTAGAAGGGTTCGGGAAGGATGGCGGGAGGGAGTTCATGCAGGTATGTGAGCACGTCTGTCCAAAGAAGCCTGTTGTGGTGCTTAAGGGAGGCCAGTCCGAAGCTGGGACACGGGCGACGCAGAGCCACACGTCATCACTTGCAGGTGACTGGGCAGTCGCGTCGGCTGCTTTCAGACAGGCGGGCGTAATAGAGGCTCTCGACCAAGACGAACTCATGGCGTGCGCCAAGGCATTCTCGTTTCATACACCCCCGATGAGGTCGTCCAATGTGGGCGTGCTCACGGTCAGTGGTGGCCACGGAGTCCTCGCTTCAGATGAAGCAGCTGGATATGGCATAGAATTCCCGGCCTTCAGCGAAAGCGACCAAGCAGCGATGAGGAACGTCATGACACCCGAGTATCAGAGCATCGCGAGTTTCAGGAATCCAATCGATCTCACAGGAAGTGCGTCCGACATCGACTTTGAGCATGTCATGGAGAAGATGCTCCAGATTGACACGATCGATGCCGCGTTGCTGCTCCTGCTGCCCTATGCTCCGGGAATATCCCTTCAGATAGGAGCGCGTATCGCGACTGTTGCCAAGAAGTTCCCCAAGACGGTTGTGGCCTACGTACCCGAGTTGGAGAAATACGAGATCATAACCCGAGGGTTCGAGTTGAACGGCATACCTGTCGGCGATTCCATTGAGGAGGCAGTCCAGATGCTCTCTGCGATAAGAAGGCGTTCACAATACTTGGAGCGAATTGGACTCATCTGAAGATGTGATCCCTGGCGCCTCTTCTGGGTTTGCGATATTCGATGTTGAGCGCCTGCAACGTGCTCGTCAGTCTCGGACCAAGAAGAAGGGGCTGCGCTGCAAGATCGTCGACACAATCACAACCTGTGAGATACATGGCCACTCTCAGACTCTCTGTGAACCCCTTGAGCTTCGTCACAACATCCTGCATAGTACCATTTGCAGCAGGAGCCAACAGAGGATAGGCAATCCCAGCAGACATCGCTCCGAGGGCAAGCGCCTTTGCCACATCAAGTCCCGACCTCACACCTCCTGTGGCGATGACTGGGAGGTCCGTGGCCGCTGTTGTCATTATCACGCTCAGTGCAGTCGGAATGCCCCAGTCCCAGTACTCTTGCCCCAGCTGTGCCTTCATTGAGTCGCCCTCCTTCATGGCACGGTAGTACTCGACGGCGGACCAACTTGTGCCGCCCACTCCGCCCACGTCTATTGCGTCGATTCCCACGTCCTCCAGTTCTTTCGCCACCGAAGCCGAGATGCCTGCTCCTGTTTCCTTTACAATGATGGGAATGTCAACTATCGCCCTAATCTCGGCAATGTTGTCGAGAAATCCCGCGGAGTTGCAGTCGCCCTCCGGCTGTATCGCCTCCTGCAGAGGATTGAGGTGAATCGCAAGGACGTCAGCATCAATCATCTCAATGGCGTCAGGAGCAACCTCAACATGCGTGGCCCCTATGTTTGCAATGACAGGGCAGTTTGGAGCACATTCACGAACCACCTTGAACGTGCGTGCCAGGGATGGGTCTTCCACTGCAGCCCTCTGGCTGCCGACGCCAATGGGGATTCTCATCTCTTCCGCAGCCTCGGCAAGCCGCTTGTTTATGTCATAGGTCTGAGGATGCCCCCCTGTCATGGCCGAAATGACAATAGGTGCGGCTGATCGCAGTCCGAGGAAGTTCGTCGTCAGGTCAATCGCACTTTTGTCAATCTCCGGCAAGGCCCTATGGATGAAGTCAATCTCGTCAAACAGTGTGGACCGCTTGCTTTGAACGTCCTCCTGTAGGCAGATATCAATATGCTCAATCTTTCGTCTGCGAGTCTGTGCAGAATCAGACTGGTTATCCTCTGAGGGCGCTGACTGGTCCGGAGTATCTTTCTCCAAGTGTTGTTCCTCCGACTGTGCACTGGATGCTCTCGCTCGTTGATAGCAGTTTTGGTCTGCAGCTACGACATGGGGATGAAGAAGACTTCAGACGGTATTGGCCTTGCGTAATGCGAAGCCTTTATTGTAGCCTTGAAGACCTCGTGTCCCGGAGCTATCACGAGATGACCGAGGACGAATCGAAGATCCGAGTCGAAGAGCCGACGAACGATGAGGAGAAGACAGGCCTTCTCAGGCCGCTGCCTGGTTCGCAGCCCGCAGCGACTCGTCGTGGTGTTCCAATCGTGAAGTTTCTTGGAATAACCGTGGCCGAGAACAAGAGAGACTACCTCGTCGCGATATTGATGCCATTTCTGGTAGCTGTTGTTGACACGGCGCTGTTTGCCCTGGTAGTCATTGATGCCTTGCCGGCGGAAGCCTTGTACATGTTCGCTCTTCCTGCACTGATATCGATCACTGTCGGGCTTGTCGTCCCCCAGCCCAGCAAGGCGGTTCTCTCGGCCTTCCTTACGGGCGTTTTCTTCTTTGTTATATTCGTCCTCTTCCTTATCGCGCCCGGTTTCGCGGTCCCTGAAGTAGGCGTCGGAGATTTCTTCTTCGCAGGGATGGTTGTGGCTGCAATCTACTTCTTGTTCGTGGTGTTTGCTTCCTTCGTGGGGACTCTTGTCGGCGTTGTCATGAGAGAGTTCCTCTGAGAGATATGCATATTACCAACCGAGAGCGGGACGCCTGCATGAAGTGGGTCGGCGCTACCCTCGGCAGGACCCCGACGCAAAGATGAGCCAGTTGAAGCACATTCGTGACAACAGGGCTCGGCCACGGAGGAAACCACAGGAACGTGCTACGATGAAGATTGCCACATTAGCCAGTCACAGTGCCCTGAACATCATATCAGGAGCTAGGGCAGAAGGTTTCAGGACAGCACTCTACTGCACTCCAGATAGAGTGGATTTCTACAGGTCCTTCGGACTCGGCGATAGCATAGTCGAAGTCGACGCCTTTGACAAGATACTGGACATCGCACCGCGTGACACAATCTTCGTACCACATGGCTCGTTTGTGACGTATTTGGGGGCAAACCGGATTCTTGATTCACAGCTGCAGATCTTCGGCAACCGTGAACTGCTCAGGTGGGAAGAGGACAGGCGTCTCAAGTCACGTCTGATGGCTGACGCGGGGTTCAGAGTGCCTCCGGAGTACAGCACGATTGAGAAGGCCGACGGCCCGGTCATCGTGAAGACGGACGGAGCCGCGGGAGGTGCCGGCTACTTCATTGCGAGGAACCGTGACGAGTACCTTGAGAAGGCAAACCCGGACGAAGAGTACGTGATCCAGAAGTACATCGTGGGTGCAAAGGTGTTCGTGACATACTTCAATTCCATTGCCCGGGAGAGAACTGAGGTATTCGGAGCTGATGTAAGGTATGAAACGGACGCAGACTCGAATCTCAGATTCGACAATCAGCCAGCGTTTGTCGTCATCGGCAACCTGCCCCTTGTACTGAGAGAATCGATCCTCGCTGAGTACTACAACATGGGCGTCGAATTCGTCCGTGCATTTCAAAGGGTATCTGGCAAGACGATCCCAGGTCCATTCTGCTTGGAAACTATAGTCGACCGAAACCAGCAGATACACACATTTGAGTTCAGTGGCAGGATAGTAGCCGGCACGAACGTCTGGATTCCATCGTCACCCTACTCGTATGTGATGTTCGACAAGCCGATGTGGATGGGACGCAGGATTGCAGTCGAAATCAAGGAACTGCAGCGAGAGGGCAGACTGGCAGAGGCGCTCCTCTGAGCCGGATCGGCAAGTGAGTGACATGGGACTGAGTGGTGTTGTCATCCAGGCAAATGAGCAACCTGTGTATAGCAAGACTTATCGCAAGGCGTCGGGCGGTTCAATCGGGCACTACGATACAGACCGAGGAAGGGCACGAATATGAGAAGACCGACCATAGGAATGATTGGCTCACACAGTGCTGAGGAGATAGGCGTAGCCGCCAAATCGAACGGCTTCCAGACTGTAATTGTGTGCGAACGAGGACGCGAGCGTCTGTACACACACTACAACAGACATCTCTACGACCATGTGATCCTTGTGGACCGGTTCAGTGAACTTGCTACACAGGATGTTCAACGGAAGCTCACCGAACTTGAAACGCTGTGGATTCCCAACCGGTCCTTCTCTGTGTACGTGGGTTATGACAAGATCGAGAAAGACTTCAAAGTACCACTCTACGGTAACCGAAGCCTACTACGCGTGGAGGAGCGGGGTGCCCCCAGAGACCAGTACTGGCTCATGAGAGAGTCAGGTATCAGGACACCACGAACCGTCAAGCCCAACGAAATCGATGGGCTTGTCATTGTAAAAGTGCAGCAAAAGGCCCGACCACTTGAGAGGTCCTTCTTTTATGCTGCAAACCCCTCGGACTATGAGGAGAAGTCACGTTCGCTCATAGAACAAGGAATCGTTTCCGAGGAAGGCTTGTCAAAGGCGACAATAGAGGAGTTTGTCGTAGCACCCCGGTTCAACGCCAATTTCCAGGCCTACGCAATGAACGACCGCCTCGGAGACCTTGATTTCGTCGGCTTCGATGATAGAATTCAGACGAACCTCAGCGGTCTTCTTAACCTACCAGCGAGAGAACAACTGAATCTCGACATTAAGATAGTGAATGAAGAGGTTGGTCATAAGGGAATCACAATGAGAGAGAGCAAGAAACCGATTGTATACGAGGCGGCCGAAAAGCTACTGCAGGGAATCAAGAAGCATTTCCCACCCAGACTAATCGGTCTCTTCTCCCTTCAGGGAGCTCTCACTGAAGATTCCGAATTCATTGTCTTCGATCTGAGTCCACGAGTGCCCGGAGCGCCGTGTCTCGGTCCGACCAGTCCGGAGATGCGAAGACTGTCACTCAAGTTCAAGAGAGAAATCCAGAGCCCACTGGACCTATGCATGATTGACATTGAGACTGCGACAAAGGAGGGCAGATTGTCAGAAGCCTCAACGTAGTTCGCAGAGAGCCGCGGAGCTGCAAAAGGGGAAGGCAGAATCAGATGGAGAAGGTACTTGTCATTGACTACGGCGGGCAGTACACTCACCTCATCGCAAGAAGATGTCGCGAGGTCGGCGTATATGCCGAGGTTGTTCATCAGGATACAAAGCTTGTTGGAGAGGATTTGGGTGACGTCAAGGGAGTGATCATGTCCGGCGGTCCGCGGACTGTGTCGAAGGACGACCTCGGGCAGGTCTTCCAGAGCAACCTGACTGAGTTCAGGAGTCGAAATATCCATATCCTCGGTATCTGTTTCGGTCATCAGCTTCTTGCGGTTTCTCTAGGCGCAGTACTTGTGTCTGGAAACGACAGAGAATATGGCAAAACTCGAATCAAGGTACTAGACAGGCAGTCGATTCTCCGAGGGCTCAGAGACGATCAGGATGTCTGGATGAGTCATGGGGACGAAGTGCAACAGCTTCCGAAGACCTGCGTTCCCCTAGCAGTGAGCGGACAACACAGAATCGCGGCGTTCTCAGATACACAGGGAATGATATTCGGGGTTCAGTTTCATCCGGAAGTGACGCATACCCCAAGCGGAATCAATGTCATTCGTTCATTTCTGCGTGATTCATGTGGCTATGTTCAGACCTGGTTACCTGAGAGTCAGATTGACCAAATCGTGGAGTCCATAGGACTACAAGTCGGTCAGGGTCGTGTACTCATGGCCACCAGCGGCGGTGTTGACTCGACCGTTGCCGCAGAGTTGATTCGTAGGGCAATTGGAGACCGTCTCTTCTGTGTCTTCGTGGATAATGGGCTGCTAAGGGAGGGTGAGCGCGAGGAAGTCGAGAAGAGCTATACTCAGATGGACTTCGACCATTTCTACACAGTCGATGCATCCGATGATTTCCTCAATCGCTTGCACGGTATAGAGGATCCAGAGGAGAAACGTCGCATAATTGCTGAAACGTTCATATGCACCTTCGAGAAGAAGGCAAGGGAACTCGAGTCGCAGTATGGCGTGTTCGAGTTCCTAGGTCAGGGCACGATATATCCCGACCGCGTAGAGAGTGCCGCCACGGGCAAAGCTACTGCCGTGATAAAGAGCCATCACAATGTGCGCCTGCCAGATTCGATGCGGCTGAGATTGGTCGAACCGCTGAAGGACCTCTACAAAGACGAGGTGAGAAGAGTCGCGCTTCACTTGGGGCTGCCAGACGACTTGGTTCACCGTCAGCCCTTCCCGGGACCATCACTCGCCATAAGGATGGGAGGACCGGTCACACGTGAACAGCTCGATATCGTTCGTAGAGCTGACCGCATACTGCAAGAAGAGCTCAGGAAGGAGCCAATCTATGAATCGATTTGGCAGTCATTCTGTGTGCTTCTTCCGGCGAGATCCGTGGGAGTCATGGGTGATGCGAGGACCTATGATCAGGCCGCCGTAATCCGCATCGTAGAGAGCACTGACGCCATGACCGCGTCTGTCAGTACACCCGATTGGAGTGCACTCCTACGGATTGCTTCAAGAATTGTGAACGAGGTCAGGGGAGTCAATCGAGTCACGTATGATTTGACTACAAAACCGCCTGGCACTATAGAGTGGTACTGAGTCGATAGGACCACAAGAGCATCAACACAGTGCAGAGGGACGGTTCCAAACATTGATATCACCGATATGTTTTTCCGTGCATGTCACGCGAAACCGTCGGAGTTCGGAAACATGAGCAGGCGCGGATTGGCAATGATCTCAATCGCAGTCATCTCCACTGCGGTTTTGGTCAGTGCCATTGGTGCTCTGTTATTCCACGATTCCGATACGCCGCTCACGTTCTTCGTCCTAGGTGATTCGCAAGGTTATCAGGGCGGCATCGAAGTCGTTGCTGAAACGGCGGACGAAGAGAAACCGGCGTTCGTCTTCCATACAGGAGACCTCACGCCCTTTGGCCAAGAAAACCAGTACCAAGCGGTTGAAGATGCACTTGCCGACCTGCAGGTCACCTTCCATGCGACTGAAGGCAATCACGACATAAGACTTGGCGGGGGGTTCAGGTTTGTTGAGCGGTTCGGGTCAGCAAATTACTCGTTCGATGTCAACGGCGCTCATTGCGCCGTGATCAACACGTCGTCAGGAGATATGTCAGAGAGCGAAATCAGATGGTTTGAGCGTGATCTCTCGGAGTCCCAAGCAGAGTGGAAGTTCGTATTCACGCACATGCCACTCTTCAATCCTGTGTCTGGCATCGACCACACCCTCAGCAACTTGACGACTGCAGGCAGACTCATCGAGATTGCAGAGCAGACAGGCGTTGATGCAGTCTTCGCGGGGCATCTGCACCTGTTCAACCTGACAGAGAAGAACGGAGTCAAATACGCAGTGTCAGGCGGTGCGGGAACATCCCTCTATGGTAACGAAACCTCTGGAGGGATATTCCACTATCTCAACGTCACACTTGATGGAAACGAGTTGTCAATCGAGCCTGTGCTGCTGCCAGCACCTAGCTTCGAACGCGATTCGTTCGTCCTCAGGGGGTCTGGAGAGGATGTCGTCCTGACAGTCCGAGACCTGCAAGTGATGAATCAGGTCGAGGGCTTCTCTTCTTTTCAGAATCAACTTGGCAACTGGCGAGGCCAGGGCACATACAGAGGAGTGGCTTTCTCCGATATCTTAGAGATCATCGGTGGGCTTGGAGAAGACTCTAATCTGATCGTCAGAGCATCTGACGGCGTTGAACAGGCCTTCTCATACTCCAATGTCTACCCCAATGAAACATGGACTGAGCTACAGGGTCCGATGGTTCTGGCTTACTCCTATAACGGCACACTAGTCCCCGCGTGGGAGGACGGCCTCCGATTGGTCATGATGCCTGAAGATGGCATGTACAGCAACGAGGACTGCGAGGCGACGTCTGAGCCGGGCCAGGGATACAATGTGTACGCGTCTGCTGGCGCGAGGTGGCTCAGGTGGGTGGCTGTCATCGAGGTGGTTGCTGCTACGTGAGCGAAAGAAGAGTGCCTGCCACCACACGAGACCTTGTGACCCTGGCAGTGCTGGCAGCACTGGGAGGCGCTCTCAGCACCTTTGTCGGCTATCTCGGTAATATGGTCAACCTCGCACTCGGTGTCCCCTTCGGTGCAGGGCAGTTCATGGCGGGGCTACACGTGTTCTGGATTGTCCTGATGAGGGTCCTTGTACCAAACAAGGTGGCGGGCACGCTTGGCGGCCTACTGAAAGGAGTTGTCGAACTCTTCACTGGCAGCACGCACGGCATCGTGATTGTCCTTGTGTCGCTGATTCAGGGGGCAATCATCGATGTCACGGCGCTGGCTAGCGGCAGAGTGACCGATGCTCCACTCAAGAACAGATTCCGGTGGTGGATTGGAGCAGGGTTTTCCTCAGCCACCAATGTGATTGTGTTTCAGGTTTTCTACTTCTCAAACGCACCTTGGATATACCTAGCCGCGATTACTCTACTTTCATTTACATCGGGTATTATCTTCGCAGGATACTTCGCGTTCGAGACGCTTGAGTTCCTGAACGAAACTGGACTGACAGCCTCACGCTTCGTTTCGGTCAGGACGCCTCGCCCTGCCAACACCAGACGAGGTTTGGTGTTGAGAAACCTTCCAGCAGTCGCGATTGTGCTCTTCTTGGCAGTGGGCTCCACTTACTACGTGTTCGGCGTCGCAAAGATACTCAATGACCCTAGCACCTGTGAGGTGGAAGGTCTTGTCGAATCCCCATACATATTCCGTCCCTCTGACTTCTCGGCCGAGGTGGTGACCGTGGAGGCAGAGCTCATCGGTTCCTACACGCACCTTCCTCCGGCAAACTACACGGGGATTCTCGTTTCGGACATTCTGAACAGAGCAGTGCTCAAACCTGAGGCGTCGGGGCTCAGGGTGACAGCGAAGGACGGCTACACTGTCCTATTCACCGACATATCTTCTATCATGTCAGATGACCGCTTCCTCTTGACTCTGGCATCCGACGGTCTCTGGCTAATAGCCGCAGATTACGATGGCTCCATGTGGGTCAAGATGGTGAGTGTCCTCGATGTCTACTAGCCGACTACTTGAGGCAAGGAACCTCACCTTCTCCTATGGCAACAAGCAAGACGTCCTGAAGTCGGTCAACCTCACAGTCAGCCCCGGCGAATTGGTGCTCCTGACCGGACCCACAGGCTGTGGTAAGTCAACTCTCGCAAAATGCTTGACGGGATTCATACCTCATTACTATCAGGGGGCTCTCGGTGGACAAGTACTAATCGATGGCGAAGATATCGCGGGGATGTCGCTTTCACACATCGCCCGGAAGGTCGCTCTCGTCCAGCAGGATCCAGAGAGTCAAGTATGCACACTCAACGTATCTGATGAGGTTGCCTTCGGTCCCGAGAACTATCAAGTGGAATCTACCGAGATAGTTGAGCGCATACATGACAAGCTTGCCTGGGTCGGGGGGTCACATTTGTCACAGCGACCAACTCATGCAATGTCGGGTGGCGAGAAACAGCGAGTTGTGATAGCCGCCATGCTGGCGTGTGAGCCGGACTATCTGATACTCGATGAGCCCTCTTCTAGTCTTGACCCGCCGGGCATTGTTCTGTTGAGAAACATTCTCACTTCTCTGAAACAGGAGGGCCTTGGAATCTTGTGCATAGAGCACAATATCGGGGCTGTGCGCACAGTGGCCGACAGAACTCTCGCGATGGCGGACGGTACACTCCACGACGGACCCGGTAGAGATTCTGCCATTCACTCGGATTCGACGGTGATGCGGAGCCTAGGTCCGCATCCCGAGCCCCTCCTGGTCGCTAGCCACCTGACGTTCTCCTACGGTCATGCTGCCGCCGTGAAGGATGTTTCAATATCAGCGGCCGGTGGAGAAGTCATCGGAATCATGGGTAGCAACGGATCCGGGAAGACCACCCTCCTCGCCCTATTGGCGGGGCTGCTGAAGCCCGACTCGGGACAGGTTGTCTTGGGCGGACAGCCGCTTCGGGATATCAAGCGCAACGAGGCACTGAAGAGGGTTGCAGTCGTCTTCCAGAATCCGAATCATCAGATCTTCGAAAGGACGGTCTGGCGTGACCAGATGCTCGCTGCAAGTGTCGCTAAGCTGCCAGTGGACGTTGCTTCCGAAGTGTCTGGGAGACTGCTTGAGCGTGCCGGCCTTGCTCAATACAGAGAAAGCAACCCGTTCTCACTAAGTCACGGGCAGAAGAGACGCCTGAATCTGACTTCTACAGCACTGCTTAGTCCTCAAGTCTATCTTCTGGACGAACCCTTCATTGGGCAGGACCCTGACGGTCGCGAGTTCGTTTCGCGGTTGGTTAACGAAACGGCCGACAGATCTGGCACGTGCATTGTTGTTACGCACAGCCCTGAGTTCGTGCGGCGACACTGTACTCGGCTTGTCTTCATGAGCGAGGGCGCGATAGTCCTGGATGGTCCCGTGCAGAGTGTCATGAAACGAATGAACGAGATTGGTTTGGGCGAATACACTGTCACGGAGGTAGACTGACAGATGGGGCCATATCTCGGCTTCATCAACCGTAACACTGTACTGCACAGGTTGGACCCTGTGCTCAAGCTCGTCGCTCTCTGCGCCGTCGCCGTGGGAGTATTGATCTACTCCAGCTGGTCCGTCAATGCACTAGTCTTGATTGTGCTTATTGTCATGTTTCGTGTCGCTAAGACCAGAATCGGGCTTGCATCGAAGCGTGTGAAGTTCCTTCTGTTCTTCTCGATCTTCCTTGTGCTGCTCCAAGTGTTGGTCACCCCCAACGGAACTGTACTCTTCTACGTGTTGCCAGGACCAGCCCTGCCCGTTACCACATTTGGTCTCGAAAGAGGACTGTTTCTCGCCCTCAGATTCCTCCTCATCGTGTTCTCTAGCATTCTCTTTGTTTCAGTGACAGACCCGTCGTTGTTGGCCCAAGGCCTTACACGGTTAGGAGTCCCATACAGATACTCGTTCATGTTGGTCGTCGCACTGAGGTTCTTGCCCCTGTTCGAATCAGAGAATCAATCGGTGAGACTTGCGCAGAAGTCTAGAGGGATTGAGCCAGATGTCAGAAGCCTGAGCGGAATCCTCAGGACTGTAAGGTACACCTTCTTCCCCCTGCTTGTGTCTGCGCTTTCCCGAGTCGACTCTCTTGCGATGTCGATGGACGGGAGAGGATTCGGTTTCGCCAAGAAGCGGACGTTTGTTCGACGGTCGACTTGGAGTACAGCTGACACATTGTTCTCCGCACTGGTCTTCGGGTACCTAATCATGTGCGTGCTTCTTGCCTCTGGGTTCATCGGTCTATACTAGCCCATTTGGTGCTATGTGCGAAGCTTTTTATCGTGGTTCCCGCCCGACCGGTTCCACTGTGCATATCGACCATTAGGTGACACAGAAGTTGAGTAATAGCAGCAGCACCAAAATGTATGCAGTGCTGGCCGTCGTTTTGGTAGTAGCGGCGGCAGCAGTAGGAGTAATACTGCTCAATCAGCCGACTGCGACGGGGCCTTCAATCACGTTAGTGGCGTTCAATGGGACGCAGCGAAACGTGACGCTTAGTGAGATGCGCGGAATGGAAACAATCCAGGGATACGGATCATTCCAGAACTCATATGGCAACGTCAGAGGACAGGGCAACTACACGGGGGTCCGCATAGCAGACCTGATACAACTCATCGGGGGAATGGACAACGAGCAGGTCATCAACGTCGTTGCCGTGGACGACTATCAGCAGTACTTCACTTACGACAATCTGTATCCGAACGAGTCGCAATACGATATACAGGGTGACTTCATCCTTGCGTATTCGTTCAACGGGACAACCATACCAGACTTCGAAGATGGTCCACGACTCATGTTCCTGCCCCCAGACGGGTACTACTCGAACGAGGACGGTGCTCTTACTATAGACCCGCAGTTCTACACCGGTTCGGTCGGACCCAAACTCGTTTCCAACGTTGCGATGATCATCATAGCCGAAAGGCCAGCTCCTTCTGAGTCGGACATCCTTAGCGTTACTGTAGGCGGTGTAACGGAGGGTTACACTCTCTCCGAGATTAAGGATTTCGGCGTGATTAACGGAACTGGCGGCACCAAGAACAGGTATGGCACTCTGAAAGGACCTTACAACTTCACTGGTGTAGCAGTCCTTGACCTTCTGGCGGAAACAGGTGTACTCCCAGCCAACTACAATATCACGTGTCTGTCTAGCGACGCATACGAAGTCGTCTACAACAAGACCACGGCTCAGGGAGCTGTCGTTGGGTATGACCCTGACACGGGTGGTCCTGTGGGGATTATCACAAGTACGATGGTGTTGGCGTATCTTCAGGACGGTGCCCCTATTGGCGATGGTGGTCCTCTGAGGATTGTGTTCCTCAATGACGATGGCTACTTCACTGATTCCTACCTTTGGGGCAAGATGGTCGTCAACCTGACTGTAGTGGAGATCGGCCCCGATGTCCTGTTCATCAATCGAGGAAGCACGGCACTGGCGTACAATCTGGCCGAGGTCATGGCGATGCCTTCGTTCTCCGGGGATGGAGGATACAAGAAATCGTCTGGCACACTTGTCGGTCCAGATACCTACACTGGAGTCACGATGCAGTATCTGCTCTCTTTGACCGTGGACCCCTTGGTCAACAGTAGCATCGAAGTGATTGCAACTGACTTCTACACAACCTACTACAACATGACGCAGCTTGAGGGTTGGTACGCAGCGTACAACGCCACAACAGGAAGCCCAGTCGGCATCAAGTTCTTCACGATGGTCTTGGCCTACGAAAGGGATGGCATACTCCTGACAGATGATGGCCCATTTAGAGTCGTGCTCCTCAACGAAGAGGGATTCTTCTCAGATGGTCACTTCTGGGCGAAGTTGGTCAGCAATATCACAGTTGTCGACTCAGTTGAGTCGTGGACATTGGAGCTTGATGGAGTAGACCCCTACAATATGACCCACGATACCTACTACTCCCTTGCGTCATGCCCACACCACAGGATTGTGATTTCAACTGAAGGCCATACCTATTGGGGCGTAGCCTTGTGGACTCTAGTGGCAGCCATGGACGGCGGCGATGATACGCACTACACTTTCAACGTCACTCTGGCCATTGCTGGTTACAACGTGACTCTCTACGACTCGTTCGGAGCCAATGTGACCTACACGGCCGCACAACTTGCTCAGAACGCCAGCATCATAGTTGCTGGGTGGGTCGATGGGCTGTTGCCGAATGCACCCAACTGGCCCTTGATCCTCGTCACGCCCGACGGAGCGCTACTAAGCAATATCGTGAGAATTGAGATGTTTCTGTATTGAAAGAAGACTTTGGTTAGACTCCGAGAACCGGGCGCGAAACGTCCCCTACGTCCTTGTCGTCCCGGTTCTCACCCTTTCAGGGCACGCTTTCCTTAGTGACTGCCCGCTGAACACGTACTGCTGCAGTGATCTGGATGCTCGTTCCATGAGCGGAGAAATGGACTCTCCGTCAGCAGCCTTCACGGCAAGACCTGCTCTTGACAGAACAGCTCTGACTGATTCGAGCCTTGCAACATCTACCCGTGTTTCTCCTATGTTCAGCGCAGACCTGACACCGTGACCGTAGCTAGTGAGATAGAGTGGGGTAAGGTCGGCAATACCGCGCTCCACGCCAATGACAACTTCGTCCAGCTCCGCCCTTCGTCGCTCTACGATAGTAGATAGGAGCACGTACTCCTCGGCCGACAAGTCCGTCCGTTCGAAGGACGTTTCGATGAAGATGGTTGGTCCCCCTGACTCCACCTGCCGAATCAATGCACTCACGGCTCTTTCCCTGACCTTCGTTTGCGCCTCTTCGTAGCTAATCCGCTTCGATATACCCTCTATCAGGAATGACAGTGGGCCATCATAACCCCCCAGATGAGATAGATCCATGCCGTGAAGAAAGCCCCTCTGTGCCGGAAACTCGTCCAGAGGAGCCAGGTGTTTCTCCATTCTCCGAATTCGTTCCAGAGTGTCTGCCCACCCTAGTTCCTCAGACAGCTCGCGGTACGATGGCCACCGCATGAAGTCGTAGCTGCAACAGCTTCGGAACCTCTGAATAGGGTCAGCGAATGAGTTGGGCTCACCGACCCTGTATTCGAGAACGGCTCTGTCGACGATAGGCGTAGCGTCAATCCTCTTGGTCTTGTTCCTCTCGACGTAGAACTCCCGTAGTCCCGAGCACTCGGACAAGGGCCAGAGATCCAGACTGTCAAGCTTGTTGTGGGAAATATAGAGACTACGTAGCTCCTTCAGCCGGCTCAGTGGTTTCAGGCTGATCTCTCGCATACTATTGTAGGAAAGGTCTAGGTAGGCAATGGATTTGCATGCGGACAACGGCGACAGATCCAGGCTTTCGAGCTCGTTCTTGCTGACAAACAACCGCTCAAGGTTCGAGCATCCTGCAATCGGAGAGAGATCAAGCTCGCTCAGGCGGTTATCAGACAGGTTCAGCCCTTTGAGGTTTCTGTTCGGCAAGAAGGGTTGCAGGTCAAGTTCCATTAGGTTGTTGCCAGAGAGGTCAAGCTCTTCGAGCCGTGCACATTTTCCTATTGGTGACAAGTCGATATGGCTGAGCCAATTGCGGGATAGATTCAAGGTGACCATCCGGTTGCAGTTCACAATGGGACCCAAATCCAACGCTCTAAGATGTCGCCAGCTGAGGTCAACCGCCGTTTCGTCTGCGTCCAGGGTAATGGCTGTTTCCACGTCATCC
>Ga0316620_10000354_pt1 | contig 18287 bp, 14 predicted proteins | sample OWC_Aug_M1_C1_D5_FD_207651 | JGI IMG/M metagenome (GOLD analysis project Ga0316620, IMG submission 207651) | Wetland soil microbial communities from Old Woman Creek delta, Ohio, United States - OWC_Aug_M1_C1_D5_B | ecosystem: Environmental > Terrestrial > Soil > Wetlands | place: USA: Ohio... | reverse complement strand
CTTGTCGGGGTGAGCCTCTTCATCTTCGGCATTACCATGTCCTTCTCTCCGACACAGCGTGCCATGCTTTATATCCAGGACGCGAAGCAAATGGACGCTCTGGACACCATCATCAGGCAGTATGGTCTTGACAGGCCGTTCGTTATCCAGTACGGCACCTGGCTAGGCCAGGTGCTCAGGGGAAATCTCGGATATTCAAAGATAGTCTCGATGCCTGTTTCGAATGCTATCTGGTATTTCCTGCCGGCTACGCTAGAGTTGGCTATTTTTGCTTGCCCGCTCATCATTCTGCTGGGCATCTTCTTCGGCACTAAGGCCGCCGCCCACAAAGACAAGCCCATCGATCACGCTACAAGGGTAGCGGCCATTCTGGGATGGTCACTGCCGCTCTTCTGGCTGGGCTTGATATTGATAATGGTCTTTTACGGCTTCTTTCGCGGCCTTTTGCCGCCGGACCGGCTGAGTCTTCAAATGGACCTTCTTGTTAACTCCGCCGCGTTTACCCGTTACACTCATATCAACACTCTGGATGCCATCCTCAATCTGAACGGGGCGGTCCTTCTCGATGCCTTAAGACATCTCGTCTTGCCGGTAGTTACACTTTCGGTGACCCATATGGCTTTTATCATGAGGATCATGCGCTCCAGTATGCTGGAGTCTCTGGGCAAGGGATACATTCTCACCGCCAGGGCCAAGGGACTGGATGAGAGAGTCGTGGTCGGTAAGCACGCCCGCCGCAATGCCCTCATCCCGGTGTTGACCGTCTCAGGTTATCTGTTCGCCGGTTTGGCGGGTGGTATGGTTATTACCGAGACCATCTTTAACTATACTGGTATCGGCTGGTGGGCCTGGATGTCGGCAGTCAATCTGGACATACCATCAGTTCTGGGCTTCGCGCTGTTCAGTGCCGTCTTATTTGTGCTCGTTAACCTAGTGGTGGATATCCTGTACACCCGCGTTGACCCACGGGTGAGACTGGGAGGAGGAGTGCAGTGAGCGACTGGAGATTCACAGTACGGCAGCTCATCAAGAATCCCCTTTCGCTGGCCGGGGTTATCATCATTGCCATCTTTATCATCATCGCCATCTTCGCTCCACTGATTGCGCCCACGCCGGCAGGTCATCTGAATCCCTACATGATACCGCGTGACGGATACGTTGCGCAGCCGCAGCCTCCCAGCGAGGAGCATATCCTCGGCACCACCCAGGGACAGTACGATATCTTCTACGGGGTTATCTGGGGCACGCGCTCTGCATTTCGAGTGGCTTTGGTTGTGATGGCTATTACGATTCTTATAGGGATCTTACTGGGTAGCCTGGCCGGCTATTTCGGCGGTCTTCTCGACGAGATTATTATGCGCATCACCGATATCTTCCTGGCCTTCCCGTTCCTCATCCTGGCTATGGCGATTGTCCTTGCCTTGGGGCCCAGCCTGAAAAGTGTTATTATTGCGCTTACCGCGGTCTGGTGGCCTTCCTATGCGCGGCTCATCCGGGGCGACATACTTCAACTGCGTGAGGAGGACTATGTCGAGGCGGCTCGCGGGCTGGGCGCCTCAAGCAGTAGAGTCATACTCCGACACGTGTTGCCCAACGCCATCTACCCTACCCTGATCATGGCTTCGCTGGACATAGGGGCGGTAGTCCTGTCAGCGGCAGGGCTGAGCTTTCTGGGCCTGGGCGCTCCTGAAGGCTATGCCGACTGGGGACAGATGACCGAGTTTGCCCGTAACTGGATGGTGGGGCCGCCGAGTGACCCTTTCAAGTACTGGTACGCGGTGATCACTCCCGGCGTGTTTATCCTTTTCTTTGTGCTGGGCTGGAACCTTCTCGGCGATGCCTTCAGGGATATTTTCGATCCCAGGTTGGCCAGGCGATAAGATGGAAGTCCTTGTCAAAATAAGAGATCTCACGGTCAAATTCTACACCTATGAGGGCGTCGTACACGCCATCAATGATCTGGACCTTGATATCAGGCGGGGAGAGACCCTTGGGATAGTGGGCGAAACCGGTTCGGGAAAGACCATGACCGCTCTGGCCATCCTGCGCCTTGTCCCCTATCCAGGTAGAATAGAATCAGGCAGCATTGTGTTCTTCGACAGAGATCGTGCAGGCGAGCTCGAACTCTTGAAACTGAGCAACGATAGAATGAGGGCGATTCGGGGCAACAAGATATCCATGGTCTTTCAGGAGCCGGGAGCTGCCTTAAACCCTGTCTATACCATCGGTGACCAGATCTCCGAAGTCTTCTTGCTTCACCGGCGACAGGAGCTCGGCCGCCAGGCAAAGCAAAGAGTAGACGGCCTGCTCAGCAACGGAAGCGGCCCTGCTGCCGCCATGAAAAGGCCCTTCTGGCGCTGGCAAAGCCGGCTCTATAACAAGATAGCCGAGGCACCCGATCCACTTGAGCCTCGCATCCTGACCCATATCCCGCTGTTCAGGCGGCTTCTCTGGCGGCTAAGAGACGAAGCCCGATTGCTCACCGTCGATATGCTAAAGGATGTAGAAATACCGGACCCGGCCCGCGTCGCTTCTCGCTACCCGCACGAACTTTCGGGTGGGATGAAACAGCGGGCGGTCATCGCCATGGCATTGTCTTGCTCCCCGGAGCTTCTCATCGCCGATGAGCCCACTACCTCACTCGATGTCACTATCCAGGCCCAGATGCTGGAACTCTTCCGGCGAATCAAAGTGGACAAAGGGGCCTCCGTGCTCTTTATCACTCACAACCTGGGGGTTGCCTCTGAAGTCTGCGACCGGGTGGCAGTCATGTACGCCGGAAGGCTCTGCGAAATAGCCAGTGTCGAGGAGATGTTCCTTCACCCTCTGCATCCTTATACCAAGGCTTTGCTGGACTCCGTTCCTATGCCGGGGAAGCCATTGCAGACCATCCCCGGGGTGCTGGCCGATGCGCTAAACCCGCCGCCCGGTTGCCGCTTTCATCCCCGCTGCCCCAGCGCCATGCCAATATGCCAGCAAGAGAGACCCAAGCCTAAGGAGACCTCCAGGGACCACATAGTGGCCTGTTATCTTTATTGATTTATGAACACCTTAGTCGATATCAGGAAATTGAAGAAACACTTCCCGATACTCGGAGGTGTCTTCAGGAGATCCGTGGGAGCGGTCAGGGCGGTAGATGGCGTCAGCCTGACAATTAATCGCGGACAGTGGCTCGGCCTAGTCGGCGAATCAGGCTGCGGCAAGACGACACTGGCCAAGACACTTATCCGTCTCTGGAAACCCACCAGCGGTCATATGTACTTTGATATCCCCGATGCGGTGAGGTCAGAGATAGAGATGTTGGAATCTCAGGATAAGAACAGTAGTAAGCTCCACTCTCTTCTCAAGGAGAATGACCTGGCGACCTTCTCCGGTGCTAGGGTCCGCTCATTTCATCGCCATGCCCAGCTTGTCCACCAGGACCCTTTTACCTCCCTTAACCCACGCATGAAGATAAAAACCATAGTCGGCGAGCCGCTGAGGATACACAAGGTTCTACCCAGCGACGCAGTGAAGACGGCGGTCGAGGAACTGTTGAGCACGGTTGGAGTGAGCTCAGGGCAACTGGAACGCTACCCCCACCAGTTCAGCGGCGGTCAGCGCCAGCGGATCGCCATAGCTCGTGCCCTGGCTACGAAACCGGAGTTCATCGCCTTCGACGAGCCAACCTCGGCTCTGGACGTATCTGTCCAGGCACAGATCCTCAATCTGTTGAAGGACCTCAAGAAAGAGTTCGGGCTTACCTATCTCTATATCACCCATGAGCTTCTGATTGCCGAAAGTGTCTGCGATTACATCGCCGTCATGTATCTCGGCAAGGTGGTGGAGATGGGAAGGCCGGAAGAGATATTTCACGCAGCCCGTCATCCCTATTCCAGGTCCCTGATAGCCGCAACGCCGGTGCCCGACCCCAAGCGAAGAGTCGGTCGCATTGTCCTTCCTGGCGAAGTACCCAGTCCAGCCAATCCACCCCCTGGCTGTGCTTTTCACCCCAGGTGTTCAGAAGCGAGCGAAAAGTGCCACGAATCTGGACCGGAATTGAAGCTCATTGGTGGCGACCACTACGTTGCCTGCTTTCGTCCCTTGTAGAAGCTAGTCATCCCTCTCCGTCCTCTTCTGCCTGCCCGTTACTCCTCGGATCAACATCTTTCTTGAGGTGCAATTCTTGACCGCTGGCCAAACGAGATTCGTCCGCTGCGGCCTTTCCCAGAGTGTGGACTCGTGCTATACTTCACAAATTCCGCCGCAGATCTAATGGAGAACAATTCAATGATCATTAAGGCTCTGGTGGTCGGCGCTTTTGCCGCCAACTGCTATATCGTCGGTTCATCCGTGACCAAGCAGGGTATGATTATCGACCCCGGTGCCGAGCCTGCGACCATTTTGAGAACGGTCCAACAGCTAGGATTGTCCATATCCTTAATCGCCATAACCCATGCCCACATTGACCATATCGGTGCTCTTCGTGAAGTTCAACAAAAAACCCATGCCCAGTTTGCCGTTCACGAGGCAGAGAAAGGATTCTTGTCTACTGCTCCCATGCGTATGCTGACCTCGCTCGGTATCTCTCCCGTAAAGTCACCTCCTACCCCGGACAGGATGCTCAAAGACGGTGACCGCATACATGTAGGCGATTTGCACTTTGTAGTGCTTTATACGCCGGGACACAGCTCCGGCGGAATCTGCCTTTCTGGCCACGGAGTGGTCTTCAGCGGCGATACTCTATTCAACCTCGGTGTTGGCAGGACCGATTTTCCCGGGATGAGCTACGAACGCTTGATGAAGAGCATTCAGGAGAAACTTATGGTTCTGCCCGACGAGACAGTCGTCTATCCCGGCCACGGGCCGCCAACTACCATTGGTGATGAACGCCGAAGCAACCCTTTCCTTCAGGATTACCAGGCCTAGGGCCTTCCCTTCAAAGTTCCTGACGTGGCACATCCCCTGCAGCTCCGCACAAACTCCCTATCCCCTGACGGGAGAGGATTGCGGCGAGGGCGAATTCGTCTTTCGTTGTTTGCCTTGAAAGCATGGCTGCGGCGTTAGCTGATGCCCCGCAGATAACCACGATAGTTCGCCAGGGTTTCTCTTAGGTTGTCGCCGCCAAACTTCTCCAGACAGGCATCAGCCAGGACAATAGCCAGCATCGCTTCGCCGATCACCCCGGCGGCGGGAACAACACAAACATCGCTCCGCTCGTAGTGGGCCTTCGTTGCCTTTCCACTGCGCAGGTCTATCGATGGCAAAGGACTGGCCAGGGTAGCAATAGGTTTGACTGCTGCCCTAACTACGACGTCCTCGCCGTTGCTTATGCCACCCTCGATTCCACCGGCCCGGTTGGTCGCACGTCGCCAAGAGAATCCTTCTGCTTTCCTACCTAGCCTGGGTTTAATAGCATCGTGAGCCTGCGAACCTTTAAGCCCGGCCAGAGCAAATCCTGCTCCGATTTCCACCCCTTTTACGGCATTGATGCTCATCATCGCCCTGGCAATTCCGCCGTCGAGACGGCGGTCCCAGCTAACGTGGCTGCCCAGTCCGATGGGGACGCCGGTAGCCACCACCTCAAAGATGCCCCCCAATGTGTCCCCACCAGCGCTAGCCTCATCAATGGCTGCCATCATTGCCTTCTCCAGTTTGGCATTGGCACAGCGGACGGGGGAGGCTTCTATCCGTTGCCAGTCTATGGAGCCCGAGATTGCTTCGCTGCGCTGGCAATGACAATGCCCTATACTGACCGTGTGGCTGTGAATCACGATGTCCAGTTCCTCCAGGAATCTTCGCGCTATAGCTCCAATAGCTACCCTGGCGGCTGTTTCCCGGGCACTGGCCCTTTCCAGAACGGGCCTGATATCCTGAAAACCATACTTGACCACCCCTGCCAGGTCGGCATGTCCCGGGCGGGGACAGGTCACAGGCTCGACTTCCTTCTCTACCGGAGAAACATTCATTTCTTCCTGCCAGTTTTCCCAATCTCGATTCGTGATGAATAACGCGATTGGACTGCCTATGGTGAGCCCATAGCGGACACCACTGACAATGTCAGCCCTATCATCTTCAATCTTCATGCGGGCGCCGCGCCCATAGCCTTTCTGGCGGCGCCGGAGTTCTTCGTTGATGTGCCGTTCTTCCAGAGGAAGCGCAGCTACCATTCCTTCCACTATGGCCACCAAACCCTTTCCGTGGGATTCTCCGCCGGTAAGAAAACGAAACTGTCCCATTAGATCAACCCTAACAAGTCTGTGATTCTTTGATTACCGTCATAAACTTGATCCGGAATTTGACCGGGTGCCCACGATTTAGCTTTGGTAAAGAAATAAAGGCTGCGGATAGTTATGGTTCAGGATTTCCAGCAGAACCATGTCCTCAGCACTCAACCCGGATACTCTCGCCCTTATGGCGTCGACGAGCCCTAATAGTGACCATATCGTCAATCTGGGTGGTTTATAGTACTCCACCATCGCAGTCTCGATGCCCGCTAATTGCAGCGCCAGGTCTATGGCTGCATCCACATCGCCCAACTCATCAACCAGACCCAGTTCCCTGGCTTTGGCGCCGCTGTAAAGTTGCCCCGTAGCCAGTTCCCTGACCGCTTCTTCGCTGAGCCCTCTGCCCTCAACCACCACATCGATAAACTGTTCGTAATACTCGTCAACCATGTCCTGCATGATTTCCGTTTCCTCCGCCGTCAACTCCCTGAACCCCCAATACATATCCTTGTACTTGCCGCCCTTGAAAATCTCTATCTGGATACCTAGCTTGTCTAACAACCCCTTGACGTTCACCGCGGAAGAAATAACCCCGATGGCCCCCGTCTGTGTGGTAGGAAGGGCAACAATTTTATGAGCCTGGGTCGAGATATAGTAGCCACCCGACGCCGCCATACCCCCCATGCTCACTACAATCTTTTTTGTCTCCTTGGCTCTCTGTATCTCCAATAAGATCTCCTGGCAGGGCTCTATCTGACCGCCGGAGCTTTCTATGCGGAAGACAATTGCTTTGACCGCTCTGTCACTCTCCGCTCTTGCCAGATAATCTCTTACCAAGCCCGGGGTAATCGCCGAGCCAGACGACGAAGAGTCTCCAGTAGCAATACTTCCGCTCAGCGGGATGACGACAATCTTGTCCGTTGCCCCCCTCGGAAGCAACGCGATCGGAATCACTATAGCCACAACCAATGCCAGAACACACAAACCGATAATTAGTGCCTTCCTTTTCACCGTCGTCCTCCTGTCAGGATCTCCTTGGCTTTGCTGAACATTATGTCGAGCGGTGCTTCCTTATCTGTCCACAATTTAAAGGAAGCCGCGCCTTGATATACTAACATAGACAAGCCACCCAGTATATCGGCTCCAGCTTCCTGTGCTAGCTTCAGCAAAGGAGTCGGCCAGGGGTTATATACGAGGTCATAGACCAAGACGCTTCTGGGAATCACTTCCAGGTTCAAAGGCGATAGCCCTTCCTGCGAGCTGTCCTTCATTCCCATGGTAGTGCAATGGACTATTAAGTCGCATTCGACAAAGGTTCCAACCGAGCTAACATCCACCCACTGAAAGGCTCTGACCTCTGTCTTCAAATTCCCAAGTCTCCCTGCAACACCCTTGATGTATTTCGTCAAATTCTCCGCCAATGCACCGGCCCGCTCAAAGATACCATCGGTAATGGCCAGTGAAGCTACTTTCTTCTGTATCAGTGCGAGACTCGCTGCCCTGGCCACCCCACCAGCACCCAACACGACCACCCTCTTTCCCTTGGGATCGAAGTGTCCTTCCTTCCCTAACGCCTCCATAAAACCGAAGGCATCGGTGTTAAAGCCCACAAGCTTACCATCCTTTTTTACTACAGTGTTGACCGCGCCGATTAGATTCGCGAGGTCGTCGACTTCATCCAGTAACGGTAGAACTGCCTCTTTGTAGGGCGCAGTCACGTTAGCTCCAATGTTTTGAGGTTTTCTCAGACTTTCCACGGTGTCTGGAAGCCCGGCTGCAGTCGTCTCCCAAGTCTCGTACCGAATATCAAGTTGATAAGAGTCGAGAGCTGCCTGCTGGAAATATGGAGAAACAGAATGTTTCAGAGGATAACCGATGAGGCCTATGTATCTCCGCATTACCTAGGGCTCCCCGTTATCGTCCAGATGCCGGCTATCCAGAAAACCCTGGAGGATAAAGGCTGCCGCTATCGCGTCCACTTCGGCTTTGATTGCAGGGTTCTGATTCCTAGTTCCCTTCTTCGCTCTGAAATGCTGGTCGCCTCGTTGCCCATCACCTCTAGCCTTCAGGCGCTCAGCTGCTTTGGTAGAAAGTCGTTCGTCCCATAGCTGTATATCGAGCTGGTCGAGACACTTTTCCTTCGCCAGGCATGACAACTTTTCAGCAAAAGCTGTCACCTTGCCAGCCTGTTTTCCCAGGTCGCCGCTTAGCCGACGAGGCAAACCAACGACAATACACTCAACTTTATGCTCCTCTACAAGCGTGAGAATTTCCTCCATAAGCGCACTTTCGCCTGTACTGGCGAGCACAGTCAGCGGAGTAGCTATGATCCCCCGGCCGTCACTGATAGCCACCCCCGTCCTTCTATCTCCGACATCTAGCCCTAGGCTGCGCACCTCAACACCCACCATCAATGACGATGAAAGCTTGACACCAGGAATCAAGATTTGGGTCCACGAAGTCGAAATTCAATCTCTAACTCTCCTCTCTGTAATTCGAGCTTCTCCCTTTCGTTCTTCAGTCTACTAAGTAGAAGATATTGCGTTGCCAACTACACTTTTGACCAGTCTCAAGGCTTCCTCAACCCTGGCCGCATCTTTGCCGCCGGCTTGAGCCATGCCAGCCTTCCCACCACCACCTCCGCCCACAACTTTCGCTACCCGATTAACGATATCGCCGGCATGAAATCCCTTGGTCACCAAGTCAGGAGTCACCATGGCTAGAAAGGTCGGTTTGCCGTTGTAGACGGTACCTAGGACAATTACAGCGCTCTTGAGCCTGTCTTTCAATATGTCACCCATTTCCCTGAGGACAGGCGTAGTCAACGGCGGCACCTTGACAGCCAGCACCGCCACGCCGCCTACCTGCTCAGCTTGCCCGGGTAGATCCTCCGCTATTTTGCGCGACAGTTCCCTTTCCAGCGACAGGCTCTTTTTGCGCTCCGCTTCCAATTCGCCAATCAACACCTTCACCTTCTCAGGGACCTGTTCGAGCGAGCCTTCCACTTCTTTGGCTATTTTCTGCAAGGCAGCTGACCGTGATTTAATCAGAGATTCAGCTTCTCTTCCCGTTGTGGCTTCAATACGATGCAGTCCAGTCCCGATGCTGCTTTCGCTGGTTATGAGAAAGATGCCAAGCTCCCCGGTTGACTTAACGTGAGTGCCGCCACACAGCTCCTTGCTTATCTCTGGCTCCCCAATTATCAACATCCGAACTTCTTCTCCGTACTTCTCCTCAAATAGAGCAATTGCGCCCCCAGCGACAGCCTCAGTATAAGGAAGTATCTTCGCCCGCACCCGCAAGTTCTCGCGTATCCATTCGTTAACCTGCCCCTGAACTGTCTCGAGCTCCTCTTCAGTTACGGGAGCCAAGTGGGAGAAGTCAAACCTTAGTCTTTCAGACTCTACCAACGAGCCCCTTTGCTCAATATCCTTGCTCACTATCTGTCTTAAAGCAGCCTGGAGGAGGTGTGTGGCAGTATGATTGCGTGCGATATCCAGCCGGCGAGGGAGATCAACCTTGGCCTCAACCTCGTCGCCCTTGGATATGCTGCCTTCTACCACTTTCCCCCTATGTATTACCATGTCGAGACTGCCTCTGAAGGTACTGGTGACCACGACCTTTCCTTTCTGGCCGCTGATCTCGCCGGTATCACCTACTTGCCCACCCATCTCACCATAGAAAGGACTCTTGTCAAGTATCACATCAACCTTACTGTCCTCAGCCGCAGTTCGCACAGACTTTTCGTCAGTAGTCAAATCGCAAACCTTTGAGCGAGTGACGTATTTTTGATAGCCAACGAACTTTGTTTGCCTACCTGTGACCGCGGCGGTGACTTTCAGGCTGCCAGATCCGCGCATGCTGACCCTAGCCCTTTCCCGTTGCTTCTCCATCTCAGCGTGGAAACCTTCCCAGTCTGTGGAGAGCCCTTTTTCTCGGGCAATCTCTGCGGTCAGTTCCGGTGGAAAACCATACGTATCGTACAGTTTGAATACTTCGTCGCTTGTCAGCTCCTTTCTCATCTCAGCCGAAGCTTCCCCAATGAACTTCTCTACCAAGCCAAGGCCAGCATCCAGAGTAGCAATGAATTTCTCTTCCTCCGCTCTGACTAGCCTTGTGATCCGGCTGTGCTTAACAACAAGCTCAGGATATACATGGTTCATCGTGCTAACAGCTACGCCAGCCATCTCACCAAGGAAAGGGGCTGTCAGTCCTAGTTTCCTCCCGAAGAGCGACGCCCGCCTCAATATGCGTCGCAGGATATATCCTCGGCTTTCATTGGAGGGCATCACACCGTCGGCGATCAGAAAGGTAATACCACGCGAGTGTTCAGCCACAATTCTAATGGCCCGATCGATATTTTCATCCCGGCCATATTCCTTCCCGGATAGGCTGCAAATCCAGTCTATCAAAGGCAAAAACAAATTTGTCTCATAAGGGGAGGGCTTTCCCTGGATGGCAGCCAAGGTCCTCTCCAGTCCCATGCCGGTATCAATGTTTGGTTTGGGCAAGAGAGTACGCCGGCCGTCCGGGTCTTGATTGTATTGAGTGAATACCAGGTTCCATATCTCCGAGAAGCGGCCGCAGTCGCAATTGGGCCCGCATTCAGCTTTGCCGCATCCGACCTCCTCACCCAGGTCGTAATGGATCTCGCTGCACGGTCCACAGGGACCAGAATCACCAACCGGTCCCCAGAAGTTGTCTTTATCACCGAATCGTAATATCTTGCCAGACGGAACGCCAAGTTTCCGCCAATAACCAAACGCTTCTTCATCATCAAGGTAAATGGTTATCCAGAGCCGCCCCTCGGGCAATTTCAAGTATTCCGTGACAAACTCCCAGGCCCAGGAAATAGTCTCCTTTTTGAAATAATCGCCGACGCTGAAATTGCCAAGCATCTCAAAGAACGTGAGATGCTTGCTATCACCCACCAACTCTATGTCAGTGGTGCGAAAGCATTTCTGGCAGGAAACCAACCGCCGGCTGGGTGGGGCCTCCAAGCCTAGGTAATACGGCTTGATTTGCACCATGCCAGCGCTGGTCAACAGCAGACTCGGATCCTTGTGGGGCACCAGAGAAGAACTCGGGATTATCTTATGGCCCCTGTCCTGAAAGAAACTCAGGAATGCTTGCCTAAGTTCATCACCGTTCACTTGTTAGACTAGCTCCAATAGATTCTGCGACTTCCCTGGGGCCCCAGCAGTTTTAGACGAGAATTGCACACTCTCAGCGGAATAGTTTGGTCGCCTTCTTGATTTTAGAAGGTGCCAGCTCTAATGTCAATCAGGCCCGGTACAGCACTCAGTAGTATGCTACCGAGGCATCTAAATGAATTTGGTCGACCACAAATCCCAGACATTCTTCCTTCGCTCCAAATTACCGGTGGAACCCACTTATCCTGAGGGAGTTGTTCTCCTCTCCCGGCCCCTTCGTTCCGCGGTTCTTACCGGCATGGACTCCTAGAATTTCTCTCTCATATCAACTATAATACGGCGGTCGCAGAAATCGTCGACCAAGCGTTATGCTGACCCTGAAACAGAGAAATCCAAGGTATCGTTGTGTCGCGGCCGACACATGACTATGGAAAGGAGCGTAGCATGATTTCGTTTAGCCCAACAGAAGAACAGCAAATGATTGTGAGCATGGCGAAGCAGTTTGCCAATGATGAGATGCGCAAGATCTACCGTCAATGTGATGAGAACAGTGCCATTCCTGAGAGTGTCATAGATACTGCCTGGCGGATGGGGTTTACATCCAGCATCATACCTGAGGACTGCGGTGGACCTGGCGGAGAGCGCTCGGCTATCACAGGTTCACTGATAGCAGAGGAACTGGCCTGGGGTGACCTTTCAATGGCAATTCATGTCCTCTGCCCAGCCTTGTTTGCCTATCCCATACTCGAGATGGGTACGGAGACACAGCGAATGAAGTACTTGCCCCTCTTCTGTGGCGAGAAGTACAAGGCAGCAACCGCCGCACTGACCGAGCCGCGGTTCGGTTTTGACCCTTGCTCTCTATCCACTGTCGCCCGACTCGACGGCAATGAGTATGTTCTCAATGGCCAGAAATGTTATGTCCCTCTCGCTGCTGAAGCCGACTCGTTGCTTGTGTATGCGGCAGAAAACGGCGCCAGTCAGGCCTTTATTGTTGAGAAAAGAACAAAAGGGCTTGAGGTTGGTCAGCGGGAGAAGAATATGGGCATAAGGGCCCTAGCCACATACGAGATTAGCCTTAAAGACTGCCGCATTCCTAAAGAAAACCGGTTAGGGGGTCAGAAAGGGCACGATTTCAACCGAATAATCAATTGTTCACGCGTAGCGCTGTCGGCGATGGCTGTAGGAGTAGCTAAAGCTGCCATGGAATATTCGAGGGACTATGCCAAGGAGCGTCTTGCCTTCGGAGAGCCCATTGCCTCTCGTCAGGCCATTGCCTTCATGTTGGCGGAGATGGCAATTGAAATCGATGCCGCCAGATTGATGACCTGGGAGGCTGCCTGGAAGCTAGATCGAAAGGAGGACGCGACCAAAGAAGCATCTCTGGTAAAAGCATATGCTGACGATATGGTTCTAATGGTAACTGACCGTGGCGTACAGATACTGGGCGGGCACGGTTATGTTCGGGAACACCCGGTGGAGCTTTGGTTGCGGAATGGCCGTGGATTTGCCACGTTTGACGGTATGGCTATAGTATGAAAGGAGGTATTGCCTAATGATAGATTTTGAATTGACTCCAGAGCAAAAAGAAGCCGTAGAGATAACTCACGAGTTTGCCAGAGATTTGTTTCGGCCTATAAGCCGTTACTACGATGAACATGAACATGAGAGTCCCCACGAACTCATTGACAGGGCGTGGGGAGAAAGAAACAAAGGCACATTAGCTTTGGGCTTGGATGTAACCGCCTCTCTTAGAATCGAGGAGCTATGCTGGGGAGATGCCGGCCTTTTCCTATGTGTTCCCGGACCGGGACTTGGGGGCGCTGCCATCTTCGCATCGGGCACGAAAGACCAATTATCACGTTTCCTGGGTCACTTCAATGAAGGAGACCCCAAATGGGGCGCCATGGCGATGACAGAGCCCGGTTGTGGCTCAGACACCTCTGCCATCACTGCTACGGCTACTCGCGACGGCGCCCAGTGGGTGCTGAACGGCGAGAAGATTTTCGTCACCTGGGGCAAACGCGCCGCTGAAAACCCCAACAGCCTGGTAGTAGTCTGGGCGACCGTGGACAAGTCGGCGGGACGGGCCGGCATGAAATCTTTTGTGGTACCGGCTGGAACCCCGGGAATGAGGGTGGAGAAACTGGAGAAGAAACTGGGGATCAGAGCCAGTGACACGGCTACTATCATTTTCGACAACTGCCGCATTCCCTTCGAGAACATACTCGGCAGCCCTGAGGTCAAGAAGGTAGACAAGGGCAAGGGCGAGACCAAGGGTTTCAAAGGCGCCATGGCCACATTCGATGCCACACGACCTGTCGTAGCTGCCATGGCCATTGGCGTCGGGCGTGCTGCCTTAGATTTCGTCACGGAAACACTCCAAAAGGAGGGCATAAAGATACGCTATGGCCTACCCAGGCACAAACTCACCGCGCTAGAACGAGACGTCATGGAAATGGAGGCAAATTACAAGGCTGCGAGGCTTCTTACTCTGCGGGCCCTCTGGATGATGAGCCAGTTTCAACCCAATAACCTGGAGGCATCAATGGCCAAGGCCAAGGCTGGCCTTGCTGTTACCAAGATCACCCAGAAAGCAGTTGAGATCATGGGTCCACTCGGCTATTCCCGAAAGTACTTGCTGGAGAAGTGGATGCGCGACGCGAAGATAAATGATATCTTTGAGGGGACAGGGCAGATTAATATGCTCATCGTGGCCAGAAGGGTGCTCGACTATTCAAGGGACCAGCTTAGGTAGCGCCGTTTCCGATAGGTAGCATCTTGCCGCCTATTGGGATTCCCGAGTTCGGCTGCCCTGCATCAACAGGAAATCCGGTCATTTGCTCTTCTTTACGTAATCAGGGCACCAGGTTGCGTTAGGACGCTCGGGGCGATGACACGCGCTTCTCCAGTCCCACCTACAACTGCCACACAGGAGGATATTCATGCCCACTGCCTTCCGCATTCCAAGTTTTAATCTATCCAGCCATCCCGGACCGCTTGGTTCTTTCACTTCATTCTGTGTGACAGCCTGGGCGATAACCTTGACTTACATGTCCTTAGATAGAGTGGCCAGGAATTCGGCGTTGTTCTTTGTCCTGCCTAGCCGTTCCAGGATTCTTTGTGTAGCTTCACCATGATTAGGCGAGTCACTATCTATCATATTGATCACGCGTCTAAGCAGCCACACTTGTTTCAGTGTATTCTCATCCAGTAGAAGCTCTTCCCTTCTTGTGCCGCTGGGCATAATATCTATGGCCGGGAAGATTCTGCGCTCAGACAGCTTCCTATCCAGGTGAAGTTCCATGTTGCCTGTTCCCTTAAACTCTTCATATATCAGGTCGTCCATACGGCTTCCGGTATCCACGAGGCAAGTGGCAATAATGGTTAGACTTCCCCCCTCCTCGATGTTACGAGCAGTGCCGAAGAACCGCTTGGGAGGATGCAACGCCGTTGAGTCAATGCCACCGGACAAAGTGCGCCCACTGGGAGGCAAGGCGAGGTTGTAAGCCCTTGTAAGCCTGGTAATGCCATCAAGTAGTATGAACACGTCTTTGCCCATTTCTACTAGTCTCTTGGCTCTCTCCAATGCTAACTCGGCCACTCGAGTCTGGGCTTCTACAGGTTCGTCGAAAGTAGCAGCCACAACCTCAGCCTTCACTGACCTTTTCATATCAGTGACCTCTTCCGGCCTTTCTCCAATAAGGCAAACCATGAGATGAATATCGTCATAATTAGTGGCTGCGGCGTTGGCAATTTTCTGAAGAAGCACCGTCTTTCCTGCCTTCGGTGGCGACACAATAAGACCTCTTTGCCCCCTGCCTATGGGTGCCACTAAGTTAATAAGACGGGTGGATATCTCATCCGAAGTCGTTTCCAGATTAATGAGCTTATTAGCAAAGGTCGGCGTCAACGAACCGAAGTTGCGCCGCGTCCTTCCTAGCTCAGGGTCAAGTCCATTGATGCTGTCTACCCTAAGCAAGCTATAGTATTTCTCGCCTTCCTTTGGAGGTCTGGCCTGACCACAAACAGAATCACCATCTCTCAAGTTGAAACGGCGTATCTGAGAATTTGACACGTAGACATCATTGGCTCCACGCCGGAAAGTGTCCTGTCGCAAGAATCCATAGCCCTCACTGATGGTTTCCAAGATGCCTGTTATGTATATGTTCCCTTGCTGTTGTGCTTCCGCCTGCAAGATGCGATAGACAAGGTCCGGCTTCTTCAACGTGGTGTACCCCGCGATGCCGCACTCCTTAGCCATCGCCTCCAGTTCATCCCGATTTTTGCTTTCCAATTCTCCCATAGTTGACATAGTGACCTCTCTTTAGACGCCGTTTCTTTTTGTCCCGATTTCGTCCAGACAGTTCTGGGGGACTCACGCCAATTCTTGCTAGGCCATTCCCCTGTTCCAGTCGTCCCTAAAACGCTGAATGCCTATATCTGTCAGCGGATGCCGCATCATCTGTAGCAGTACCTCGTAGGGTACCGTGGCGATATGAGCGCCAATCTTGGCCGCCATCAGACAATGCTGAGGATGTCTGATGCTGGCGGCGATGACTTGGGCGGGCAGTTGATAATAATCCAGATATTCCACGATGTCAGCCACTACTCTCATGCCATCCTCACCAATATCATCCAGTCTGCCCACGAAAGGGCTTATGAACCTGGCTCCCGCTTCCACCCCCAGCAAAGCCTGGTTCAATGTGAAGCACAAGGTGAAATTCACCTTTATGTTCTCCCTGGCTAGCATCGATGTAGCCTCCACTCCTTCAGAGCCGGCCGGTATCTTGACCACTACATTGTCTGCCCATTTCGCTATTTCCCTGGCCTCGGCCACCATTGTCTTGACGTCCTGACTCAGCACCTCCGTAGATACTGGACCGGGGACAATAGCACAAATTTGCTGGACCAACTGTCGGTAGTCGACTTTGCCTTCTTTTGATACAAGACTGGGATTGGTAGTCACCCCCGTGACCACCCCCAATCTGACTCCGTGGCGAATATGCTCTATGTTGGCGGTATCTAAGAATATCTTCATCTTCTCAGTTCAACGGCAGACTTGTCTGAGCCCCCTCAATAAGCGTACCCTTGGCTGCCCCGATGAATCCCACGAACAGCGGATGAGGAGAATCGGGGCGAGATTTAAACTCAGGGTGGAACTGGCAGGCAAGCATCCAAGGATGATCACGTAACTCAGTGATTTCCACCAACCTCCCATCGGGGGATAAACCTGAGGGTACCAGACCGGCCTCCTCCAGTGGCAGGCGGAAATCGTTGTTGAACTCATAACGGTGGCGATGCCTTTCGTAGACTACTTCGGTCCCATAAGCGCGCGCTGCCATTGACCCTGCCACCAAATGGCAAGGATATGTCCCAAGCCTCATGGTCCCTCCCTTTTCCTCCACGTTACGCTGTTCAGGCAGGAGATCAATAACGGGATAGGCGCTAGCAGCATCAAACTCGGTGGAATTCACCTTGTCGGTATGAAAGATATGACGCCCAATCTCGATGACCATAATGTGCATTCCCAAGCACAAACCCAAGTAAGGGATTTCTCTCTTTCGGGCGAACTCCGCAGCTTTTATCATGCCCTCAATACCTCGGTAGCCAAAGCCACCAGGAACAATGATCCCTTGGACTTGCTTCAACCTATCATCCGCCGTGCCATCCAATTGCTCTGAGTCCAACCATTCTATTCTTACCGCGCGATTGTGAGCCAATGCCGCATGGCATAGTGCCTCCCGCACAGAGTAATAGGCATCCCGGAGCCCCACATATTTGCCTACTAACCCGATCGCTACAGGCTCCTTCGGAGCTTTCAGTCTTCCCACCATGGTCCGCCACTCTTCTAGATTGCTCTTCTCCGCCCTCAACCCGAATCGACGACCTATGAATTCTCCCAATCCGGCATCCTCAAGCAGTAGAGGCACTTCGTAGATCGTTTCGCTGGTTACCAGAGAGATAACCGCTTCTTTATCTACATCGCAAAACAGTGATATTTTATCCTTTATGCCACCGGATATCTCCTTGTCGCTGCGACACAGTATGGCATCCGGTTGAATCCCGATTCTCCTCAGTTCGTTGACGCTATGCTGAGTGGGCTTGGTCTTCAATTCATCAGTGGCAGCGATATGTGGCAAAAAGGTAACATGAATATACAGTACATTGTCTCGCCCTTCCTCTTTTCTCATTTGCCTTATAGCTTCAAGAAAAGGTTGCCCTTCAATGTCGCCGACGGTGCCGCCAACTTCCACAAGCACTATCTCAGCCTGAGAAATCTCAGCTACTTTTCTTATTCGTCTCTTTATTTCGTTGGTTACGTGGGGAACCACCTGAATTGTGCCCCCCAGAAAATCTCCTCGCCTCTCGTGAGCAATGACCGAAGAATAAACTTGGCCTGATGTGACGTTCGAAGCTTGTGTTAGTTCAATACCGATGAATCTCTCATAATGTCCTAGATCCAAATCAGTCTCAGCGCCATCCTGAGTGACGAACACTTCCCCGTGCTGGAATGGCGACATGGTCCCTGGGTCAACGTTAAGGTAGGGGTCAAGCTTCTGAACCGATACAGATATGCCGCGGCTTTTCAATATCTTGCCGATAGACGCTACTGAAATTCCCTTACCTACAGAACTAACTACGCCGCCAGTAATGAAAATATACTTGCTCACTGCTTGTTACAAGAGTATAGTGAAAACCAAAGCTTGTAGGGTGATTCCAAAAAAAGGCGGAGCAAACCCGGGTTTCTTTTCATTATAGAGAGTATCTTCCTGGATTGTCAAGTCTGCATCATTCGAATAATCGCTCACGCCCCCGCCTTTGTGTCCAGACGCAGGTTTTCTGGCAGAAAGATAACAATGCTATAATAGGCGCAGCGAAAAATGGATAGAAAATACGTTCTGACTGCTGTGCTAGTAGCCACACT
>Ga0316620_10000352_pt1 | contig 18305 bp, 20 predicted proteins | sample OWC_Aug_M1_C1_D5_FD_207651 | JGI IMG/M metagenome (GOLD analysis project Ga0316620, IMG submission 207651) | Wetland soil microbial communities from Old Woman Creek delta, Ohio, United States - OWC_Aug_M1_C1_D5_B | ecosystem: Environmental > Terrestrial > Soil > Wetlands | place: USA: Ohio... | reverse complement strand
GTAACTCAGGCCTTCGAGCTCGCGCAGCACAATGGCAGTGCGCAGGTCATCGGGCAAGTTCTCGATCGCGCTGTTGACCGTGTGCTGAATCTCTTCGGTGAGCAGCAGCCCTTCCGGTGTCTCCGGATCCTTCAGACGGGCCTGCATCGCGTAGTCTTCGCTGTCCTGCGGGTCGAGGTCGTATTCGACGGGCCGGCGCCGGTTTGCCACCAGGGCGTTCTTGGCCGTATTGATGGCGATCCGGTAGAGCCAGGTATAGAAGGCGCTGTCCCCGCGGAATGACGGCAGCGCCCGATAGGCGCGGATGAACGCTTCCTGCGCGACGTCCTCCGCTTCCACGGCATCGTGTACGTAACGCATGATCAGCTTCAGAACCTTGTGCTGATATCTGAGGACCAGCAGGTCGAACGCGGCGGATTCACCCTGCTGCACACGTTCGACGAGCATCAGATCACTGTCTTCACTGCCCATCCGGGGCCTCTGCACATTGGGTTCAGCCGGCTCCGGACGCGGGTATTGACCCGCGCCTCCCGGGAAAGTTCGCGCGCCCGGGAATCCGTCGCCTGTGTGACGTCCGTCAACAACGGGCTCGGTGTTGACTCGCGTACGGGTAACCATGAATTGTAGCAGTTCGCATCACCGTGATGCGGTGCGCGCCCACGCCCCCGCTCGAGCCCGATCCCGCAGCACCGCGCTCAGCCGCCGCCAGTCGCGTTCACCGACGACCTGCGGACTGAGGACGGCCCAGCCCTCCCGCCAACGCACGAACCACCACCGTCCGATGCGCGTGCTGGACAGCACATGACCGGTCTCGTACGGCCACCTACCGGCAAATTCCAGGCGCCGATGGCCTGCGCCAGCGAGCGAAAGACTTGTCCGGGCGTGCCGGTCCCCGGCGAAGCATTGCTGGGCGGCCGCCTGGCTGCAGATCGCAAGAATCAGAAGCACGAGCCCCGCTCGCAGAACGCTGCCGAACGGGGCCAGCACCGTCCCTGCCGCGGCGGCCAGACCGATGGCCGCAATCGCAGCGATCACGATCATGTCCGCCTTAAGCGCGAGTGGCAGGGTTCGCGATGCGTTCGACGACATGACGCAACTCGGGATCCGCCGGGGCGTCGTTGCCAAGCAGAAAATCCCAGATCTCGGGATCTGGCAGCTCGAGCAGCGCTTCAAATGCCCGGCGTTCCGGTCCGGCCGCGGACGGGTAACAGCGATCGAGGTAGGAAGCGAGCAGCGTATCGAGCTCGCGCATGCCGCGACGGCAGCGCCAGGCAAGATTTCCCGCGGCCGGCATGGACTCGCCGCCCGTCAATGCTGGCGCTCCACCAGCATCTGCTTGATCGCGCCGATGGCCCTGGCGGGATTGAGGTCCTTCGGACAGGCTTCGGTGCAATTCATGATCGTGTGGCAGCGATACAGGCGGAAGGGATCCTCCAGCGCGTCGAGGCGCTCGCCAGTTGACTCATCCCGGCTGTCGATGAGCCAGCGGTAGGCAGCGAGCAGCGCAGCCGGACCGAGGTAGCGATCGCTGTTCCACCAGTAGCTCGGGCAGCTGGTCGAGCAGCAGGCGCACAGGATGCACGCGGACGGCCGGTCGATCTTCTCCTGATCGTGCTTTGCCTGCAGCCGCTCGCGATCGGGAGGCGCCGGCGTGCGGGTCGTGAGCCAGGGCCGCACCGCGGCGTACTGCGCGTAGAAATTGGTGAGGTCCGGCACCAGGTCCTTGATGACCGGCAGATGCGGCAGCGGGCGGATGGTGACGTCGCCCTTGAGGTCATCGCAGTGGCGGGTGCAAGCGAGCGTGTTGACGCCGTTGATGTTCATGGCGCAGGAGCCGCAGATACCCTCGCGGCACGAGCGGCGAAAGGTAAGCGTCGAATCGACCTCGTTCTTGATCTTGATGAGGGCATCCAGAACCATCGGCCCGCAGGCGGCCATGTCGACCTCGTAGACGTCCATGCGCGGATTCGCGCCGCTCTCCGGGTCGTAGCGGTAGATCCTGAAACTCCGCGGGCGCCTCGCGTTCGGCGCCGCATGGAGCTTCCCGCCCTGTACCCTCGAGTTGCGTGGCAGACGGAACTGGGCCATCAGTAGGTTCTCGCCTTCGGTGGAATGGGCTTGACGTCGTCGCCGACCGTATTCATGTGCACCGGGCGATAGTCGACCCGCACCCGGCCGCTTGGCTCCACCCAGGCTAGCGTGTGCTTCAGCCAGTGCTCGTCGTCGCGCCCGGGAAAATCCTCGCGCGCATGCGCGCCGCGGCTCTCCTTGCGATGGCCGGCCGAGACAATCGTAGCGAGCGCCTGTCCAAGCAGATTGTCGAGCTCAAGCGTCTCGATCAGATCGGAATTCCAGATGAGGGAGCGGTCGGCGACGCGCACGTCCGCGAAGGATTGCACGACGGTGTTCAGCTGAGCGATTCCCTCTTCGAGCAGCGCGGCGGTGCGAAATACCGCCGCGTGATTCTGCATCACGCGCTGCATGCTCAGGCGAATCGACGCCGTGCTGAGCGAGCCGCGCGCATTGCGCAGGCGGTCGAGCCGCGCGACGGCCGCATCGCCTGCATCCCCGGGCAGCGGGCGCTGGGCGCCGCGCTCGAGCGTTTTGGCGCAATGGCGGGCCGCCGCGCGGCCGAACACCACCAGGTCGAGCAGAGAGTTCGAGCCGAGACGATTGGCGCCGTGGACGGAGACGCAGGCGGCCTCGCCCACCGACATGAGGCCGGGGACCACCGCATTCGGGTCGCCGTTCTTCATGGTCACCACGGCTCCATCGACACCGGTCGGGATGCCGCCCATGTTGTAATGGGCCGTGGGTTGCACAGGAATGGGCTCGCGCGCCACATCGACGCCCGCGAATATTCTGGCCGTCTCGGCAATCCCGGGCAGCCGCTCCTTGATCACCGACTCGCCCAGGTGTTCGAGGTGCAGATGGATGTGGTCGCGATGCTCGCCGACTCCCCGGCCCTCGCGCACTTCCACCGTCATCGCCCGACTGACGACATCCCGCGAGGCCAGATCCTTCGCGTTCGGCGCATAACGCTCCATGAAGCGCTCGCCCTTGGAATTGGTGAGGTAGCCGCCTTCACCGCGCACCCCCTCGGTGATGAGGCACCCCGCTCCGTAGATCCCCGTCGGATGGAACTGCACGAACTCCATGTCCTGCAGCGGCACTCCCGCCCGCAGCGCCATGCCGCCCCCGTCACCCGTGCAGGTATGGGCGGACGTGCAGGTGAAATACGCGCGGCCGTAGCCGCCGGTGGCGAGGATCGTCTGACGCGCGCGAAACCGATGCAGCGTACCGTCGGCCAGGTTCAGGGCGATAACCCCGCGGCACTCGCCGTCCTGCATCATCAGATCGATGGCAAAGTACTCGATGAAGAATTCGGCCGAATGGCGGATCGACTGCTGATAGAGGGTGTGCAGCATGGCGTGACCCGTTCGATCCGCAGCCGCACACGTGCGATGCGCCGCGGGGCCCTCCCCGTAACGCGTGGTCATGCCGCCGAACGGCCGCTGATAGATCCTTCCGTCCTCGGTGCGCGAGAACGGCACGCCGAAATGCTCGAGCTCGATCACCGCCCCGGGCGCCTCGCGGCACATGTACTCGATCGCGTCCTGATCGCCGAGCCAGTCCGAGCCCTTCACGGTGTCGTACATGTGCCAGCGCCAGTCGTCCTCTCCCATGTTGGCGAGCGCGGCGCTGATGCCGCCCTGCGCCGCGACCGTGTGGCTGCGGGTCGGAAAGACCTTGGTGACGCAGGCCGTCGCCAGGCCCGCTTCGGCGAGGCCCAGAGTCGCGCGTAACCCAGCCCCGCCGGCGCCGACGACTACGACGTCATAGGTATGGTCGAGGAAACGGTAGTCCGTACTCATGTGGCCGCCCGAAACGCAATCCGCAGGATTGCGAACAGCCCGGCGGCGGCCGCTGTGGCATGCACGAAGCCGCTCATGATCAGGGTCGCCACCTTAAGCGGCCGGTCGTGCACGTAGTCCTCGACGACCACCTGGACACCGAGATACGAGTGGTACAGGAGCGCGAGGAGAAACAGGGCCAGCGCGACGGCGTGCCAGGGCAGCGCGATGAACGCGAGCCAGGCCGCTCGGCTCAGATCGCCGCGGCTCGCCAGGGCGAAGATGAACCACAACCCGAGCGGCAGCAGCGCGACTGCGGACAGGCGCTGTGCCCACCAGTGGCCCGTCCCGCTCTTCGCCGACCCGTGACCCAGCACCTGACCGAGCGGCGTCCCAGAGCTCATACGCCCCGTCCCCCGCAGACCGCCATCCAGAGCGCCGCCACCGTCAATACGAGCGTGGAGATCACGACCCACCAGCCGCTGCGCCGCGCCTGATGTTTCTCGAAACCCCAGCCGATATCCCAGAAGAGGTGCCGCACGCCGTTCGACAGGTGGAAGAAGAAGCTGACGGTGAGCCCGAGCATCAGGAGCTGCACCGCCCAGTGCCGGAAGAACACGCGCGCCTGCTCGAAGGTCGCCGCGTCCCCGGCGAGCGCCAGCAGCCCGTACACGAGCAGCAGAGCGCCGACCGTCATGAACACGCCCGTCATCCGATGCGCAAACGACAGCACCATCGTGTACATGAACCGATACACGAGGAACGGTGACAGTGGACGCTCGTTCATTGCCTGTGAGTCTGCCAGACTTTCACGCCATAGACCATGGGGTTTTGGCTGACAAATCAGCGGGTTGACAACAAAATGCGCCGGCGGCGCCCCGCGCGGGCGGCGGCCTGCGCTGGTTCGCGGCCGCGCGCGGCGTTCCCGCGGGGTTGCCAGACCGTCGTGCGCACCCCATAAATGCCCGACCCGTTGAGCCCAGGAGCCGAATGATGCCCGCTTCCGGTCAGCCGCAGCGCCTCGACCATCTCGCGGTCGTGGAGTTCGGCGGTGCCGATGCCGGACGTTTCCTTCAGGGACAGCTGTCGAACGACGTCGCGGCGCTCGGCGAGGCCGCGTGGCAACTCACTTCGCTCAGCAATCCCAAAGGAAGGGTCGTCGCGGTCCTGCAACTCACGCGGGCCGGCGAGCGCTTCTATGCCGTCCTGCCGCAGGCCCTGGCCCCTGCGGTCGTCGAGCGTCTGACCCGGTACGTGCTGCGCTCCAGAGTGTCACTGCGCATCGCGAATCCGGAGCTCGCGGTCTTCGGAATCCCGGAGCTGCCCGGACGGTGGAGCGTCGCACAGCACACGAGCGCGCCGGACCCGTCGGACGCGCCCGCGCTCGCGCGCGCCTGTCGGCTCGCCGCGATCGCGGCGGGCCATCCGCAGATCTATCCCGCGACCTCGGAACTGTTCGTCGCGCAGATGCTCAACCTCGATCTCGTCGACGCCGTCAGCTTTCGCAAAGGCTGCTACACGGGCCAGGAGATCATCGCACGCACGCAGAACCTCGGACGCATCAAGCGCCGCATGCTGCGCTTCGCCACCGGCGCCAGTGCATCCCTCGTAGCTGGTGACATGGTGGCGCTCGACGGCTTCGGCCCCGCAACGGTGGTCGAAGCGGCGCTCACCGACAAGGGCGAGCAGGAGCTCCTGGCCGTCGTGCACCTCGAGCCGTCGACCGCCGAAGCGGGGTCCGATGAGCGCACACGCATCGAAGTGTGCGAACTGCCGCTGCCCTACCGGATTCCCGAGCACGGCCCCGTGCGGGCGAGCGCACCGCCGTCAGCCTAGCCGGATTACAGGTCGACGATCTCGACGCCTTCGGGCGCGATTTTCTCGCCAAAGAACTGGCTACCGATGCGCGCAAAGCGCGCCGCGCCATCCGTCGCGAGGAGCGACGTGCGGCCGGGCCCTGAGTCGCTTCGCAGGAGCGCGAGCGCCGCAAGCTGGTCGGCGACCGCGCGCGCGGTGGTGCCGGCGGAATCAACCAAGGTGACCAGGGGACCGACCACGCGCTGCATGCAGCCCGCCAGCACGGGAAAGTGCGTGCAACCGAGAACGAGGACGTCTGTGGCCGCCGCACCGGCTCGCTCGCCCGCCCTTGGCGCGAACATCGGCTCCAGATAACGACGCGCGATCGCCTCGACGATGGCGCCGTCGGTCCAGCCCTCTTCGGCCAGCGCTACGAACAGCGGACAGGCACGCGCGTCGACGGCGACTCCCGGACGCAGGAGCTGAATCGCTTCCTGGTAGGCACCGCCCTGCACGGTGCCTTCCGTGGCGATCACCGCGATGCGGTTTGAGCGCGAAGCTGCGACGGCCGCGCGCGCACCCGGTTCCAGCACGCCGATGACGGGCAGAGGAGCGAACCGGTCGCGCAGCGCGTGCAGGGCGGCGGCGGACGCAGTGTTGCAAGCGACGACCAGATACTTCAGGTCGCGCTGAGCGAGCACTTCGGCTGCGTGCAGGGAATAGCGCACGACCGATTCGCGGCTCTTGGTGCCGTACGGCAGGCGCGCCGTGTCGCCGAGGTAGATGAGGTCCTCGGCAGGCAGCAGGGCCCGCAGGGCACGCAGCACCGTCAGGCCACCGACGCCCGAATCGAAGACGCCGATGGATCGCGCGGTCTTCTTCACGGCCGGGAGCCGCCCTTCAGGACTCTGGCCGCAGGTGTGGGAACAGCAGCACGTCGCGGATCGACGCCGAATCGGTAAACAGCATCACCAGGCGATCGACGCCGACGCCGAGGCCCGCGGCCGGCGGCATGGCATATTCGAGCGCGCGCACGTAGTCGGCATCGTAGAACATTGCCTCTTCGTCGCCCGCCGTTTTGCGTGCGACCTGTTCGCGAAAGCGCCGGGCCTGGTCTTCCGGATCATTGAGCTCGGAAAATCCGTTCGCGAGCTCGCGCCCGCCGACGAACAGCTCGAAGCGGTCGGTGATGAACGGATCGGCGTCGTTGCTGCGGGACAGGGGTGAGACCTCCGCCGGATAGGCGTAGATGAAAGTCGGCTGCTCCAGCTTGTGCTCGGCGGTCTTCTCGAAGATCTCGATCTGCAGTTTGCCGGCGCCGTCATGGGGCCGATACGGGATGCCGAGGCGGTCGCAGACGCGATGCAGATACGCGAGGTCCCGGAGGCTGAGCGGGTCGAGATCGTGGTTGTTCTCCAGGATCGCGTTCTCCACCGTGAGGCGGCGGAAAGGCTGCGCCAGGTCGAAGACCCTGCCCTGGTAGCTGATCTGGCGCGATCCGCTCACCGCATCGGCGATGCCCCGGAACATGCGCTCCACGAGGTCCATGAAATCGTGATAGTCGGCGTACGCCTGGTAGAGCTCGAGCATCGTGAATTCCGGATTGTGCTGGGTCGAGAGCCCCTCGTTGCGGAAATTGCGGTTGATCTCGTAGACCCGCTCGAAGCCGCCGACCACGAGGCGCTTGAGGTAGAGCTCCGGAGCGACGCGCAGGTACATGTCGATGCCGAGCGCATTGTGGTGCGTGACGAACGGGCGCGCCGCCGCGCCGCCCGGGATCACCTGCATCATCGGCGTCTCGACCTCAAGAAAATCGAGGGCATCGAGAAAGTCGCGCAGATAACGCACGATCCGCGTGCGCGTGCGAAACACTTCGCGGCTCTCGTCGCTCATGATCAGGTCGACATAGCGCTGCCGGTAGCGCGTTTCGGTATCCGCGAGACCGTGCCACTTGTCGGGCAGCGGTCGGAGCGATTTCACCAGCAGCCTGAGCGTCCCGACCTTCACCGACAGCTCGCCGGCACGGGTGCGAAAAAGCGTCCCCTCCGCCCCGACGATGTCGCCGATGTCCCAGGTCTTGAACTCCTCGTACACCGCTCCCAGCGGTCCCTGCTGGATGAAGAGCTGAATCCGGCCGCTGCGGTCGGCGAGGTCGACGAAACTCACCTTGCCCTGTCCGCGCTTTGACATCATGCGTCCGCCGACCCTGACGGGCGTCGGGTTCTGCTCGAGCCACTCGGCGCTCTTTTCGTCGAACGCCATGTGCAGCTCCCCCGCCAGGGCATCGCGGCGGAAGTCGTTCGGAAAGGCGTTGCCCAGGGTGCGCAGCCGCGCGAGCTTCGCCCGCCGTTCCACGATCAGCTGATTCTCGTCGCTCATAGCCCCTGCTTGAGACTTGCTTCGATGAATTGATCCAGAGCGCCGTCGAGCACCGCGGCGGTATTGCCCACCTCGACGCCCGTGCGCAGATCCTTGATGCGCGACTGGTCGAGCACGTAGGAGCGGATCTGATTGCCCCAGCTCACGTCCGATTTCGAATCCTCGAGCACCTTGGCGGCGGCGTTGCGCTTGTTGACTTCCAGCTCGTACAGCTTTGCCTTCAGTTGCTTCATCGCGGTCGACCGGTTCTTGTGCTGGCTGCGCTCATTCTGGCAGGCCACGACGATGCCAGTCGGCAGGTGCGTGATGCGCACCGCGGACTCGGTGCGGTTGACGTGCTGGCCGCCGGCGCCGCTCGCCCGATAGACGTCGACGCGCAGGTCGGCGGGGTTCACCTCGATGTTGATGTCCTCGTCGACTTCCGGCGAGACGAAGACCGAGGCGAACGACGTATGCCGGCGGTTGCCGGCGTCGAATGGCGACTTGCGCACCAGGCGATGGACGCCGGTCTCCGTCCGCAGCCAGCCGTAGGCGTAGTCGCCGGTGACCTGCACGGTCGCGCTCTTGATCCCGGCGACCTCGCCGTCGTTCGAGTCGATCACCTCGGCGCCGAAGCCGTGCGCATCGGCCCATTTGAGGTACATCCTGAGCAGCATCTGCGCCCAGTCCTGCGCCTCGGTGCCGCCTGCACCGGCCTGGATGTCGAGAAACGCGTTATGGGAGTCCATCTCGCCCGGAAACATGCGGGCGAATTCGAGTTTCTTGAGGGTCGCCTCGAGGGGCGCGAGATCGTTCTCGACGGCCGCGAGCGTCTGGCTGTCGCCCTCCTCCTGGGCGAGGTCGACGAGCGCCGTGGCGTCGGTGAGTCCGCTCGTCAGCCGATCGAGGGTATCGACGGTCTGCTCCAGGCGGGCGCGCTCGCGTCCGAATTCCTGTGCCTTGTCCGGTGAGTTCCACACGGCCGGGTCTTCGAGCTCACGGCGGACCTCCGCGAGGCGCTCCTTCTTTCTGTCGTATTCAAAGGTACCTCCTGAGAGCCCCGGCCCGCTCTTCGAAGTCCTTCAGGTTGCGCCTGAGTTGCGTGATTTCCATGATCGGCGAATTTTACCAGAGATGCTCGACCACGAGCTGCGGGCGTCGACTTCCCTGGTATTCGTTGACGTCGAGCCGGTAGGCGAGTTGCAGGATATCCCCGCCGCGCGGCAGCGACGTCCGACCGCCGGCTTCGAAATTGAAGGCGATCGCGTCCTGCACCGGTGCTGCGCCGTCGATTCGGAGCCGAAGCTTCAGGTGGCGCTCGCCGACGATGCGTGCGTCAACGACCGCGAAACGTCCGTCGAACACCGGCTCCGGAAAGCCCGATCCCCACGGCCCACCCGCGCGCAGCGCCTCCGCGGTCGCGAGCGTCAGCTCACCCGCCGCGAGCTCGCCGTCGCTCACGACCACTCCCTCGGCGTCGGCAGGCTGCATGCGTCCCGCGATTTCCTCGGCGAACGCGCGCCGGAAGGCCTCCAGCCGGTCCCGGTGCAGGGTGAGTCCGGCGGCCATCGCATGCCCGCCGAATTTCTCGAGGAGTTGCGGCTCGCGCTTGGCAACGGCGTCGAGCGCATCGCGAATGTGCACTCCGGCGACCGAACGCGCCGATCCGCGCAACCATTTGTCGCCGGCGGGCGCAAACGCAATCACGGGCCGATGCAACCGCTCCTTGGCGCGCGCCGCAACCAGTCCGACGACGCCGTGATGCCAGGCCTCGTCGAAGAGACACAGGCCGAGGGGCAATTCGCCCTCGTCGAGGTGCATGCGCCGCAGAATCGCGGTTGCCTCCTCGTTCATGCGTGCCTCGATCGCGCGCCGCTCGGAGTTGAGTCTGCCGAGCTCCGCGGCCAGGAGGCGCGCGCGGGCGGGGTCGTCGGCGAGCAGACACTCGATGCCGAGCGACATGTCGTCGAGCCGCCCTGCTGCGTTCAGCCGCGGTGCGGCGGCGAAGCCGAGATCGGACGCGACAGTACCCGAGACGGGTCGCCCTCCCTCGGCCAGCAGCGCTGCGATGCCAGGGACCGAGCGCCCGGCGCGAATGCGCTGCAGGCCCTGCGCCACGAGGATGCGATTGTTGCGATCGAGCGGAACCACGTCGGCCACGGTGCCGAGGGCGACGAGATCGAGAAAGTCTGCGGCTGAGGGCTGGGGTCCGCCGTCCGCCAGCCGGCGAGTGAGTGCAGCGAGAACATAAAACGCCACTCCGACACCGGCGAGCGCCTTACTGCGAAAGGCCGCGCCCGGCAGATTGGGATTGCAGATGGCATTCGCCGCGGGCAGCGATGCGCCCGGCAGGTGGTGATCAGTGATGAGCACGTCGATACCGCGGTCGCGCGCCGCCGCGACGCCGGCATTGCTCGACATGCCGTTGTCGACCGTGATGATCAGCCCGGGGTCGCGTTCGGCCGCGAGCGCGACGATTTCCGGCGTCAATCCGTAGCCGAAACGGAACCGATCGGGAACCAGGTACCCGACGTCGGGAAATCCGAGGCGGCGCAGCCCGCGGACCAGCAGCGCGGTGCTGGTTGCCCCGTCGGCGTCGAAATCGCCGATGACCAGCACGCTGCGCCTGCGCGCATGCTCTTCGCAAAGGAGCGCGACCGCCTCGTCGATGCCATCCAGGGAACCCACCGGCAGCAGCCCGCCGAGCGCCAGGTTGAGCTCCGCCGCCGACCCGATGCCGCGAGCCGCGTACACGCGCCTCAGCACGGGGTGCAGGTCTGCATCGAGCGTCACGGCCGCGGAACGCCGGACAATGCGCGTGTCTGCCATGTCAGGCACTGGCCCAATGACGGCGGGCGCGCCACCAGCGCCAGCGCTGCGCGCGCGAAATGCGCGTCAGCGCGCCGTTCAGGTACAGCGTCAGGCTCGCCAGCCTTCCCTCCTCCAGCGCGCGCCACGCGGGCGCCAGCCAATCGGCTTCCAGGCGCCGCAGGGATTGCAGCTCGCCCTGGCTCCGCCAGCGCTCGAGCGACACCGTTGCAAGGACCGAGCGCGCCGGCAACCCTGAGGCCTCGGCGAAATCGGCCGCCGGCTCGGCACTCGGGGCGCCTGCGAGCGCCCACAATCCGCGCACCAGGGGCTCGGAGCTCGCTGCCAGAGGTAGCCGGCCGCCGGCGGGCTCCGGCCAGGTTCCGCCCCCGCCCCAGAGCCACAACGCGTTAAATGGCCGCGCTGCGCCGGGTTCGCCGTGCAGCCACATCTGGATCTCCGTCATCAGGCGGCGCAGTGCGCCGGCCTCCGGTCCCTTGGGAAGCGAGCCAGCGACGTCCCGGCCCACGATACGGCCAGGATCGACGCTCGCGGCTTCGAGGCGGCGTGGCGTCTCGAGAAAGGCATGATCCGTCGGCGCCACATGCAATGCGTAGCCGCTGTCCGCGAATTCGCGGTTGAACGCCTGGGCGAGCGCTGCCAGCACGCCGCTGCCCGGCGCCGCGACAGCATCGAGGCGAACGTAATCCATGGCGGCGGTGAGCTGCACGGGCGTCGCAAGCCAGAGCGCCGGTTTGCGCGTTGCAGTCGCGCCGAGCCAGGCGACCTCCGCGACGGCGAGATCGGGGGCGCGGATGCCCGCGAGGCCGCACACGGCTTCCCACCAGTCGGTCGCAGCGGCAAGCTTCGCGCCGCGCGCCTGCACCAGCTCTGCCGACGGCAGTCGCTCGAGCGACGCAAGGGCCGCGGGTTCGAGGTCGGGCGGAGCCGATGCATCGATGACGACGATTCCCAGGTGCTCGATTGGCAAGATCCTTCCCGACTGTGCGTCGCTCTATCCACCGCGTTCGCGTATCGTTGCCGCATGCGGATCGCCACGGTCATCGATCCGGCGCTCAATTTCGTACGCGCCTACTCCGCCGCCGAGATCATCATCGGCGAGCGGATCCTGCGCACGAGCATCGTCGTGACCGCGCGCAATCTGATCGCCGACTGGCCGCCGCGCTCGATCGCGGATCTTACGCAGACGCATCTGGCGGCCGTGTTCGCCTTGGGGCCGCAGGTGGTCCTGCTCGGTACCGGCGCGCGCCAGCGGTTTCCCGAAGCGCGCATTCTAGCGGCTGCCGCGCGCGCGGGGATCGGCCTCGAAGTGATGGATACCGCGGCGGCCTGCCGCACCTACAACGTGCTGCTCGCCGAAGAGCGGCAGGTTGCGGCCGCTCTCATTCTCGAGGGAGACCTGCAAGCGGATCGGTGACTTCGCGCCGCGGGCCGCTCACCGTCGGTTTGGTCGCCGGACAGGGGGCGCAAGGGCACCGGAAGAAGACACGGGAAACGAAGAGTTTCGATCAATCCACCAATCATTCGAAGCTGACAGACCCGAACAATTGCCGTCGCTTGTTGTTCTCTTTCTTGCCGGTGTTCTTCTTGTTCTGCAGAACTCTCCCCTGTCTTCCCGTGTCTTCATCCGGTACCCCGGCGAGATCGGGTCAGCGACATCAAAGCATACGGCGAGCGCACCGTGCAACCGACGGCTTAGCGGCGGTGCGGCAGATACGCGGACGGGTCCACCGGCTTGCCATTCAGGCGTATTTCGAAGTAGAGGGCCGGCTGCTGTCCCGGCCCGATGCCCATCTGCGCGATCGGCTGGCCCTGGGCCACGTGTTGCCCCTCGCTCACGATGACGCGGTCGTTGTGACCGTACGCGCTGAGCAGACTGTCGCTGTGCTTGACGATCACCAGGTGCCCGTAGCTGGGCAATGCGGTTCCCGCATAAACGACACGGCCAGCCGCGGCGGCGAGCACCGGATCGCCGAGCCTGCCGAGGATGCTCAGCCCGAATCCACCGGTTGGCTGACGCACGGGCCCGACGACCTTGCCGGCTGCGGGCCAATCCCATCGCACTGCGGATTCCGGCGACTCACTCGCGCCGTGACGCCTAGTTGCGGATCCGCGTGAAGACGGGCGCGGGGCAATCGCGGCCGTGGAGGTGTCGTCCGCCGAGATTTTCAGGACCTGCCCGACGACGATGCGATAGTCCGAGCCGAGGCGATTCCATCGGGCGAGGTCGCGATAATCGAGGTCATAGCGCCAGGCGATGGCGTACAGCGTGTCACCCCGCTGTACCGTGTACGTGAGCCCTTCCGTCGCGACGAAAGGTGGACCGCAACCGGCGAGGAGCGCCGCCGCGCACAGCAGCACCGACCGTCCGCGCGAGCGCATGGCGCCGCTGGCGCGTCGGCTCACGCGCTCGGCACGGGCCCTTTGATGAGCGGAACGAAGGCGACTGCGCCCAGACGCTCGCGCTGCAAGCCCGTCTCGCGGCGCGTGACGCGCCACAGTTCCTGCTCACCTTCCGGACCGACGGGCACGACCAGCCGTCCGCCAGGCGCAAGCTGCTGCTGCAGGGCATCCGGAATGGCATGCGGTGCCGCCGCGACGAGGATGCCGTCGTAGGGCGCATGCGCGGCCCAGCCCCGCGAGCCGTCACCGTGCCGAAAGCGCACGTTCCGGATGCCGAGTTCCTTGATGCGCTGACGCGCGCGTTCGAGGAGCGGACCGATCCTTTCGACCGTATAGAGCTTCTCGACGAGTGGCGCCAGGACCGCGGTCTGATAGCCGCAACCGGTGCCGATCTCGAGCACGTTGAACAGCGGGCCGCCCTCCAGGAGCGCCGCGGTCATGCGCGCGACAATCAATGGCTGGGAGATGGTCTGGCCGAAGCCGATAGGGAGCGCCGTGTCTTCGTACGCCCGGCTCGCAAGGGCCTCGTCCATGAAAAGGTGCCGCGGCACGCTGCGAATCTGGTCGAGCACCGCCGGGTCGCGAATGCCCTGCTCCCGCAGTCGCTGAACCAGCCGCTCGCGCGTGCGCGCAGATGTCATGCCGATGCCATCGAGGCGCAGATCGCTCACGGCGGAACCCCGAGCCAGCTGCCGATGTCGCCCAGAGCCGCGTGACGCGTCAGGTCGACCTGCAGCGGCGTCACCGAAACGTAGCCCTGCGCGACGGCATGGAAGTCAGTGCCCGGTCCGGCGTCCTGCTGCGGGCCGGCCGCACCCACCCAGTACACCGTTCGACCCTTCGGGTCGTGAGACTTCACGACCGGCTCGGCCCGGTGCCGATACCCGAGCCGGGTCGCGATGAGGCCCCGCAGCTCGTCGTAAGGACGGTCGGGAACGTTCACGTTCAGGATCATGGTCGGATCGAGCGGACGGGCGAGTATCCGGGCCACGAGGTCCCGCGCAACCCGCGCTCCGGTCTCAAAGTGGCGCGGGCTGCGCGTGTCGGTGCACAGGGAGACAGCGATCGCCGGCAGACCGAGAAAGCGGCCCTCAATGGCCGCCGCGACGGTCCCCGAATAGAGCACGTCATCGCCCAGATTGGCGCCGTCGTTGACGCCGGACACGACCATGTCGTGCTCGAAATCAAACAGTCCCGAAATGGCGAGGTGCACGCAATCAGTGGGTGTGCCGGTCACGTAGTAGAAGCTCTCGTCCGCCTTGCCTACGCGCAAGGGCACGTCGAGCGTGAGCGAATGGCCCGCTCCGGTCCGATTGCGATCCGGGGCGACCACCGTGATTGCGCCGAATTCGCCGAGCGCGGCGGCAAGCGCACGCAGCCCTGCGGCGCGATAACCGTCGTCGTTCGAGAGCAGGATCTTCACCAGGAGAACGTCGGGCTGGCAGCTCGGACGGCTCACACTATACTCGAAATCGGAGCCATCGAGACCGGGCAGGACGGGCGCGCATGTCGAACGGTCAGCGCAGCAGATTCCCGCGGAAGGAGCCTGAAACGCTCTCCGATGCGGAGCTCTTTCGAGAGGCGGTACGCGGCGTCGCGCCACTGAAGCGCACGCGCCACGCGCCGCAAGGCCCGAAGCCACCACCGCGGGCGCGCTTCACGCGCGCCGACGAAGCTCAGGTTCTCGAGGAGAGCCTCCGGCTCGGACCCGATGAGCTTGCGGTCGAGACCGGAGACGAGCTGAGCTTCCGGCGCGCGGGAATCGGCGAAAGTGTGGTTCGCCAGCTGCGCCGGGGTGCGTATCGTGTCGACCGCGAAATCGACCTTCACGGCCTCAACCTGCGCGATGCCCACGCCGCGCTCCACTCGTTTCTCGCGTCCGCCGTGGCTGCGGGCGCGCGCTGCGTGCGCGTCGTGCACGGCAAGGGCCGGCGCTCGGGCCCGCGAGGACCGGTCCTGAAGAACATGGTGAACAAGATGCTGCGCAAGACCGCCGCGGTTGTTGCCTTCGCCTCGGCGCGACCCGTGGACGGCGGCACCGGCGCTCTTTACGTCCTGCTGTCCCGCTGATCCACCCTCTTCCCCGTCAGGGGGAGAGGGCCGGGGTGAGGGATCTTCCCCCCTCTCCCGCTCGCGGGAGAGGGCCGGGGAGAGGGGTCTTCCCCCCTCTCCCGCTTGCGGGAGAGGGTTGGGGTGAGGGCCACTACTTCTTCTTCAACCTCTCCACCAGCGCCTTCAGGCTCGCCTGGGTCTGCGGATGAAACCAGTGCTCGCCGGGGGTGTCGTGTTCGTCGCGCCCTGCGTCGCGCACGAGCTCGACGAGGTCGGCCCGCGCCATGGCCCGGGTGCGCGCGAGAGCCAAGGGTGGCAGGCGCGCGGTCTGCTCGGCCCAACCGACCGCGCGCTCGACGACCTCGGCCTCGGGCGCCAGTTCGTCGACGAAGCCGAACGCCAGGGCCTCCTCCGGGGTCATCAGCCGGCCGGTCGACAGCAGAAGCTCCGCGCGGCGCGGGCCGACGAGCCGCCGCAGGACCGCGTGGATCACCGGCCCGGGATAGAGACCGACCGCGACTTCATTGAGGCCGATTCCGTAGGGTCCTCGTGCCATCACCCGGTAGTCGCAATACATCGCGAGCACCGCGCCGCCCGCAGGACTGTGTCCGGTGATCGCCGCGGCCACCGGAACGGGACTCGCCGCGAGCTGACGCTGTACGTCGAAGAACAACCGCCAGAACGCGAGCATCCCGGCGCGGTCCTTCCTGAGGAGCTCGGGGATGTCCAGGCCCGCCGAGAACAGACCCGGCCGTCCGCAGAGCACGATGGCCCGGGCCGGCCCATCCGCGGCAGCGCGCAGCGCCTCGAGGAGTGCTATCAGCAGCGCGTCGTTGAGCGCATTCACGGGCGGTCGCGCGAGACGCAGCTCGAGAACGTTGCCAATCATGCGCGTTTCGATCATGGTGAAACCCTCGCGCGCGTGAGCACCGCCACCGCATGCGCGGCGAAGCCCTCGCGACGGCCGATCGCGCCCAAGCCCTCCATGCTGGTCGCCTTGATGTTGACGCGAGTCTCGGGCACGCCGAGATCCGCCGCAAGGTTGGCGCGCATCGCTTGCTTGTGGGCCAGGATGCGCGGCGCCTCGGCAATCAGAGTGACATCGACATTGCCGACCGTGAAGCCCAGGTCCCGCAGCTGGCGGGTCACCGCGCGCAGAAAGCCGCGGCTGTCGGCGCCCCGGTAGCGCGGATCGCTCGGCGGAAAATGCTCGCCGATGTCGCCGAGCCCCGCGGCACCGAGCAACGCGTCGCATAGCGCATGGATGATGACATCGCCGTCCGAGTGTGCGAGTACGCCGCGGTCGTGGACAATGCGCTCGCCAGCAAGCGTCACGTGATCGCCGTGCGTGAAGGCATGCACATCGTAGCCGTGCCCGATCGCAATCTCCCGGTCGTGCGCGGCGCCGAGGATCGCATTTGCCACGGCAAGGTCCTCGGGCCGCGTTACCTTGATGTTCGCACTTGAGCCCGCGACGATTCGCGGCTTGCTGCCGGTGCGCTCGACCGCGGCGGCGTCGTCCGACACGTCGATGCCGGCGGCGAGCGCCAGGTCGAGCGCTTCGCGCAACAATCGATAGCGGAACATCTGTGGCGTCAGCGCGCGCCACAGCCCCGCGCGTTCGACCGTGTGCTCGATATTCCCGGATTCCGTCACCCGCTTGAGAGTGTCCCCGACCGGCGACGCCAGGATGCCGCCGACAGGGTCACCGCTGAGCTCAGTCATCAAGCGGTCAAGATCCGCGCGCGGCAGACAAGGACGCGCGGCATCGTGCACCAGGACCCAGTCTCCGTCGGCCGCCAGCCCCGCAAGGGCAGCAAGACCGTTGCGCACGGATTGCGCGCGCCGTGCGCCGCCCGGCGCGGTCCTGACCTTTGGACGCAACGGTTCCAGCAGCTCGCGCGCACGCGTGTCCGAGGGTGCGAGGACGACGACAATCCCCGCAATCTCCGGATGGGCAACGAGCGGCGCGAGTGCGTTTTCCAGGACGGTGCCGGCACCCAGCGGGGCCAGCTGCTTCGGCGAGTCGGGAGAGAAACGCGTGCCGCTCCCCGCGGCCGGTACGACCGCCCAGTATCGGTCCGCCGGCCGTGAGACAGGCGCAAGGGTCATCTTGCTGCGGCGGTCGCTGCCGGTCGGACGGACGGAGCCGCGTTCGAGTCGCGCGGCACCACCTGGTAGAAAGTCTCGTTGGATCGGATCATGCCGAGCTCGCTCCGGGCGCGCTCTTCCACCGCAGCCAGCCCTTCCTTGAGATCGCGCACTTCGGCCGCCAGCTGCGCATTGCGCTCGGCCAGTCCGCGATTGTCGGATCTCTGCGCACTCACCGCGTCGCGCAGCCGCCAGATTTCGCGCACGCCGTTGTCAGACAACCAGAGGCGATACTGCAACCCCAGGAGCACCAGCAGAAGCGCGGCGGCGAGGATCTTCATGTGCCGAAAAGCATACTATTAAACATCAAGCTGGACAATAGCTTACTTCGCTTTTGTAAAGCACTTCCTAGTCGAATCCCGCCGCCGGTCAGGGCAGCTTCACAGAGAAGGCCTCGCGCCCGGCGTAGCGCGCGCGGGAACCGAGGTCCGCCTCGATGCGCAGCAGCTGGTTGTACTTCGCGATGCGATCGGAGCGCGACATCGATCCCGTCTTGATCTGTGTGGCGGACGTCGCCACGGCAATATCGGCGATCGTACTGTCCTCCGTCTCCCCCGAGCGATGCGACACGACCGATGCGTAGCCCGCCTTGGCAGCCATGTCGATCGCCGCGCGCGTCTCCGTCAGCGTGCCGATCTGATTGGGCTTGATGAGGATGGCATTCGCGATGCCGCGTTTGATGCCCTCGGCAAGAATCCGCGTGTTGGTGACGAAGATGTCGTCGCCCACGAGTTGCAGGCGCTTGCCGAGCTGGCGCGTGTGTGTCGCCCAACCGTCCCAGTCGCCTTCGCTCATGCCGTCTTCGATCGTGATGATCGGATACTTGCCGGCAAGCCCCGCGAGGTAGTCGGAGAACTCGGC
>Ga0316620_10000351_pt1 | contig 18309 bp, 13 predicted proteins | sample OWC_Aug_M1_C1_D5_FD_207651 | JGI IMG/M metagenome (GOLD analysis project Ga0316620, IMG submission 207651) | Wetland soil microbial communities from Old Woman Creek delta, Ohio, United States - OWC_Aug_M1_C1_D5_B | ecosystem: Environmental > Terrestrial > Soil > Wetlands | place: USA: Ohio... | reverse complement strand
TCCCCGACCACGAGCCAGGGAGATCCGATTCCACGGCACTGGCGAACGACGCCACCACCGGATCCACGGGCATGTTGGAGGAAGTCCCTGTTGAGGCAGCGTCTTGGACGAGCTGTTTGGGCGCCCGCGGGAGGGTGCGAGCTAGCAATGTGGCTAGCACCTCAAGCCGTCATCGCGGCCTTGCGAGCAGTTGCACGATCCGCGATAGTCTTCGCGCCCACGGCTACTCCTCGACAACACCTACCACCGCCCGGTTGTGCTGCTCGTCGTAGGCGCGGACCACCACCAGGTGGCGACCGCTCGCGACCGGGAAGCCGAGGCTCTCCTCGCGGCCGTCGAGCACTCCGTCGTCCGGCGCCAGGGCGAGCCAGCGCTCGCCGTCGCGCGACCACTCCACCCTGACCAACGGGCTGATCGCGTCCCGGGCGACCACCTGCCACCGCGCGCCGCGGCGCTCAACCGCCAGCGTGGGCGGTGTGTTGTCGACCACGAACCACTGGCTTGAAGCCGTGGCCTGCAGCGGGTCCGCAGGGTTGCGCGGCTCGTCCGTAGCCTCGATCAGCAGACGGTAGGTCGCGTCCGGCACTGCCGTGGTGTCGAGGGCGAGCTGAGTCGTCTCGAGGCGCTCGCGCACTGGCAGCTGGAACCCGTCGCGTCGTTCGAGCTTGAGGGTGAAGAGCAGCGGGTCCTGGTTGTCGTCCACCGCTTTCCACGACACCGTGCGGTAACCCACCCGCCAGTACTTCTTCCCCTGCTTGGGCTTGTTGGGCGCGCCCGAGGGCTCGTCGGCGGCGGTGAAGATGCCGCTGAAGTCGGGGTGCTCGGCCTCGATCACCGGACCCGCCGGTGGCGGGCCGTCGAGGTAGACGGCGCCCGGCTCGCCCACCTCGACCTCCTCCAAGCGGGGCGCCAGGTTGACTTCGCGATAGGCCACTTCGACCCTCTCCACCCCTTCCGGCGGGTGCAGCGAGACCGGCAGCTCGATTTCCCACTGCAGTGAGCGGGCAGGGGCGAGCGGCACCGTCCCGGTGCCTCCGGTCTGCCAGTCGCTCCAGGGCAACCACAGCTCGTCGGGAGCGCCACTGACGCCGCTGCGGAACCTGATCCGCACCTGCTCGTGCGGGGGCTCCACGCGGAACTCGCCGAAACGCACCGGACGTTCGAGCTCCTTGGCCGCGCTGCGGTAGGTGGCCGGGCCGCCGTCCACGCCCGAGCGCCTGAGCACGCTCCCCGGGCCCTGAGTGAGCAGCACCGACCCGCCGCCGACAATAGCCACCACCTGGACCGCGTCCACCGTGGCCAGCCGCGCCCCGCCGCTCGTCACGAACCGCCACACCTCGCCCTCGAAGCCGGTGCCCACGAGCACGCCGCCGTCGTCCCAGGCCAGGGACGAGGCCACCTGCTTGGTAAATCGGTGGACCTTGAGCAACGCACCCTCGGGTGTCAGCCGCAGCACCTCGGAGCTGGCCGTGGTCCCGTTCACCTTGGGCAGGTCCAGGCTGAGGGCCGAGGTGTCGGTGGTGGCCGTCGGCTGGCCCTGGCCCGGCTGGGGCTCGGGCTTCTGCGGAGGCTCCCCGACCAGCGCCACCGCCCACAGCGAGCCGTCCGGCGCTAGCGTCATGTCCGAAATCTCGGTGAAGGGACTGTCGGCCACCAGGGTAATCTGGCCCGAGCGCCACAGCCTCAGGATGAGCCCCTTGCCAGAGGTCCCGACGAGCAGGGAGTCGCCGCTCGGCTCGAGACAGCGGGCGTGGGCGTCGGGCAGCTCCGACCACCGCTCGAGCCCCTGCTCGGCAAGCCGGTAGAGCGAGGCGGGAGGTCCGGCAGCCGCCACCACCGCCCCGTCGAACTGAGCCAGGTCCCAGATCCCGCCCTCGCCGAGCCGGCCGACCTCCTCGGCCTCGCCTCCCCGCCAGCGCAGCAGCAGACCCGGCGACAGGGTGGCCACCAACAGCTCGCCCGAGGGCATCGCCAGCAGCGATGTCACTTGTTCCCCAGGCAAGTCGGTGAGAAGCGTGGCCTCGTTCCTGTTGATCCGGTACAAGCGCGCCGGGAAACCGGTGCCGACGATCAGCTCTCCGTCGCCGGTGATGGCCCCGGCCATGACCACCGGCTCGGAAAGGCTCACCGCCTCGCTCCAGACGACCGCCCGCACCAGCCTGCCGTCGTCGGTCACCGCCACTCCGGACCCGTGACCCTGAAGCAGATCGCTGGCCGTGTCCGAGACCCAGCGCTGGGTCTCGGTGCCACTGACGCCGCCCGCGGCGATGAAGCAGACGAGCAAAAACAGGGAGCCGGAGGCCCGGCCGGACACGAACGCGGGGCGACTGCACACCGTCATGAACCCTCCGACTGTTCCGCCGCCGCCAGGCCTGAACCGTCCTGGTGCACGATGAGAGACACCCGCTGCGCGCCGAGAACGGGGTACGGCAGCACTTCGTCGTGCTTGGACACGACCCGGTACGACGTCATGCCGAGGTTTGAGCCGAGGCCCGAACGTAGGGTCAGGAACACGCTCGGCGGCACGGCCACGCGGGCGCCGGGCAGGGTGACGCCGACGTCCTGGCGTTCGAAGACCATGACCAGGTGGGTGGAGGGCACCAGACGATTGAGGAACTCGACCTCGTCGGCGAAAGAGGCCGGCCGCGAGGGTCGCATCTGGAGATCGTACGCCGCCCACGAGATCCCGTCGGCCACGACCAGGTCGAGGGGCCCGGGCACCACCTCGGGCGGCACCTGCAAGCGCACCTGGCGGGTCTCCACGTCGCCACGGTGCCGGCGTAGCCTCACCCGCACGTCCAGGCTCTCGCCCGCCCGCACCCGCGGCCGATCCGGGACCACGTCGACGACGTGAGCCCGCTCGATCGTCTCCACGGCCTCGATGCGGACTCGCACCGAGTCCACCTCGGGTACGACGAAGGACGAGCCCTCCAGGTAGGCCATCACGGCGCTGACCAGGGCCGCCGCCATGGCCGGGGCATCGGCGCCGGAATAGGTCTCCTCGAAGACGATTTCGGGCATGCCGCGATAGGAGATCTCCAGGCGCACGCCCAGGGTCTGGTCGCCGAAGACCCGTCCCCGAGCGCCGTGGCTGGCGTGGGTCAGGTAGCCGAGGAGAATCGGGAACAGCACCGGGTGCCGGACACACTGGAAGGAGTAGCTCTCGCCGCTGGCCTCCACCGCCACGTCGACCATGGGGGGGGCGTCTCCGAGCCGCCCCCAGACCCCGTGGGCCCGGTCCACCTCCAAAGCCCCGACGACCTCGCCCACCTCGAACAGCTTCGCCGACGAGAACGAGCTCGGCAGCACGGCCACCACCCTGGCCCGCGCCAGCGGGAAGGCGAAGCTGCCGCCGCCGAGGAAGGGATGACCCAGAGCCCACAGCTGGTCGCCGCGGACTTCGGTCACCGTACCGCCCACGGCCACGGTCGCGTCGCCCGCGACCATGATCCCAGCGACCATGGACCCGGGCACGATCTCGTCGGTCGTGGGAGCGTCGCCCGCGCCGCCCGGCGTGCTCACCCAGCCGAGGCGTTGCCAGCCCTCTTCAAGCCAGGCGCAGGGGGGACCGAGCCCGCCGGCTGCCAGGGTCACCGGCTGCTGCAAACTGTTCGTGGCCCGACTGGAGGGCTCGGGGAAGAGCCGCGACAGCACCAGCTGGTCCAGGGTTCCGTCGCGCCACGCGCCGACGATCTCCTCGAGCTCGAGGCTCGAGCTGGTTCGCCCCTCCCCGCCGCCCGCCGTCGCCGGGCTTGCCAGCTGTTGCATCCGGGAAAAGGGGGTCACGCCTGCGATGGGCTCGGTGGCGAAGGGCCAGCCGACCGCCAGCGCACCGAGCAGGCGCCCGTCGACGTACACCGGCGAGCCGCTCATGCCGGCGATGACCCCTGTCTGCTTGAACCGCTCGGCCTCGAGGCGGACCAGCACCATCTCACTCTCGGGTGCGACCGCACCGAGAGTGCCGAGAACGGTGAGCGGTATCTCGACCAGCTGTCCACCCTCCATCTCGGTCACGCAGACTCCGGCCGAGCCGGGGCTGACATCGGATGGAGCGACGACAGGTGTCGGCTCTCCGGACGCGGCGAGCACCGCCGGACCGAGCATCAACGTCAGGGCGAGACACCATCTCACGGCCCGGCTATTCTAGCGCGCCCTCGGGCCGCCGACTTCATCCTCACCGGCGGGACTTCCTTCCCTCTGGCATTTGACTCTGCCGCAGGAGGTTGGCTACCATGGAAGTTCCGAAGGTCCCGATGAGCGATTCGGTTCTTCCGCATCCTTCCCTGGTCGAGCGGCTGATCGCCCTGGCTCGACGCCTGCGCTCGATGCGCAGACCCAACGAGGCCGCCGAGCTGCTCGAGATCACGGCCGCTCTCTCCCCGCACGGTGATTCCCTGCGCGAAGAAGCCAAGGCGCTGCGCGGAGAGGAGGGCCTCGAGGACTTCGACCGGGAGTTCAAGCGCCGCAACCTGGAGGCCTCCCACGCCCTCGGCATGGCCCACATCTTCGAAAATCGGAACGAGTTCGAGCGGGCGGTGGAAATGATCGACATGGCCAAGCTGCGCACGCCGTTCAACTACCTGGCGTACGCCGCCTCGGCCTACCTCCACCTGCGCCACGACGACCCCGAGACCGCCCATCAGGAGTTCAGTCAGGCCCGCCGCCTCAACCCGCTCGACTACCGACTGGCCGTGGAGACCTCGCGAGCGGCTCTCGAGACCGAGAGCTACGAGAACGCCCTCGAGCACGCCGTGGATGCCATGCTCCTGGCTCAGTGGCGCTCTGAGCGCGAACAGGAGCAGGAGCGGCGCCGGGTTTCCACCCTGGCCCGCCTCTGCCAGCTCGACAACCGGACCGTCGACGACGTGCTCAAGAAGCGCGCTGCCGCACTGCAGAAGGCTTGCGACCACGTGGCCTTGAGCCACGCCCGCATCTTCTCGGGATCACGGCTCAAGGCCAAGAAGGTGCGTCGAGCCCCGCTGCCCGAGGTCACCGATAACCTCCTGCAACGGGCCACCGAGCTGCGCTCCATGGGTCTCTTCCGTCACTTTTCGGACGACCAGCTGATCGCGTTCTCGCGGCTGGTCGAGCCGCGAGAGTTCAAGCACGCCGAGCCGGTCTTTCGCGAGGAGGAGGATGGTCGCGACCTGTTCCTCATCCGCAGCGGCACGATCCACGTGACTCGCAAGACGCCGGTGGGAACGCAGATCCTGACCACCCTTGGCTATGGCTCACTATTCGGCGAGGTTTCGTTCCTCGACAATTTCGCCCGCTCGGCCACCGCCTTCGGCGTCGGCGACGGCTGGCTGTACCAGATCCGCGCCGACGAGCTACAGACGTCCATCCAGGAGGACCGTGAGCTGGCGGTAAGCCTGCTATGGAGCTTCTGGCACACCCTGGCCGACAAGGTGCGTTCGGCCAATGCCCAGATGAACGAGCTCTTCAGCACCTCGGGCACCGCCGGCTGGACGCAAGACCGACCCCGCGAAGCCGGCCAGCCCGCCCATGTCTCCGAGCAGACCAAGCTCGAGATCCTCCACGAGCAGGGCCTGTCGGCCCAGGAGCTGCGGCTGCTCGCCACCTTCTCCCGAGAGGAGCAGTTCGACGCCGAGAAGCTGATCTTCGCCGAGGGAGAGCAGGGCGAAAGCCTGTTCATCGTGGTCGACGGCAGCGTGCGCATCTCGCGCCACATGCCGGGGATGGGCGAGGAGTGCCTGGCCATCCTGGAGCGGGGCGAGGTCTTCGGGGAGATGGCCCTGATCGACGAGGAGCCGCGCTCGGCCGATGCCCGCGCCCACACCGGTGGCACGACGGTGTTCTCGGTCTCGCGCACTCTGCTCCAAGAAGTCCTGTCCATGGACCCGGACGCTGCGGTTCAGTTCCTGACCCTGCTCTGCCGCCTCCTCTGTCGCCGCCTGCGCGCTATGAACGAGCGCCTCGTCGCCTGGCGGGTCATGGCCGGGCACGAGTAGACCGTCCGGCCGCCGGCACGCTCTCGCACCGGCGGTGGGGCATATCGGCGCATCCAGCCTGCGTTGCACGGCCCCTGGCTTGTCACCCCTTCCAGGCACGTGCAAGAATCCCTCGCCATGGCGAAGCGGAGAAGAACGCCTTCTACGCGCCCGGGCTCGACCGGCAAGCGCCCCGCCGCAACTCGAGCGCCACGGAGCTTCGCGTGGCGCAGGCTCGTCGTCCGCCTGGCGACGGTGGCCGCGCTTGCGGCCCTGGTCGTGACCGTCTGGTGGGCTCGCCGTCCGCACTCCAGCCGGCCCAATCTGATCCTGATCGTGGTCGACACCCTGCGCGCGGACTTCCTCGGTAGCTACGGATTCCAGGGCGATCTGTCGCCGAACCTCGATGCCGTGGCGGCCGAGTCGATCGTCTTCGAGGCGTGCTCGGCGCAGGCCCCCTGGACCAAGCCCTCCGTCGCCACCCTGTTCACCGGTCTTCACCCGTACACCCACCAAGTCCTCACCCATGACGGCCGTTACGGTGACGGCTCCGGCTCCGCGGCCACCGACGCGCAGCGCACCGACGCGTTGCCCGCCCAGGCGAGGACCCTAGCCGAGGCGCTGCACGGGGCCGGATACGAGACCGCCGCCTTCCTGGCCAATCCTTGGATCAGCCGCACCCTCGGCTTCGCACAGGGTTTCGATGTATTCGACGAGCACCTCACCGGCAACGCCGTGCCGGCCGCGCCGATCCTGACGGCAGCCAGCCGCTGGCTCGACTCACGCTCCGACCCCCGACCGTTCTTTCTCTACCTTCACCTGATGGAACCGCACGCTCCATACGACGACCCGGAGGCCGACTTCGCCGCGGTCCGCGACAGCCCGAGCCTGGGGCCCGACCGGCGGCTCGAGCCGGAAGAGCTGCGGGCGGTTCCGCCCCACCTGCGGACGATGCCCTGGGTTCAGAGGCCCGACGCCGCGTGGCTGCGCACTTGGCGCGGTCGGTATGCGGCCGGAGTGCGCGTTCTGGACCGCGAGCTCGGGCCCTTCCTGAGCCAAGTCCGCGAATCCGGTCTTCTCGACCGAAGCGTGCTCGTCTTCACCTCCGACCACGGCGAGGAGCTGTGCGAGAACTCAGGGTGGGAGCACGGCGACAGCCTGTACGAGCACCAGCTCCACGTGCCGCTCTTCATCCGCCGCGCGCGCGCCATGGGCGGTGGAGTCCGCGTCAGCGATCAGGTCGGCCTCATCGACCTGATGCCGACCCTGCTCCAGATCGCCACCGTCCCCCCTCCGCCAGGGCTCCAGGGCCGCGACCTGTCGGACTTGTGGCGCGGCGGCTCGCCCGCTTCAGAGCCGAGGCCGACGATTGCCACCGGCGTCAAGTGGCAGCCTAACCTCTGCTCTCTGCGCTCAGGCACCCACAAGCTGATCGCCGACCTCGCCACCGGCGAGGCCCGCCTCTATGACCTGGAGTCGGATCCGACCGAGCAGGTGAACATCGCTGGATCTCGGCCCGAGCTGGCCGCGGAGCTCATGGCCGAGCTCGTGGCACGGCTGGGCGAGGTAGCGGCTGCGCCGAGCCTCAGGCCCGACTCGGTGGCGGTCAGCGGCGAGCTCCGGCAGCAGCTCGAGGCGCTCGGCTACCTGGGCCAGCCGGCACCCTCTCCCTCGGAAACGAAACCCGGAGGTTAGTGCATCCTCGCCCAGACCCGGTCGAGATCCGCCTGGTAGTCGGCCGAACGGGCAGCGAAGCCGGCGGCCTGCTCGCGCCGTCCCTCGCTCTCGGCCAGGCCTTGCAGGAAGCGGACACCGACCACCGCCGCCTGCAATCGCGGAAGGTACCCGGCCTGGTCTCGCAGCACCTCCCGCCTGGCCGCAAAGCCGTCCGCATAGCCGGAAACGAGCTCGCGGGCACGTTCCTTGAGGGCGTCGCTGCGCGCGGCCCTGATCAGGGTCAAGACTGCGGTCTGGGTGGGGAACTTCTCGAGGACGGCGCCGGCCAGTGCCACGGCCCGCCGGTGGTCCTCGGGCCGGGCCGACCTCGAGAGGTTGAGAGCCAGGGTCAGGTCGCGGGCCTCGGGGCTGGGGAACACAGCCGATCCGTCCAACACCGCAGCACCCAGCCGCTGCCCAGGGCCGCTCTCACCGTCGGCGAGGACCGCACTGCGGTCGTCGAGGTAGACCGGGAGCCAGCGGCGATCCGCGTTCAGGACCTGGGCCATCGGGGTGTCGAACTCCTCCTCGGGGACGACGACCAGGAAGATTCCCCGGCCTCTGAGCTCTGCCATCAGCCACTCCGCCATGCGGCCGAGCTCGTCCCGGGTCGGAGAGCCTCCGCGCTCGGCAACCGCCGCGCCCACGGGCCCGCCTCCGCGGAACACGTGGTAGCTCAAGTAGTGCTCGAGCTCGTAGGCGGCCTGAGCGCGACCGTCGATGAAGATCTGCACCGGCGGTTTTCCGCTGGCGGCGTCAGGCTCCTGACACCAGGCCAGGAATCCGCCATCCGCCCAGAAGTTGAAGGCCCGGCCGCTGACGTGGTTAGCCGCCAGGAAGGCACACGCGTCAAACGGCCGGCGGTAGCCTCCGGTCATCCTGAAGAAGACACCGTCGCGCTCCCCGCCGATCGGCGATGGCGCGAGGTAGAGGTCGTGCACCTCCACCGCCCATGAGGCCACGATTCCGAGCACCAGGACCGCAGCGGCCGCGCCCAGCCACTTTCTCAGGCCGGGCCTGGCCAGGCCGCCCGCCCCCTGCTTGGCGGGTGACCGGCGCATGAGGATCGTCTCCTGGAGCAGCGCGGCCACCAGCGGGCAGACCACGAACACGGCCATCGGGATGAAGCGCCGGCCCTTGAGCGCCAGGGCGCTGGCGAGCAAAGCCACCGCGAGGATCGACGGCTGCAGGCGCGGCCACCACTCCCCCACGTCCGGCTTGACCGGCTTGCGTTTGCGCGTCTCGGGCGCTGGTGGCCGCCGCCAGGCTCTGGCCCAGGCCACCAGGGTGAGCGCGAAGGCCGCGAGCAGGCCGAAGAAAGGGAGCGAGTTCCCGACCGGGTTGGACAGGTCCCAGGCCGGCTGCCACTCGCCAATGGTGCGCCACGCCTCGGCGTCGCGCGACAGGCTGATCTCGAGCGGGTGGGTCAGATTGGCGAGGTGAAACGGGCTCAACACTACCGACACCGTCACCGCCGCGGACAACACGCCTATCAACAGGGGCACGGCCCTGCCGCTCAGCAGCCGGCTGCGCAGGGGCAGCAACCTCCCAGTCACGTCACCGACCAGCAGCGCGCCGACGAACAAGAAGACGGCGATGAACCCCCCGTGGACGTTGGCCCACACGGCGGTCAGCAGCACCGTCCACCAGGCGTGGGCCGGGTGGCGCCTAAGGGCGAGGGCGAAGACGAGGAGGATCACTGCCGCGAAGAGGTTGGAGAACATCTGTGGCCGGATGTCGAGGAAGCTCCGGCTGATGAGGCATGCGGCGACGGCCGCGGCCGCAGCCAGCTCGAACCCGGCACCGAGCACCCGTGCGGCCAGCCAGACCACTGTCGCGCACAGCAGCACCATGGCGACCTTCCACCCAACCAGCGCATTCAGCCCGCCCACCTGGACCAGTCGGTAGAACAGCAGATGGGTCAGCCAGTTCTGGTTGATCCAGCCGGTGGGATGGAGGCGCGCAATAACCCCTCCGGTCTGATCCGAGGGGCTGCGGCTGGCACTGCTGAAAGGCTCGACTGTGGACACACCGTGGGCCGCGACATGCCGGCCGCAGGCGAGGGCGATCCAGGTGTCGACCGTCGGAATCGGCGCCAGGCTGGACCACAGGGCGGACAGCAGCACCGCCACGACGAGCGCTGTACGAACCAGCAGCCTGCCGCGGCCTGCTGCCTCAGGGGCCCCCTCAGGTTGACCCACGTCATCCTCCGAATGGTCTGCACTTCAGGGCGGGGTTGTCGTCGCTGCGCTGCGTCGCTCCCGCGCGCCGTGGGCGGTCTCGACCGGGCTGGTCCGCTTCACCAGCTTCCCCGGGGCCCTGCCAGTCACCCGCGGAGCGGGCTCCGCGCCCATGGTGCGGCGCAGCGCCGGCGACCTCGACCCTGCGTCACCCCTGCCGGCCAATCGGCGACATGGTAGCAGAGGAAAGGGCTAGGGCACGTTGACGTTCATGCGCAGAACCGACGACTGGCGCGTGACCTGGTCCATGAGGCCCACGGCCAGCGTGTGCTCTCCCGCCTCCATGAGCAGCGGCACGTCGATGCCGAAGCGCTTCTCGAGCGCCGTCTGGTAGTCCTTGGCCGGGACCCGCACCTCGTGCTCCTGCCGTTGCACATCCGAGCTCTTGCCGAGGTTGTCGCGGGCGGCCACGAACACCACCACCCGTCCCACGTAGTCCTCGGCCTCTGGAATCAGGGCCAGGTTCCCGAGCGGCACCGAGAGGTGGACGGGCACGGTCCACCTCTCGGCAGTGGCCGGAGCGCCATCGCCGGCCTCGACCGCGAGCTCCAAGGCGTTGCCCTTGATCTCGAACATCAGGGCCGAGAGAACCTGGTCCTGGACCCTCGACTCCAGCGACTTCTGCACGAAACGACGACGGTAGCGGGCCTCGTGCTGGGGATGGTTGGGCAACTGGACATCGATGCGGTGGACCCTGTCGGCACCCGAGGACGTGATGGTGTAGCCGAGCGAGTAGTAGGTGAAGAGGTCGCCTTTGACCTGCGCAAGCCCGGGGGCGATGTCATTGGTGTTGACGACCGCCAGGCCGCCGGTGTTGTTGGCCATGAAACGCAGCGATTCCTGGAGGTTCTTGATGCCGACCGAGGCCGCCAGGGGGTCCTCGCCGTAGCGGCTCTCGGCCTCGGCGCCCCCAGTCACCTGCAGGCCCTGGGCCTCGATGGTATAGAAGGTAACCTCCTGGGCGTTGGCCGCCGACACCAGCGACTGGAAGACCTGGGTCCGGTCGTAGCGGCTGCGGTGGGTGAGGATCGAGTTGTCGCGGAAGGTCCCGGCGTACTCATACATCAGCCCCTGGCCGGGGACCATGGGCAGCCCGTCCGACAGGTAGATGATCACCTTGCGGCCGTCCAGGCCGGCGAGCACGTCCACGACCTGGCGGAGGGCGCTGATCGACTCGTTGAGCCGCTGCATCTCCTCGTCGGCGAACCGCAGGACAGCCTGCCAGGACTGGCGGCGCTCCCCGCTGTGAGAGCTGGTAGCCCAGTCGCCCTCGCGGTCGTGCTCCTCGGACATGTCGTCCAGGATTTCCTTAGCCGCCGAGTCCCGCTCCTCCATCCCTCCGCTGTACAGCTGCACCTTGCGCAGGGCCGCGTTGACGGCCTGCGGGTCGTCGGTGAACGGCTGCACGATCTCCATCGTCTTCTGGTAGCTGACCACCATCATGCGCATCGGCTCGCCCAGGTTGTCGGTAACGAACTCCCGCAGCTGACGGAGCGCGCGGTTGCGGTCGAGCGGGTGGAGATTCTCGTTGTCCACGTAGACGACAACGAAGATCGGCTTGATCTCTGCCACGGGCGCAGGCCGTGGTAGCGGAGTGGGCTCGAGAATCTCCTCGGGACGGAATGCGAAGGCCTCCTTGAAGACCTCCTCACTGAGGGCCGCGAAGTGGGACAGCGGCATCTCCACCTTGTCCTGGAAGACGCGGAAGTCATCCCGAGTCAGCCCACCGATCGGCTGACCCTGCCGGTCACGGACGTAGACATCGACGTTGACCACCGTCACCTCGACCTCGTCGCGGAAGCTCAGGCCCCCCACGGGACTTGGGGTCGGCTGCTCCTCCGGACCGGTGCCCGCGACAGCGCCGACGCACCCGATGATCAAGGCCCCCACCAGCGCCACTCTCCGGCATCGACTCACGCGGTCACCTCCAATGCGGAGTCTAGCGCAATCTCCGTGCCACACCTGGCACGGAGATTGCGCTAGACTCCGCAAGTGGACGTCCTCGGTGCCTTCCTCTCCACCGGCTGGGTGGCCAAGGTGGTCCTCGTCACCCTGGCCCTCTTCTCTCTCGCCTCGTGGTCCGTGATCCTCGCCAAATGGCGCGAGCTGGCGGCGGCGAAACGTGGGTCGGACCGCTTCCTGCGCGCATTCCGCAAGTCCTCGCGCCTCAACGAGGCGGCCGCAGCCGCCCCCCAACACCGCAACTCGCCACTGGCCGCCATGTTCCAGGCCGGGTACGCCGAGCTCGAGGCCCAGATCCGCTCTGCTCGTCAGGCGATGGGGCCCGAGGCGTCGCTCAAGATCGGCAGCCTGACCGGGCTGACGCGGTCGCTGGAGCGGGTGATCGGGAGCGAGCAGGAGCGCCTGCAGCGGGCCTTGCCGTTGCTGGCAACGACCGCCAGTGCGACCCCCTTCATCGGCCTGTTTGGCACGGTCTGGGGCATCATGAACACCTTTCACGCCATCGGAGCCACCGGCTCAACCTCGATCGTCACCGTGGCACCCGGCATCGCCGAGGCGCTCGTCAACACCGCGGCCGGCCTGCTCGCCGCCATTCCGGCGGTCGTGGCCTACAACCATCTGCTGGCGCGCGTCCGCCACCTCCGGCGGAGAATGGACGACTTCCAGCTCGAGTTCCTCAATCTGGTGGAACGCAACTTCACCTGAGCGGCCCGGGGGACAGCATCTTCAAGGGCCGCGCCGGTGGAAGGAGGAGCGGGATCTGACACGATGGCTGCGAAGATCTCATCGCATGACATGGGCGAGATGGCCGAGATCAACGTCACCCCCCTGGTTGACGTCATGCTCGTGCTGCTGATCATCTTCATCATCACGGCCCCCATGCTCGTGCAGGGGCTCAAGGTCAACCTGCCCAAGCAGGACGCGCCCGCCATCAACCCCGAGGCCGACGACCCGCTCATCATCACCTTGACGACCGACGAGATCATCCTCCTCGGAGATGACCCGGTTCACCTCAAGCTGCTACCCGATCGCCTCGGGGCACTGCTCGCAGGTCAGCCCCGCCCCGTCTTCCTCAAGGCCGACGAGCGGCTGCCCTACGGTTTCGTGGTCAAGGTGCTGGCCGCCATGGACCAGGTGGGCGTGGAGCAGGTGGGCATGGTCACCCAGCCCGAGGACCGCTGATGGACCCGGTGTCCCGCCTCCTCAGCGAACGGGAGCGGAACCCTTCGGCGCTGCTGCCGTTCGTGGTGCTGGCGATCGGTCTCCACGCGGGGGCCGCAACCGGGATCTGGATCGCCGGCCGATCCGGCTCCACACTGCCGGCGCACTTGCCCTCGGTCTCGGTGCGACTGGTCCGCCCGGAGACGATCTTGCCCCGCGGCCCGCGCTCGGTCCCGGCCCATAGAGCCGACGCTCCTCGTCCCCAGGCCCGCCCCACGCCGCCGCCGCAGCCCGAACCCAAAGCAACAGAGCCGCCCCTGACTGAGCCCGTGCGCAGGGCGAGCGAGACCGCGATGGCCGCACCTGGGGCTCGGGCCACGCCGGCTCCGGCACCGCCGGCGAGCGAAGGCGAGGCCAGCGGCGGGCTCTCCGTCGGCGGTGGCACCGATACCCCCGGCATCCCTTCGGACTTCCAGTTCACGTACTACGTTGAGCGAATGCTGGCGCTCATCGAGGCCCGCTGGTACAAGCCACCCGTCTCGGGCTCGCCGCGGGCATGCGTCCGCTTCACGATCGCCCGCAGCGGCCGGGTCGACGGCATCCAGCTCGAGGAGAGCTCGGGCGTTCCGTCCTACGACCGGGCAGCCCTGCGCGCTCTCTACGCCGCCAACCCTCTGCCACCGCTGCCCCCGGCGTACCCCAAATCGACTCTCACCGTCCACCTCAGCTTCTCGGAGTGACGCATGATTCTGCTGCGAGCCCCTGTCGCGACCACCCTGCTGCTGGCCATCACCATCGCCGGCGCACGCGCTGCCAGTCCCCAGGACGAGCTGTACCTCGAGATCACCCGGCCCGGGCTGACTCGGGTGGCGGTGGCCGCCCCGCCGCTGCTGGTGCTGCCGGGCACGCCTGCCGAGGTCGCCCGCGACCTCCAGGAGATTCTCGACCGCGACCTCGACCTGGCCGCGCCCATCGCGGTCGTCAACCGCCGCCTCTACTCACTGGTCGAGGACGACCCCAGGCCTGACGTCCTGCACCAGCGCTGGCGCTCCGTCGGCGCCCAGTTCCTGCTCAGCGGGACCCTGGTCCGGGCCGGCGGCCAAATCGTGGTGGAGGCGCGACTGGTGGACCTGGTCTCCGGCGAGCTGGCCTTCGCCAAACGCTACCGCGCCGGACTGAGCACGGCCCCGCTGGTGGCCCACACCCTGGCCAACGATCTGGTCAAGGTCTTCACCGGCCGGCCGGGCTCGTTCCTGTCGCGCATCGCCTTTGTCTCCGACCGCAGCGGCGAGCCCGAGCTGTGGACCATGGACTGGGATGGCAGCAATCCGCGCCAGCTCACCAGGCACCGCTCGATTGCGCTCGCCCCGGCCTGGACCCCGGACGGCACGCGCATCATCTTCACCTCCTACCTGCGGGGCGGACCTGCCCTGTTCGTCCTCACCCCTCAGGAGGGCTACCTGCGCCCGCTCTCCGAGGCCGGAGGCGTCAACTCATCGGCGAGCGTGTCGCCCGACGGTGAGTGGGTCGCCTTCGCCTCCAGCCGCGATGGCAACGTGGATATCTATCTGCTTCCCGTCGAGGGCGGAGAGGCGCAACGGCTGACCTCGGCGCTGGGCATCGACACCCAGCCGGCGTGGGCACCCAACGGACGCCAGCTCGCCTTCACCTCGACCCGCTCCGGCTCGCCCCAGATCTACCTGATGGATGCCGACGGCTCCAACGTCCGGCTCCTGACCTTCGAGGGCAAGTTCCACGACGAGCCGGCATGGTCCAGCGACGGCACGCGCGTGGTCTGCACGACCAGGGTTGAGGAGCATTTCCAGCTCGCCACGATCGACGTCGTCTCCGGTGACGAGACGGTGATCCCAGGTCCTGGCAACAACGAGTCGCCGTGCTTCTCACCGGACGGCAGCATGCTCGCCTTCGTCTCCGATCGCACCGGGCGGCCGCAGGTCTTCACCACCGATCCCGACGGCCGACCGCGGCAGCTGACCAGCGAGGGCAGCAACCACTCTCCGGCGTGGATCGACGACAGCGGAGGTTCCTGATGAGCGACCGCAAGTACCGTCACCGGGGTTACCAGGACAACGAGCGCGAAGAGGACCGCAAGGCCCGCCGGCCGCCGGCGGAAGGTGCCCGCCCACGGGTCGAGGGAGCACCCCGCGGTCGCGGCGTCGGACTGCCCACGGCCGTGACCTTCAAGTGCGCCGTGTGCGGCTCCGAGCTCAAGACCCTGTCGCGGATCGAGCCCGACCGGAATTGCCCGCACTGCGGGAAGCCGCTCCATTCGTGCACCAACTGCGCCCACTTCAACCCGGGCGCCCGCTTCGAGTGCTCCAAGCCGGTACCCGAGCGCATCGCGAGCAAGGCCGCGGCCAACCAGTGCGACCTCTACAGCCCTAAGACGGTGCGCGACCTGAGGTCGGCCAAGGCCTCTGGCCCGGGCGACGCGCGCTCGGCGTTCGACGCGCTCTTCAAGAAATAGGGCGGGGTTCAGCCCCGGCCGCTGCCGAGGCCGGGACAGCCGCCGACGGCCCTTAGCCCTCGCCCCCGCTGCGGGTCGTGATGGTCTCCAGCCCGTGGGCGTTGGGCCCGCTCTCGCTGCGCCGCAACAGGTAGGCGAAGAGCAGGCCGAGCAGGCCGAGAACCGAGAACATCCACATTCCGGGACGATAGCCGGTCGGGTTGGTGGCGCTCGCCGCCCAGTGGTCATTGGACCAGCCGATGAGCAGGTTGAAGCCCGCCAAACCGATATTCTGGATCATCGTCATCAGGCCCAGCGCGGTCCCCAGCTTCGACTGCTCGACGATATAGGCCACCGAGGGCCACATGACCGCGGGAATGAGCGAGAACGCAATCCCCATCAGCGCCATCGGCACCAGCAACGACACGTGGGTGTAGGCCATCATCACGTACACCGGAACCAGCAACAGCGAGCCGATCATCATGAACAGGGAGCGCTTCCCGACCCGGTCCACGAGCAGGCCGAAGAGCGGGGTGCAGATCATCGCGAACAGGGTGAGGAGGCTGGACAGGAAGCCGCCGAACTCGCGCGTCGTGCCGTGCGCCTCCATGAAGAACTTCACCGCGAAGGTTTGGAACGGGAAGATCGCCGAGTAGAAGGTGATGCAGAGCGCGACGACGAACCAGTAGGAGGTCCCGAAGCGAAGCAGGTCGGCCAGGACGACCTTGTCGGTCGCCCCGTCGTGGCCGAGCGAGTACAGCCGATCCGCCCTGGCTTCCAGCACCCAGTAGGCGATCGCGCCGGTGACACAGAAGGTCCCCATCCCGACCGAGATGAGCAGCGGCCACTGCCAGTGGGCGTAGGCGTCGGCGGCCCAGCTCGGCGCGTTGAGAGCGGCGAACGAGCCGAGCCGGGCGATCGTCAGGTTGAGTCCGAAGGCGAAGGAGAGCTCCTTGCCCCGGAACCACTTGGCGATCGCAGCGGTGATGGCGACGATGAACGACTCGGCGCCGAGACCGAAGACGAGCCTGCCTGTCGCCATCGGCACGAGCTGGCCACTGACCACGGTCAGCACCGCGCCAGCGAAGCAGAGCAGGCCGAACACCAGCGTCGCCTTGCGCGTGCCGATGCGGTCGATGATGAACCCCCCGATGAGCACCATGAACACGTTGGGGATGGAGTAGATCGCGTTGAGGAGGCCAATGTTGGCGTCGGTGAAACCGAGCTGGGCCTTGAGCACGTCGGCCAGCGGGCTGATCGAGTCGTAGACGTAGTAGTTGCCGAACATGGCCAGGCTGATGACGATCAGCACGAGCCAGCGGAAGAGGGGGGACGGTTGCGGCCGGCTGAGGTCTGCTGCGACGCCCTGGTTCATGCTCTCCCCTCCTCCAGTCGACTCGCGCCCCGGCACCGTACCACCGGTACACGTCGCCCGCAAGCACAGCGCCGGAGTCGTGGCCGCGGCCCTGGGCTGCTATAGTTCCCCCGTTGCCTCGGCGGCCCCGCCGCCGATACCGGAGGGCGTCACTCCCCATGCTTGGCCTCTGCTGTCCCCCGGAGCGGTACCGGTCGCGCCTGCCCACCCTGGCGGCCGTTGCCGAGCGCGCCGATGCGCGCGCCATGCCCCGGTTGCGCCGGGTCACCCTGGCCACCCCGCAGCTCCCACCAGCCTGGGACGGCCTCCGCATCCTCCAGATCTCCGATGTTCACGCCGGCACCTACATGCCGGTGCGGCGTATGCGTCGGATTTGCGGCCTCCTGGCCGAGATCGGCGCCGACCTCATCGTCTTCACCGGCGACCAGCTGGATCGGCGTCCCTCCGAGGCCGGTCTCTTCGCGACCGGCTTCAAGGGCCTGGAAGCTCCCCTCGGGGTGTACGGCGTGCTCGGGAACCACGACCACTTCGTCGACCCTGCGCTCGCCACCGAAGCTCTGACGCGAGCCGGCGTCACGCCCCTGGTCAACCGCTCGGTCGTGTTCGACTGCGAGCGGTCTCAGCTCGCCCTCATCGGGCTCGACGACCTCCACGCCTGCGGTGCGCGCGGCCCCGACTTTGACCTCCTCACCCGCCACCCGGGCGCATTCCGCATCTGCCTCTGCCACCAGCCCCGGGGCTGGCCGGGAGCCCAGGCCGCCGGCGCCCACGTCACCCTCTCCGGCCACACCCACGGCGGCCAGATCGCGCTCGGCGCCCGCCACCTCAACTTCGCCCGCCTCCACAGCAGGTACGTGGCCGGCCCCTACCGCCGCGAGGACTGCCTGCTCTACGTCTCCCGCGGCATCGGCGTGGGTGCCGTCCCGCTCAGGATCCGGGCCCCCCGAGAGCTCGATCTGATCACGCTCCGCCGGAGGAGCGTGGAGTGCCGGGCGGTGGCGTAGCGACAGCCTGTCGGCTCTCAGCGATCCGCTTGACTGCGTTTCCGAGAGGAGTCCGTCCCTGGGTGGGGTGGGATGGGGAGCTGACAGCTTGCACCTATAACGGGTACAGCCCCTCGTCTCGCTCCGGCTCGCCGCGGGGACCGCCTTCCTCGCCCATCTCCTCCTCGAGCGCCGCGCCGAGCTCCTCCTCCACCTTCTCCGGGTCCTCGCCCGACTCGAGCCGCCGGATCATCTCCTCCATAGTGGGTGTGACCGGTTCACCGGCGACCTCGGTCATGCGGCGCACAGCTGCCGCCATGGCGCGTGGGTCGTTCTCGTCCATGCCCTCGAGCTCGGCAGCCAGGCGCATCATCTCCCGTTCCATACGGGGGTCGTCGAGGTCCGGGCCGCCGCCCGTATCGGCGCGGCCGCCCTCGGACTTGGGCGCAGCGCT
>Ga0316620_10000350_pt1 | contig 18339 bp, 16 predicted proteins | sample OWC_Aug_M1_C1_D5_FD_207651 | JGI IMG/M metagenome (GOLD analysis project Ga0316620, IMG submission 207651) | Wetland soil microbial communities from Old Woman Creek delta, Ohio, United States - OWC_Aug_M1_C1_D5_B | ecosystem: Environmental > Terrestrial > Soil > Wetlands | place: USA: Ohio... | reverse complement strand
CCAACTTGTGAGCCCTGACTCGCCGACGCAGAGAGTTGGAGCAGAACCACGAACGGAGCTAGGACTAGTCACCCATCCCGTCCCGATGCTCAGCCTGAGAACGGTCTACGACGAGGAAACCATAAGGTCATTCGACGCCACCTGTAAGCAGGAGCTGGGAATCCGGGTTGCTGAATACGTTGCGGAACCAAAGTTCGACGGGCTTGCTGTCGAACTGTCATACGAGGGCGGCCGACTCACGCTTGCCTCCACCCGTGGCGACGGAATCACGGGCGAGGATGTGACGGCGAATATGAGAACCATCAAGGAAGTTCCTCTCACTCTTCTGTCATTGGACGAAGAGAAACCGCCGAATCGACTCATCGTCCGCGGCGAGGTCTTCATGCTCATTGACGAGTTCAACAGGCTAAACGAGAAGAGAATCGAGGGCCAAGAAGCTCCCTTCGCGAATCCACGGAATGCGGCCGCGGGTTCCTTGAGGCAACTGGACGCAAAGATAACCGCCGCGCGACCTCTTCATATCTACATCTACGAGGTTGTCGTTTCTGAGGACCGCTCTTTCACCACCCAGTGGGAGCTCATCCACACACTTCCCAAGTGGGGGCTTCGCGTTGACCTTGAGCATGCTCGCCTGTGTCGAGGCATTGATGAGCTGCTCGCATATCACAAGCATGCGGCAGAGAAGCGCGACTCTCTTCGCTTTGAAGTCGATGGGGTCGTTTTCAAACTCAACGATAGGATGGGACAAGAGAAGCTGGGACTGCGCACAAGGGACCCCCGCTGGGCAGTCGCATACAAGTTCAAACCTAGAGAGGCAACCACAAAGCTCCGTGGCATCACCGTACAGGTGGGTCGGACTGGACGCCTTACCCCGGTCGCGGAGCTTGAGCCAGTCAACATCGGGGGCGTCGAGGTCGAGAGAGCTTCTCTCCATAACCTTTCTGAGATTGAACGCAAGGACATCCGCATAGGCGACACGGTTGTCGTCGAGCGAGCTGGAGATGTCATCCCTCAGGTAGTGAGACCTGTTCCTGAGGTGCGGTCAGGAAGCGAAACGCGTTTCAGTATGCCTGCGCATTGTCCGGTCTGCGGGTCAGAGATAGTACTTAGCCAAGATAAGAAGATGGCAAGCTGTCCGAATGTCACATGTCCAGCACAGACACGTGAGTCAGTGAAGCACTTTGTCTCTCGCGACGGCATGGATATTCAGGGTCTCGGGGACAAAAGAGTAGACCAGCTCTTTGACGTAGGTCTTCTAAGCGGCCCGGACTCAATATACGACTTGACCGAAGACCGCCTTCTCTCTCTTGAGAGATTCGGACAGAAGTCAGCAGAGAACCTCATAGCGCAGATTCAGGCGAGCAAGAGGCAGCCCCTAGAGCGAGTTATCTTCTCGTTGGGCATTCCTGAAGTTGGCACAGCCACTGCCAGAGCGCTCGCCAAGCATTTCAAATCCCTTGACAGACTCGCAAAGGCGAAAGTGGACGAACTAACAGAGGTGCAAGACATTGGGCCGGAAACTGCAGGCAGTATCAGATCTTTCTTCAACGAAGAGAGGAACAGGGCAGTCGTCAGGAAACTTGCTGCGGCTGGTCTTGCCACAGTCGAGAGGGAGGAACTTCGCGCTTCACAGCCGCTAACTGGACTGACGATCGTGTTCACCGGAGAGATGGAAAGATGGACACGCAGTGAAGCGGAGAAGCTGGTAGAGGATCTCGGAGGCCATGCGTCATCGAGTGTGAGCAAGAAGACGAGCATTCTTGTGGCAGGTCCAAATGCGGGCCAGAAACTCGAAACGGCTCGCAAGCTCGGCGTGCGGGTCATAACGGAACGTGAGTTCGCCGATATGATTGGCAAAGGCGCGGCCTAGCCCTACTGCAATGTCCAATTCTCGTTGATGGTGCGGATGTCTGACTGCCGAAAGATGCAAAAGGCAACGTCCCAGACAACCTTCGTGGATGGTCATGTCGGAAGAAACCTATGGCCAGCTCTCCCAAGAGGAACTTCATAGACTCAGGAAGCTTGAGTTGGTAAAGGACGCTCTAGACCGACTCAAGAGGAAAGGAATCAGCATGGACATAGCGATATGTCCTGTCTGTAAGAGCCCACGAGTCGTGCAGATCACATCGTACTTCGACTTGGGAGGCCTGGGTGGCTTTCTGCCTGCCTACTACTGTCTGGACTGTGGCTGGTACGGACGGATTCTCACCATAATGACGAACAGACCTGAGGACGACGCAGTGCTTGAGGACATGCAACAGAGCTTCGATCCGTCTATGGAGCCGGACGACCAAGAGTAGGTAATGTACTCCCGGCAGAAAGCGCGTTCGTTCCGACACTGCGCAAGGTACTGCCTCGAATCAGACCACAAAACCTCTCTTCCGTAGATCCGCCTTGTGCGCACGGTCAAGCTCGTCGGCACGCCGCTCGGCCGCCGCCGCTTCGCCATCGCGCCCAAGCGAAGAGAGCACAGTGCTGTACACGGACCAGGCATCGCTGTCCTCGGCATCGATTTCCAGTGCAGCTTCGAGCATGCGTGCCGCCTCTTCGTCCTGATTGGACAAGACAAGGGCAGAAGCGTACAGTATCAGCAGATGCGAGCTCTTCGGGTCGATATCGACTCCACGCCTGAAGAAGTCCAATGCTTCATCGTTGCGTCCCTGTTCCTGTACTGCAACTCCGATATTCCACAATGCCTCGATGCTGCACGGGTCAAGGCCAAGTGCATCTCTCAAGATGGACTCCGCACCTGAGAAATCGCCGTCGGCCATCATCGCCATGGCATCATAGACCAAATCCTCCGCCTGCTGCCGCTTGTCGTTCATCTCTGTGTACTCCCGAACTGTCTAGGCAACAGCACGGTCAGAGTCCTTATTGAACGTTCTTGATGGAACGATGCACTGGCCGCCAACGTCGTCGACTAAAACAGATGTCAGACGCCGGCTTCATCTAGTGCCTGAGCAAGACAGCGCTCAATCAACCATGGAAACTTCTTCGATGAGAACACGGTCATCGGCGTGGCGGTTCTCACCCCATTCATTCGATGTATCTCATTGGCGATTGCCTCTGCTTCTTTCAGGTTGTCAACTACGAAGGTCAGTATCGTGACCGGTTCTGCAAGAGACGGAAACGAGTACCACAATTCCTGTGGATACTTCAGGAAGAGGGCTCTGGACAGCTCGCCTTCGGATACAATCCTGGAGTCGTACTCGACTCTCACGAGGAACTCCGTAGCTCCCTCGGCTAGGTTCCATCTGACGCTCAGCAAAATGGCTCGACTGTCCAAGAGCTCCTCCAGAAGCCGATTGACGCGGCGCGCGGTGAATCCTGTCTGCTCAGAGATTTCACTGATTGCCATCCGCGCATCCTGATGAAGACACCTGAGAATCCTCAGATGTGCCTTCTTCATTTCCAGTCTACCGCCGCCATCAAGGAACTCAAACAGATGGAGTTCGACAGTCACCACATTCGGCAATGAACGAAGAGAAGTGGAAGCACTCAACAGCATATCGTTTCCAATGTACTCGCCGATGACATGGTACATCCCGCCGACCGCACTGACGATTCTGCTCACATGGGCGATCGTGCCAATCGCCCCGAATCTGTCGAGCAGTTCATCGGGGTCCTCACTCCCGTCGGTTCGCACAAGCGCCCAGAAGTGTTCCGCCCCCACCATAGTGGACGAGAATCCCACCATGTAGCTCGATATGATTCCAGCTTCTTTCATTCGGTCCACGCGGTTCTTTACTGCGTTTGCACTGACTCCTACCGACCGAGCCATTGACTCAAAGCTCAGTCTGCAGTTACGATCGAGTTGCTTGAGAATCTGTATATCGATGCGATCCATGGGGTCAGTCTCCGGGGGGCTGCAATCATGCGCATGGCTATACAAGCCACGTCGAGCACGTCAGGGGCCGGGGCGGGGACCGACTATGGAATGAGGAGAGAAAGGTCTTTCGATTCAGAACAAGAACTCAGACTGCGAGCTCAGCAACAACCAGAATACGAAGTCGAACGATTTTGAGCTCGTCCATCATCAGTTGCCGAGGCAGCTTCTGGTGGGGTCAAATGTGGCAGGTCAATGTTTATTTGCATCCTCTACACAAGTGGGTTCGTAAGCGTGACTGCCTGGAAATGATTCGTTCGAATCGCTTCAATGGAACTGGGACAATCGGGTTGCGACCCGCTGCATCAGGTCCACTTCTTCTGTTGTATCGTTTCGCAGACCGCAGATGTTCGGCCAATGCTAAGCGACTCGGACTATTCTCACTCTCGATGCGCAGGCAGTATGCACTTCGGAGCATCGGGAGGTGAGACAATGAGTAGACACAATCACTCGAGTACTCACGATCGCAGGAACGGCAGCAACCACCAGCGTTCGAAGAAGATACAGATAAGAGACATCATCTCTTACGATGACCCGCTTGGTCTTGGCTGGTCTGGTTGTTAGTCTTGTGCCGCTACGAGCGGCATATCCTGAAGACAAGGAGAACCGGTGCGAGCGGCCGCACCGGGTCGGCTTTTCTCAATCTTAGTGCTAGGGACTGCTCCTTCTTGATGGGCGTTTCTTTGGTCTCCATACCAGACGCAGTGGCGCAGCATGCACATCTGAACTGGACGGGCTAGCCATGGTCGAGGAGCTTGGGGAGCTTCTTTGCGGCCTCGACAGTGTAGCGCGCCTCTTTCGGCGTCGGAGGTATTCCTCGGAACTTCGTCTGTCTGATAAACTCGGACGTCACGTGAATGAGCTCGTCCGGATCCATCTGGGCCATCTTGTCCATCGTGTCGATGCCAGAGTCAAGATAGAGCCGCGCGCGCACTGCCTTCACACCAAATATCCTCGATAGGTCGGACATCTTGACAAGCTCCATGATGGTGGCATGGGATACACCTGACTCTCGTACGAGGCTCGCTCTCAGCGGTTCTGTCCGTCCTGACTCAAGCATCTGGGCGGCGTCCCGGATTCCCAGACCCTCAAGCCGCTCTGCATCGCATACGTCAATCCCGAGAAGATCCCTCAGCCTCATTGATTTGGTCTGCAAGTATCCGCTCCGGATCTTGCTGGCTGCCCGTGCCATTTCGGGGCTCTCCGCGAACTCGAAGTAGTAGCGAAGCCCGTGCATCGTACCCTTGATAGACTGTGCATCTCCCAACTTCCCTGCGAACAGCTCCAGGTCTTCTGTTTCAGCTCTAGCGAGGGTCTTGTTTTGTGTCCGTAGGAAGTCCTCGAATCGGCGCACCGATTGAACGCTCCTTCTCATGACACCGTCAGGTCGTTGGTTTCGCTTCATGAAGACTGCGAAGGCTTCTTCATCCGTTGTGGGCGACCTCCGTAAGGCCGGGCATAATCTAGGAATGACCGAACTTATATGTCTGGAGCCTACAGCCAAGCCTCGATGAAGGCGGGAGTCACGTGAGTATAGAATTCATCGAGGCATCCATCCTTGCTCGGCAGTTGGACGCCGAACTTCGGGGCAAGGCAGTCAAGGCCTGCAAGACGGCAAACTACGAGAAGCTTCAGAGACTCGGAATGTTCAACCAGAATGTGCACGACTTCCATAGAATCGTTGGAGCAACAATCGAGGCAGTTGTCTCCCGTGGGAACACTGTCAGAGTGAAGCTTACGCACAGTATGAACCTCTTGGCTGGTCCCGAATATGGTGGAAGACTGCACCTACATACTTCAGAAGATACCGTACCAGAGAAGTACCACGTGATGATGACGTTCTCTGATGGCAGGTATCTCACGATTCTGTTGACTGGCATGGGGATGATCCATGCCTTGGCTGATGAAGATCTAGCGGATTCGTACCTATTCAAGAGAGACTTCCTCAGGGGGCTGTCTCCCCTCGACGATGAGAGATTCAACTCAGAGAACTTCCTATCGATGCTCAAAGAGACCAAAGGAAACATGAAAGCGATTCTAGTTGGGAAGGATGCCATACTGGTTGGAGTAAGCAATAGTGCATACCAAGAGATCATCTACAAGGCTGGCATCCACCCCAAGCGGAAGGGCTCTGACCTGAGCGCCGCCGAGCAGAAGTCACTGTTCAATGCAATCAAGGCGGTCTCAGATAGCAGGATGAAGAAGGGTGGTAAGAGTGGGTTCGAGGATATCTATGGGAAGGGCGGGTGTCACGAACCATTCATGGGACCCAACCTAGACGGTGAGCTATGTCCAGTGTGTCGTACACACATCGAGAAGATGAAGCTGGGGGGAGGCGTGACATACTTCTGTCCGGTCTGCCAGAAATAACTGATTACCCCTTTTCTCTGCTGGCCGCATATACAGCAGCGGAGCCTACGACCACCGCGATTGGCAACGGCAGAGTCAGAACAGACATCCAGCCATCAAGACTGACGGAGAAGAGACCAAAGGGCAAGAGGAAGAACAAGATAGCAGGTACAAGCTGCATTCCAAGACGCCTGAGAACGGGGTTGGGCGCAAAGCGCTGCACAACACGGAATGTGTACAGACTAGCTATCAGACTGATGCAGCCGGATACGAACTGGGTCGCATCTGGAAGTGAAAGCACGCTCGCGGTAAGAGGACCTGCGAAGTTGCTACCTTCAGTATGAGTGAATGCCCATACGATGGCGGCCCAAGAAACAGTCTCATATGTTGAATCCGTCAGGTGCGCTCTCTCTATGGAAATCGTATGGGGTATCAAGACGACGATGGCAACCAGCAGTATAACCACCCTCCACCCCATTTCTGGTCCGCGAAGAACCCGTTCGGCCGTCGTTTCTTCAACCTGCCGCGTCAGACCGATACGAAAACACGAAGCAAGTCTTTCCTTCATCCGTCCACCACCACGGAAGCCACATACGTGAGACGCTCTCCGCCAAGTGTCTTCGGAAGGGCTTGTATCCAGATAACTACTTCGTCTGAATATATGGACGGCTGGAAAGGACGGTGCTTGAATCCATTCGAATCGTCTGAACATCGGGCAACTCCATCGTGAGAAGTAGTTACGGCCGGGCTCACGTGAAATGCTCGCCTACAACGACTTCCGTCATTGGTCTGCGCGCTCTGGGCTTCGGGACTTCATCCCATGGAAAGCAGACGTCCGACACATGGGAGCCATCAGCAGGAGGTTTCGATTATCCAATGCCTTCTCCGTCGACTTCTGGCAGGGTCGAAGGGCCTTGTCCTGAATCGGAAGACACGCCCCGCGCGGGTGGTGAACCCAGCCGCCTTCCCATATGATGAGCCTCCGTCACCGCAGCCACGAACGGGAATATCAGAAGCTTGAGTGTCATGCCAATAGAGGAAGCCAAGTTCGGATTCTCATACAGAACTGAGAGGAATGTGGTGGCGAAGTAGTACGCTGATGCCAGAAAGAATGTCAGTGTGACCGACAATTCAGCTGATAGCTTCCAGTGCTCCCGCACAAGAGACCTCTCCGAGAGAGTCTCGCCCACAGAGCCCATAGCATAGAGCACAAAGAAGACCGAGACCGATGCCGAAACCCAACTGAAGCCTGTGTTCAAGGGTTTCCCGGCTTCATAGATGAAATAGGCCGAGTAGAACGATATGAACAGTCCGAATAGGGTCAGATTGTCAAGGACTGTTGTGTGCCAATGTGTTTTCATGAATCTCAGATTCACGAGGTTGAAGCCCAACGCAAACAGCATACCGACCAGCAGAGGAAGTTCTCTTGGCTGATGCAGTACCTCTGAGGGATTCAGAATGTAGACAGTATAGTAGAAGACCCCGATAATGATTGCATAGCAGAAGAGGTTAGTCAGAACTGCGATGACTCTGATCACCGTCATGTGTGACTTCATGAAGACTTCGCTCGCATAATGCAGACTGGTCCGAGTGGCAAAGAAGGCCTGGAACGAGATCCAGCCGAAGAATGCGACGCCAAATATCAACAGAAGGAATGTAGCGGCGTTATGGGTCCATATAGTCATCAGTAACAGGTAGCTGATTGTTGCCCACGTTAGGAAGATGAAGAGCGATTTGGCGTAGGAAGTCTGGCTTGCCACGAGGCGATCAAGACGTATCAGAGCGAGCACTGCTGTCAGCATGAAGAAGACCGGCCAGAGGCCGCCGGTGAAGACAGTCAGGGGAACAAGGAGCGAACTGGGAACGAGGTAAGAGGCGTAAGTGTATATGAACGTCATCCAGGCCAGTCCCACGATGAAGACTCCAGTCAGCCACTTCAACCGTTTTGATCCCATGAAGAGCCCCAGTGCACGAGCAAAGCGCCTCGCTATTCCCTCTTCCTTCGCCCTGACCTCCTCCTTGGCCGCTTCTTCCTTGACCTTGAACTCCGCTTTCACGCCTTCTTCTTTGGCCTTGAGTTCCTCTTTGATCCCTTCGTCTTTGTTTTCAGTCCGGTGCTCCTCTCTTCGCACTGGTTCCACCTTCCTCTGGTTCCTCTAATCGGTTCTGTCAGTGTAAAACCCTTCGCATGTGGAGATGCTGTAATCTGACAAGTCACCTGTAGACACCGTCAGCCCGAACTACTGCTTCCTTCGTATGAATGGCCTAGAAGAACAGGGCGTCACACCATTCTGACTGTCTGAAGGGCCGACATCTCTCTCAAGCCGACTCATGGAAAATGCTCGCTGACAAGAACCTCTGTGATGGGTCGTCGCGCTCTCGGTTTCGGAGTCTCATCTGGTATGCCTATCGGTATCATGGCCACAGGCCTGCAAGTCTTGGGAACGCGCAGAATATCGGAAACGGACTTCTCATCAAACGCACCCACCCAGCACGCAGCATATCCCATGAAGTGTGCCGCCAAGAGCATGGCGTAGGTCAGAGCCGCAGTATCCTGAAGTGCGTACAGTGTTGCACCTCGTTCTCCATACCTTGCGGCAGACTCCTCAGGAACAGCTATGACAGCGAGCACCACATTTGAAGTCGTGATGAAAGTCTGGTCGTGAGCTGCGACGGCGAGCTTGCAGATTGTATCGGGGTCTCTGACTGCAACAACGCGCCATGGCTGCTTGTTTCCCGCGGACGGGGCTCTGGTCCCTATCTCGACAATCCTCCTGACATGCTCGTCAGGGACTGGGATGTCCTTGAACTTGCGGACTGAGCATCTACTCGTCAGGAGCTGCACACATTTCTCGTCTGTCACTCTGAACACCTCGGTCATTAGACCAGAGTCCGGAGTCCCTAATGTCCTCACCGGTATCGACCGTTGATAGCTAGAAACCTGACACTGCGGACAAAGCGCCCAGCAGGGCAAGAGTGTATGCCACAAAAATAGAAGGGGGCAGAGGGTTGCTCCCTCTGCACATATTGTACTTGCGTCTACGGTGGAGCTGTCAGGCCTGCCACAGCCCAGTCCTTGTAGTAGTGGAAGAAGTACATGTCATGCATTGGGTTGTACACGTACCCAAAGCTGTGTATGTTCTCCACGTGGAAGCTCTGAGCTTGGTATGCCCAAATGTAGGCGACGTGGTCAACGATTGCTTCTTGGATCAGTAGATACAGAGCGTTTCGCGCAGTTGGATCCTGTTCCTGAGCAGCCGCTGCAATCCAGCCGTCTACCTCAGTGGCGTTCCAGCCTGGGGAGCCATCGAGTCCAATCCTCAATGGGTAGGTTCCTGTGGACTTCACAAACGGGCCAACGTAGTTGTCGGGGTCTGCGTAGTCCGGAGCCCAACCCAAGAAGAAGATTGGGAGCTGTCTGTGCTGCACCTGGTATAGGTAGGAAGCCCACTCCAGAGCAACAACATCGATCGTCAGTGGCTGAGCTGGCTGAGTCGCCGACGGATCATCAATGATGGCTTGGATACCGTCCTTCATGAGCAGGCAAGCCCGCTCACGGTTGGTGTTGCCGGAGTTGTAGTAGATCTGGAGGGTGTAGCTCATGTTCTCCCACACGTCGTTCAGGCCGGCAGCCATTGCATCGTTCCACGCATCAACTGCCAAGTCAAGGTCGTACTCATACATAGCAAGTTCACTGTCGTGCCCTGTCATGCCGATGGGTATCGGACCCTGTGCCTGCTGACCGAAGCCATTCAGGACGTTGTCGATGAATGCATCGTAGTCAAAGGCGTAGGAGAATGCAATACGCAGGTCCTTGTTGACAAATGGGCTCTGTGTGATGACACCTGACCTGTTCAGCAAGGGATTCATGTTGAATCCGAGGAACATGACATCAAATGTCGGTTCCTGACACCAGAGCTTCAGGTATGGGATACTGGACTTCAAGGTGCCGTCGCCGTTTGGCCCCGTCACATTGTTCCAGATCTCTGTCGCGTGGCTGACTGGCCAGTAGGCTATGTCAGTCGTGTTGGACTTCAGGTTGAGTATCCTGCTGTTGACATCCTCGTTCGTCTTTATGACGACCTGTGCAACGTTACCAGAGTGCGGGAACTGGCTCTTGGACGCTGCGGCTCTCCAGTAGTTCGGGTACAGATCCAAAACGATCTGGACATCTGGCTGCCAGTCAGACATGTTGTACGGACCGGTACCGCAGGTGTGCGAATCCATCCAGGTGTTGTGTGCGCCTATCACGACGCTTCCATGGGCCTCAACATAGCTCGGGCTAACAATCGCACCGACCTCGTAGGTCATAGCCGCTAGGAAGGGTGTGTAAGCGTAGGCCAACCTGATCATGATGGAGTAGGTGCCAAGGACCGTGATGGCTCCGGTGCCTGCATCGTTCGCTGCCTTCCAAGTGTTGTAGGCGGCAGTGTGCTCAGCACTTCCCGGGCCGAACTCGTAGGCTGTGTCTTCGACGGCCTGTCCGCCAAGCATAGGTTCAGCTATCATCCATGCCGGGCCGAAAGTGTCGAAGATGGCCAACGCGCGCTCGAAGCTGTACTTCACACATGATGCGTTGAACGGCGTTCCATCATGGAACGTGACTCCCTGACGCAGGGTAAAGGTGTAGTTCAGACCGTCAGCGGTTACCGTGTAGCCCGTGGCTAGCAGCGGTACGACTGGGTCTGTGTTTGCTGAATCCCACTCGTATGTGTACAGTGTCTCGTAAACATTATAGCTTATGAACGAGCCAAAGGACTCATAGTCGACAGCGGGATCCAGATATTCGGGGTTGCCGATGGTCTCGTAGATCAATGTGCTTGGTCTCGCTGGCGGCGGCGAAAGGTAAAGGTATGCGCCAACGCCTGCGACAATCACAACTACGAGAACAATGGCAATGATCTGGTTTCTCTCCAAAGTTTTTCCTCCTTCACTCTCCGCTTTTTGGCTTTAAAGGAAGTCTGCCATTTAGCATCTATTGTGATAGACGCTAACGACAGTTGAAGGTACAGAGCAAAGCGGTTCGGCCACTAATATAGCTTACTGCTGATATGCCGGGCATATTCGAACCGGCTGCATGGCACCCTGAGGGTTCAGAAGGCCAACAGGGGTTGTTCGGATACTTAGATAGATATCAAACTGTTTGTGCGCTGTTGATAGCTGTTTTATATTGATTTTCGGAGGGCTTTTCCATCACTGCGGAGTACTGGTCTTCCTGTTTACACAAGCGAACGCTTAAGTAGGCCACACATTGACGCCTGTCAATCCTGAAGTGGCTGGAAGTCCACATAGACATCTGCAACTGTGCTGAGGACAATGACATGAAGCTGCGCGACTTCGTCATAAGAAGAATGATCCTGGCGATACCTGTCGTCTTCGGGGTAGTCACGATAACGTGGATACTTTCTTACATTGTCGGTGATCCGATTGCGATGTATATCACGGAGCGAACACCGCCGGCTGCAATCCCGGGCATTAGGGCTATACATGGACTAGATGAGCCCCTATATGTTCAGTACTTCTACTACATCTCAAGTCTGCTAAGGGGCGATTGGGGCCAGAGCAGAAGCGTGGGAGGCGACATGCCAGTCCTTGAAGTCATTGCACGCAGACTTCCCGCAACAACAGAACTTGCGATTGTGGCAATGGTATTTGCCGTGGTCTTGGGAATACCTCTCGGCATTCTGTCGGCGACCAAGAAGGACAAGCCGGTCGACCATGTTACCCGAGTATTCGCGCTTGCTGGTGTGTCGATGCCAATCTTCTGGTTTGGGCTGCTTCTCAAGTATCTGCTCTACTATCAGTTTGGTGTCTGGCATCTTCCCAACCTGCCGGGTGATGGGAGGATAGACAACGAGCTCTGGAAGGCCCTATTGGGCAATAGCAGAGGCTACGTGCCAATCACCAATTTCATACTCGTCGACTCTATACTATACGGCGAGCCGTGGGGCTTCATAGACGGTGTGACGCATCTCATCATGCCCGGTTTCTGTCTTGGCTATCTGACCCTGGCAATAGTGACTCGCATGATGAGGTCCAGCATGCTGGAAGTGCTGAAGGAGGACTACATCACACTTGCTAGGTCCAAGGGTCTGAAAGAGAGGGTCGTCATATACCGACATGCGCTCAGAAACGCAATGATTCCAACAGTGACAGTGATTGGTCTAGCGTTCGGCGGCCTGATGTCCGGAGCTGTACTGACTGAAACAATCTTCAATTGGGATGGCCTCGGTGTATGGGCCACAAGAGCAATCCTCCAGTCGGACATAGCCGCAATCAATGGATTCACGCTTCTAGTCGCACTGATCTTCGTTGGAGCTAACCTGATAGTGGATCTCATCTACGGAGCTCTGGATCCGAGAATACGGTTCGGATAGGAGGAGGAAGAATCTATGGTCACAGCAGACAATAACGACTTGCAGTCTTCGCAGTCGAAGACGCGTACAGTCACAGTAGTGCTTTCAACCCTGCAATTCCTCTTCGTTTTCGCTATCATGGCATCGGGCCTGATTGCCCTTGTAGGAGGATTGGGTCTGTTCATTGTGAATGCCCTCACACACGCTGGTCTTGTGATGCCCAGCATCTTTGTGGGCTGGCCATTCCAAGCGCTGTTGTTTCTGATCCTCGGATTCATGGGCATCACGAACGCCAAGGGGCTCCGCGAGGAGGAAACCTACGCTTACTCATCAATTCTGTACATGAATCTTCTCTCGGCCTTGGTGCTCTTGAGCATAGGAATTCTCGGGTATTTTCTGGCAGTATTCGGCGTTTTGATTGTATTGCTTTTCTTCATGCCTTCTGTCAAGCCGCTGTGGTATGGCCAATTCAAAGAGGACGCAGGTCCGAGGGCCAAGGAATTCAGGTATAGTCTTCATCTCATCAAGAGAAGCCCTCTGGTCGTAGTCGGCATTGTGATAATCACAAGTATCGTCACCATAGTGCTGGCGGCACCTCTTCTGTCACCATATGGGGCGGAGGAGAGAGTCTGGGACGATGGCAAGCTGCCGCCGGGAAGCGCTTCGTCGGCACTGAAGTCCACTAGACTTGACTTAGTGTTGCTGAGTGATGTCGACGTTCAGCCATATCCTGCCGAGAACATCTCTGGGTTCAGCATGACGCCCGAAATGATCACGACCAACTACCCTCCTACCATCAACTTCTATCTCAGCCTGAATGCAACCACTGACAATGGCACGGTATATCTTGCGGTCTATAATGTTAGTGTCGAGGAATACGGGGCACTCGCGCCTGCTGAACAGGCAGCCCATAGGATCTATGAGAATCAAGGACTCGCTAGAATGCGAGTGACAATCCAGCTTCCAAACCGGACAGCAGACTACACTTGGGTCTTTCACTTCGACGCAGTGGAGAAGACTGTGCCATGGGACTGCGCTGTGAGCATCGTAGTCTACTACAACCATTGGCGTCCAATACATTACTTGGGCACTGATGATGTCGGAGGGGACATCTTCAGTCGTATTCTGTGGGCTGGGCAGACCGACCTTAGGATTTCGATTAGCGTGGTGCTGGTCGCAACGGTCGTCGGTGCTATCATCGGAGCGATAGCCGGCTACTACGGAGGCAAGATTGACGAACTGGTCATGAGAGTGACAGACATCTTCTTCGCCTTCCCAGGTCTCATACTGGCCATGGCCATTGTCATGGCGCTCGGTGTGCGAAACTTGGACAACATCGCATTGGCTTTGATGGTCACATGGTGGCCAGTCTACGCCCGGCTGGTTCGAGGACAGGTACTGACGGAGCGGGAGAAGCTATACGTCGAAGCGGCTCGCTCGGTCGGGGCCAGCGATAGGAGAATACTGCTTGCTCACATACTCCCGAACACGTTCCAGCCACTCATCGTTCAGGCAACGATGGACACGGGAGGAGTGCTCCTAACAGCCGCAGGACTTGCCTTCATTGGATTCGGTCCGCCTGTAGGCTCTGCCGAGTGGGGACTCATGATATCTGGTGGTCAGATATACATGTACAACTACCCATGGATCGCGTTCTTCCCGGGTCTGATGATACTGATGACAGCACTCGCTTTCAATCTGGTGGGTGATGGAATAAGAGACATACTTGACCCCAAACTACGACGGAGGTAACAGGGAGGCGAATCGATGGCATCAGCAGACAGTGTACTCAGAATCAAGGACCTCTATGTAAACTTCTACACTTACGAGGGTGTTGTTCGCGCGCTTGATGGAGTCCAGCTCGACCTCAAACGAGGGGACACCATGGGCCTGGTCGGTGAGACTGGCTGTGGCAAGTCTGTGACTTCAAAGGCGATATTGAGGCTGATCGACCCGCCTGGTAGGATTGAGAGCGGTAGTATCATCCTTTCCGACAAGGACCGCAACACCGGAGAGATCACGGACATTGACATCCTCCAGCTTCACCCAAAGGAGATGCTTGGAATCCGTGGAAACAAGATTGGAATCGTATTCCAAGACCCAGCGACATACCCAAATCCAGTCTTCCGAGTCGCAGATCAGATTGCAGAGGTGATCATTCTTCATCAAGACTTGCGGAGAGACGCACTCCAGATGAAGATACGGGAATTAGAATCGATTCTTCAGCCAGGTCCGCGTCCCGATGAGTGTGATATCTCAGAAGACTCCTCTCAGTCATCTGCGTCTCAGAGAGCCTCATCGCCTCCGACCCCGCTGCCGCCGGAGAAGGTAGAGAGCATCAGACAGCGAATCGCTAGCTACCAAGCGATGATGGACGATCCCCCGAAGCTCGACAAGAAGACGCTCAAGGCTGCGGCTAGGCAACGAGCAATCGATATGTTGCGTCTGGTCAAGATGCCAGCACCCGAACGTGTGGGCGACCAGTATCCTCACGAGCTGTCCGGCGGTATGAGACAGCGTGCGCTCATTGCAATGGCCCTCGCAAGTGACCCCCTTGTACTTATCTGTGACGAGGCAACGACGGCTCTGGATGTCACAGTTCAGGCGCAGGTCCTCAAGCTGCTCAATGAACTTAAGGCAAAGGTAGGAAGTTCTATCCTCATCATCACGCATGATCTTGGGATAGTTGCCGAAACATGCAACCGTGTTACAGTCATGTACGCAGGCACCACGGTGGAGTCGACTGCGACGCACGAGCTGTTTGAGAACCCGATACACCCCTACACGGCGGGACTACTCAATGCAGTTCCGAAGCTGCACGAGAACAAGGAGCGATTCGACCAGATAGTTGGGTCTGTCCCCAACCTGATATCGCCCCCGACTGGTTGCCGCTTCCATCCTCGCTGCAAGTTTGCCACTGACATCTGCAGTACAGACAGGCCTGAACTGAGAGAGATCAAGCCCGATCATTGGGTCGCGTGCCACAACCCCCAAGGAGAGTTCTAAGATGGAAAGGACACTAGTGAGAGTAGAGAACCTGAAGAAGTACTTCCCCCTAATGGGCGGCGTTTTCAGGAAGGTCGTTGGGAAGGTCCATGCAGTCGATGATGTGACCTTCGATATCTACCGCGGCGAAACCCTTGGTGTTGTGGGGGAATCAGGCTGTGGCAAGACCACACTGGGACGCACCATCATGCGTCTGTTGGAGCCTACATCTGGGAAGATAATCTTCGAAGGCAGAGACATCTCCCGGGTTACAGGATCTGACCTTAGAGAGATTAGGAAGGGTATGCAGATTGTGTTCCAAGACCCGATGGCATCTCTCGACCCACGAGTGACAATCAAGAACTCTGTGGGGGAGCCACTGATGATCAACGGGATTGCTCGTGGACCCAAGATGCGCGCGATGGTTCTGGACCTGCTGCAGAAAGTGGGGCTCACGGAAGACCATCTGAACAGGTTCCCGCACGAGTTCAGCGGCGGGCAGCGACAGAGGATCTGTATCGCAAGAGCATTGGCACTGAATCCCAAGTTCGTAGTCATGGATGAGCCGACATCAAGCACAGACGTGTCAGTTCAAGCTCAGACACTCAACCTCATGCGGAATCTTCAGGATGAGCTGGGGCTCACATACATGTTCATCAGCCACAACCTTAGCGTAGTGAAGCACATGAGCGACAGGGTCGCTGTCATGTACCTCGGCAAGATCGTCGAGATGACTCCTCATGATATCTTCGCAAGGTCGCTCCATCCGTACACGTTTGCGCTGGTTTCCGCAGTGCCGATACCAGACCCAGACTTTGCTGGCAGAGCGCAGATATTGGTGGGCGAGGTACCCAGCCCGATAAACCCGCCGACAGGCTGCCGATTCCACCCGCGTTGTATATTCGCCCAAGAGATATGCCAGACGGAGGAACCGCTCCTCAGGGACATGGGTGACGGACACTTGGTCGCTTGCCACTTCGCAGGTGAGCTAGACTTCGGCAGCAGTGCACAGCAGGAGTATGCCGAGGCTTCCCAAGAAAGCTGAGATGCCCAGGGCGACCGAAACCCACGAGCATTGGAGGCGTGAAAACAGCGTCGAGTTCACACAACAATGACATCTCCGAGAATGGGAAGGAGAAGGAAGAGCAGGTGGACTGGGATTCGATACTCTACCAACAAGACCGAAAGATCGAAGAATCTGCACTTGACAAGACGGACTTTCTCGCTCTCTTCATCGCCTCCGTCGAAACAATCTTCCTGCCGCTTATCATTCTGGCGGCCATCCTGATTGGTCTTAGCCTCTTGTTCTGGTTCTTCTGAAGTGAGAAGGATGACCCCGAACATGCGCAAGGGACTGTTGGAGGCTCTGGCCTACGCATCACTCATATTGGTGCTAGACCTGCTGGTGGCACTGGTGTCGTTCTTCGTGAACCCCACAGTCTGGGTTCTGTACAGCGCTTCAAACTTCGCCATCCTCGAGTTCGCAATACTTCTCATTCTTGGAGGCTGTCTTGCAGCTCGCGAGCCCCTTGACGATCAGAAGAAGACAGATGAGAACGGCAAGCCGACCAAGAGCTGGAAGGCAGCCTTGCTGGGCAGGAAGATGCTGGCCACTGCCTTGTTTCTGCTGATGTATGGGGCACTGCTAGTGGTACTCGGCCCCGTAGGCTGAGAATGCCCTACGAATCTCCGACAGCTTCCCTGGCGCCGCTGACTACAGAAGACTTCCTCCTAAGGCCCCGTATCAGAGCTCGGGGAGCAAAGAAGCATAGCAGCGGTATTGCAAGCGCCATGTACAGAATCGACAGTACCATGGAAATCGAGGCAAGAGCCAATGCGGGTCCGAGAATCAGATAGCCCACTGAAGCCGCCACGAAGGCGCCAGCCACGTCAGGGAGTGCCTCTCCCCACGGCGACATGACTAAGAAAGCCAGTCCTGTCGCGGCTGAGATTAGAATCCAGCGGCGTGCGCTTCGAACAGCTATTCTGACATAGACATAGTCTTCTCTGCTCAAGTCTGCGAAAGTCACCATACCCAGATGGTCTAGGAATTCCTCAGAGGTTCTCGGTTCACCAGGACCAACAGCAATCAGTACTCCGACGAAGATGACCAGAGCCGCCCCACCAAGTGCCACCACCGAACCGACAATCAGCAGGCCCATGATCACAGCGGAACAACCCAAAACAAGAGCCAGCAACATGAACGCCACGAGCGTGTTGTCTCTCAGCTGATCCTGAAGATGTGAGCCCACTCGGCCATGTTTCTTATAGTACAGATTGTCAAGTGCCCACTGGTGCGAGAGGCATCCAGCGTACTCCGTTCTTCCGGAGAAGTCCAGACCTGAGAGATCAAACGCTGCCTCAAGCTTCGTCTTGACGGTCGAGAGACGACGTAGGCGCCTAGCTCTCACTAAGACCAAGAGCACTATAGCAGCTCCGACGACGAACATGGCGACATTCAGTTCCAATTGGCTTCACCATCGCGTCAGATTCAGAGTTGCATACCTCCGGCTAGCAGCAGCCCGAGAACCCTCAGCCAGAGATGAGATAGGACGGTGTTCTCGTCGTTCGCGAGACCCGTCTGAGGAGCACCTATCAGAAGAGTCACATCTCCTCGTAGATTGCATTCCTTGCTCTTGCCTGTCTTCAGCCGTACCTGCGTCCCAGCTGCCCGGAGCCTGAGTCCATGATCATAGAACACCTTTGGACTCTCGGAATACGTATAGTCGAAGGTAGTGGACGGACTCGGATACGGGGTGACAT
>Ga0316620_10000349_pt1 | contig 18340 bp, 13 predicted proteins | sample OWC_Aug_M1_C1_D5_FD_207651 | JGI IMG/M metagenome (GOLD analysis project Ga0316620, IMG submission 207651) | Wetland soil microbial communities from Old Woman Creek delta, Ohio, United States - OWC_Aug_M1_C1_D5_B | ecosystem: Environmental > Terrestrial > Soil > Wetlands | place: USA: Ohio... | reverse complement strand
GCCAAATGAAGAGTAGTCCAGGTCATAGAATTGCCTGCATACGGTAAATAGACCATACTGCACGCCACCCAGGACTATTTTCGCTTCCGCAGAATCACGATAATACTTCTCGTAGTTGTTTTCACGAACGTAACCAAAGGAACCCATGAGCTCCATCCCTCTAAGAATCAGTTCCGATGCCTTCCTGGTAATAAATACGTGTACTGCGTGTCCTTTAGCTGCCATACTTACGGAGTCCCAGGGACCGTAAATCTCTCGATGGTCAAACTGGTGGGCCAGTTCCAAAAACGCGGCTCTGCCCACCGTTATTACCGATGCCATCTCGCCCAATATGGCAGCCGATGAGAGGTGCTGGTTGATTGGCTTACCGCCTACCACCCTCTTTCCCGTGTACTCAAGAAGGACATCGAACGCCCCTTGCAGAATACCTGTGGCATGTCCCGAGTTCATAGCCATAGGGGCAGCCAGGATTTCTTGAAAGATAGCCCATGCCTCTGGCCCCTGAAGTCCCCACTCCTTGGGTACCCTTACCTCATCGAAGTAGGTGGAGGTGTTACGGTCAGCTTGCATGCCGCATTTGACCTCAAATCTGCCGTGGGAAACGCCCGGCCAGGGTTCAGGAACATAAATTAGGGCGAGGGCATCCGTCCCCAACCTTGGGTCTATATTACAGACCACGCAATTGAGGTCAGCTATGCCACTATTAGACGCCCAAAACTTGTTTCCGTTTATTACCCACTCGTTGCCCTGAAGTTTAGCTTTCACTCCTATCGTTCTGCCCTCATTGAGCGTATTCTCAATATCAACGGCAGACTCGACTTCGCTGAAGTTCATGCAGGCAACGGCCAACTCTTTGCCGGTGAACTTGGTCGAGAATTCATCAAGCACTGCTTTCGCCCATGCCTTTGCCTTCCGAGAGAAGGGACCGACATAGGCGGTGAAAGCCGGTTGCCAACCCCAGTCGGTGCAGGCACTGTGCATACTTATGCCGTAGTCGCCTCGCCCCATCTGTTCTTGCCTTAGGGCAGCGCCAACCACAGTGCCTCTCTCGGCAGTGCCGCCATACTCCTCCGGTATCATACTTTTCTGGCAACCAAGGCCTACCTGTAATTTCTTCAGGATGGGAGTAATTATCTTCTCATGTGTCACATCATCGTCAATCTTGTCGCGAACCGGCATGATTTCTTTATCGGCAAAATCAGCAAACACCTGCTGCAGCATCCGCTGTTCTTCATTGACGAAACACTCCGGGTATTGTAGTTTGTACCACTGACTGGTCTGATTCATCACTTATCCTCCTTTGATCGCATGCCCCTTATCAAGTTCTGTGCTCTGATATGTCCGAAATCACAGCCCTACCATATGGCGGTCAGCAATCGATTTCCTGCCTCAAGCCCTCCACGATTCTCTTGACCTTCCTCTTGTGTTGCTCTCTACCTATAGTGTACGAATGAGGAACCCAATTCATGTCCTGCAGATTTCTCACCATGCTGGGGAGAAGGTTCCAGGGTATGGACACAGGCAACAGACCCTCTGGGAATAGGTTTCTTGCTCTCATGCCAAAACTTGGAAGTGTTAGATTCAGTCCACCACTCAATGAGGGGTAGACGTATAACCATGCACACCCCATAACCACCGTTCCCTTACTGGACCACACCTTCCCGGTCGAATAGCTTGTTGCTCTCAGCAGAATCTCTATTTGACTCAAGTTCGCGGTAATAATCAAAACATCTGGCTCGAATGACAGTTTGTCCAAAGGAGAGAAAGCGACGTACTTGACTGTCCCCTTCGCGAATCTGGGTACGACCTGATAGACTCCTCTGTTGGCACGCGCATCCTTGAAGATTTCTAACTTGGGTCCTACCCGTCCGCTTTCGAAAACTGGGTCACTATCCACCATACCTAATATCAGCGGCCCTATTGGGCACGTGAAGTTCTTTTTGCTTACATAAAAGCTCTTGCCATTCTGTGCTTCCACAAGCATCTCACAAAAATCCAGGAGCTTATCTAACCTCTTAATTCCATCTGGCTTAGTACGTGAGAACTTAACACCTACGGGTTTTCTCTCAAATTTGAATTTGTTAAATATGGATAGGTTCTCTTGTATTGAACTCATAGCGACATCCCTGCCAGTCTCATGACATACGTGTCCGTCATTCACTGCACTATATGGTGACCACAATTGACGACAAGCGTGTGCCCCGTTACCCCGCTGGACTCGTCTGAAGCCAGAAACACTGCTGCAGCGGCTACCTCAGCTTCTTCAGTCGGTCTTTGCAGAGAATAGTGTGCAGTGATTTTGCTCATCAGCTCCTCAAAGGGAACACCCGTAGCCTTGGACCTGCCCGTTACCACATTGGCGAGACGCTCTCCTCTAACCGCGGCAGGGCTAATGCAGTTAACACGGATATTGTATTGTCCCACCTCCACAGCCAGTGTTTCGGTTAACCCGATGATCCCCCACTTAGAGACGCAATAAGGACTTCTCATAGGATACCCAAACCTCCCGCCATCGCTGCCTATGTTTATTATGTTGCCATTTCTGCGCGGGATCATGTGTCTAAGCACGTCCCTGGCACAAAGCATACTGCCGGTTAGATTAATCGCCAGCACCTCGTTCCAATCCTGCAGTCTCAGGTCAACGACGTTGACGGTAGGCCCACTGATGCCGCTGTTATTGACCAGAATATCGACCTTGCCGTAGTCATTGAGGGTTTCAGCTACTAGCCGATGCACCTGTTTCTCATCAGAAATGTCGGCCTGCACGGCCTTTGCCCGGCCTCCGCCTGATTTGATTTTTTCAAGGGTCTCATCTAACCTGGAGATGTCCCGCGCGGCTATCACGACGATTGCTCCCTCAGAAGCAAAGGCCATGGAGATAGCCCTGCCGATACCCTTCCCACCGCCGGTAATGATAGCTACTTCATCTTTCAATCGCATGTATTGTATCCCCCTCAAGCGCTGGTCTGATGTATATGTAATTATGGCAAGTCTCGGTCCACCAGCAAGCTACAAAACAGACATATGGTGACACCTCAATGGCACACACGCGATGTTAAACATCCCTTCCGTTGTCTCTCTATTAATCTGTCTCTTCTATCGAGGTCAATGACTAAACCAATCGGGGTAAATCCGTGTGAATACTACAGAGGATACAGAGGGATCGCACGAAGGCCCAAGATACTTAATAGGGAATCCAATTCCTCTCGCCTGAAGCGCCTGCAATCCTTCGACGGCTTTGGCCATCATTGCCGGTGGCAGCGCCATAACCATCTCATCCTCGGTGACGGTGCCAAATTCCCTCTCTCCCAGACAGGGAATAGCCAGGGCTGGCTTGCCAGTAGTATAGCACTGAGCCAACCCATCGGCACAGGATCCCTCCCCGATGAAGAAAAACTGAAAGCGCTCGTAGTCCTTGAACTGAAGCCCGTTCATCAGGAACATCATCTGCGCCGGGTTGGCGTAGATTAAGATAACGTCGGGGTCAAACTTCCCGTTAGCCAGCGGGGCAAGCACTACAGCCTCTCCAGGGGGAACCAAAGGATATTCAGCCATCTGTTTTTTGGCCTCTTCCAAGTTGGCAAACCAGGTCCTCGCAAAGGCCGTTGCCTCCCAGGCAACCTCCCTTTCGGTAGTAGCCGCTAGACCGTTCATTCGAGCGCAGCGCTCACCGAGGTTGCCTCTGGTCACCCCCACCGTCAAGCCTATTCTTCGCACCAAAGCTGGTACCTGGCAAAAGGTGGCTCTACGGTCAAGCCGCATCACCCCCGGTATCTTCTCCAGCTCCGCCATCTTCCGCAGCCTCTTGTAGGCAATAGGGCTCGTTCCTAGGCGAAGCAAGCGCTCCATCTCTTGGGTAAGCTTTGCCCAGTCAACCACTGTGGCTTCTTTCTTCTTCACTTGTTTCCTCCCTTCTCTCGTTCGTTATCTGGCAAAAGAATCATAGGCAGCCTAGCATGTCATTGTCAATATTACACGCCCAGTCTTGCCAACTGGGCTTTTATCAGCGGGGCCGGATATCCTCGATGAGAATACTCATGGAATCTGTTATTGTCGCTTTAAACTCCCGAGAAAATAGGTTATCATTCTATAGGGAGACAAGGCATACCGGGTGAACCTGGAAGATGCTTTGTCAAATGGTGTACGTCAAAAGGTTTTACCTGTGCTGCTGATGGCCGATGGTGGCATATGTACGGCAATATACAGTAGATTTGTGAAAGGCGAGGAAAGCCCGGAAGGAGGAACAATGGCGCGCGGAAAAAAAGAGATTGGCTCCAAGCCGGTGTATGGCGTAAAGGTCGACAGGAATGTCTATGTCCCGGCTCGTGATGGAGTGCGGCTGGCGGTTGACATTTACCGTCCGGACGCACCCGGCAAATTCCCGGCCTTGCTAGCTTTATCTCCTTACGGCAAGGACGTACAAACATTTGACACACCTCCGCAGCCGTTCGGAAAATCGGTTTTCGAAGCATCGATAGAAGCTGGCAACCCCTACTTCTACGTGCCTCGGGGTTACGTTTACGTGATAGGAGACTTGAGAGGCACGGGCTACTCGGAGGGCGAATATGAAGGCCTCTTCTCTAAGAAGGAAGGAGAAGACGGCGCCGATATTGTGGAGTGGCTGGCCCAGCAGCCGTGGTGCAATGGCAAAATCGGGATGGCGGGCATCTGCTATTTTGCCACAATCCAGCTTTTTGTGGCTGCGGAACAGCCGCCGCACCTGAAAGCAATCTGTCCCTGGGAAATATTCGCCGACGACTTATATAACCACGGTCTGTACGAAGGCGGAGTTCTGAATATATTTCTCTACGGTCTGTATACCGGTACGTATCCCGCGCGGTGTGGTTATGCCCCTAAGAATGTTGTATCAGCTATGATAAAGAACACACCGCCAAAAAAGCTGGAACGGCTTGTAGAGAAAGCCCTGAGCAACCCCGATCTAAGACAATACCCTTACCTTTACCATTTGCTCAAGTATCCGGAGAAGAATCCTATCCTTTTCGACTTCATGCTGAATCCCAATGACGGGCCGTATTATCGGGAGAGGTCAGTCTGTAACAGGGTTGACAAGATAAAAGTCCCCGCCTATGTTGGAGGGCCTCTCTTCAGCTTCTTCTCGCAACCGCAGATTAATATCTATAACACGCTGAAAGTCCCCAAGAAGTTCTTGCTATATTCTAATATGGGAACCCGCCCCTGGAAGGCACAGCACGAAGAGGTTCTGAGATGGTACGACTACTGGCTTAAGGGCATTGATACGGGCATCATGGATGAGCCACCCGTAAGATACTATACTGCGGTGGACAACAAATGGTCGAAGGCGAATGAGTGGCCCATTGAAAGCACTGCCTGGACGAAATTCTATCTCAACAGCCTGGAGGCTCTATCGCCGGAACCGGACAATTACAACGATGTTCCGGATTGTTTTATCCAGCAGCCCCTTTATGTATCGGAAGAAAGAGCCCGCGTTCAGTATCTGACCCCACCCCTGGCCGAAGATCTGCAGGTAACCGGCCCCCCGAGGATAACATTTTACGCTGCCGTAGATGCCGACGATACGACCTTCAGAATAGACGTAAGAGATGAACCTTCTGATAACACCGGTATATTGCCCCTCGCTTGCGGCTGGCTCAAAGCCTCTTTCAAGGCCCTCGATAAGAATAAGACAACGCCCTGGGAAGTCGCACACGACTTCACCAAACCAGTTCCCGTAGAACCGGGGCAGATCAATGAATACGTCGCTCAGCTACGCCCGATTTCTTATACGTTTAAGGCTGGCCATCGCATCAAGCTGGAGATATCAAGCATCGATATTCCTACCGACCCTGAAACGTATGATGTAATGTGGCACGTCTGCAACAGCAAACCAACACTCCACAAAATCTACCGCGATGGTAAATACCCTTCTCACTTGCTCTTACCAGTCATTCCAAAGCACTAATATATCGCCGGCATCGGTCTGGGCAGGATTTGGAGAGGAAAGGCGTATGTCTGGCAGAGGGTTAAGGACGTCCCTTTTGTTGGTGTCGTGCTATTAGTACTGTTCTTGGTCCGTATCTTCCCTTGATTTGCAGGCCTTCTACGGAATTTGCAGAATCTGTTCGTCGAGCACGAATGAAGGAGATTAGGTATAATAATAGCGGTTGACGAGATAGAGTGTGCTGAATATGAATCTGCCTTGACTCGTGTCCGCTGGATGTCTCAAGGTTGATGCTGCCTGAGAGGAGTAGCCAAAGAATGCCATTCAAGGATTTGAGAGAGTTCATTGCCAAGTTAGAGCAGGAGGGTGAGGCTATCAAAATAGAGGAGGAGGTTGATTGGAATCTGGAGGCCTCGGCTATTCTTCGGCGATCGGCAGAGGAAGGATTACCGGCGCCAATCTTCCAAAAGATCAAGGGCTATCCGAAGGGATACAGGCTATTTGGCAACAGTGCTAATAGCTTCAGACGGATGGCAATTAGCATGGACCTGAAACCGGACACACATCCCAGAGAACTGATAGAGGAGTACATACGCAGAAGACAGAAGCAAACAAAACCCGTGCTGGTGAGTTCGGGCCCCTGCAAGGAGAATATTCATACAGGTGATGACGTCAATTTGCTCGAGTTCCCCGTCCCCATGCAGCACGAGGGCGACGGCGGGCGCTATATCGGCACATGGCATGTCACCATCGTGAAGGACCCTGATTCTGATTGGGTGAACTGGGGAATGTATCGGCATATGCTACAGGGCAAGAATGCCGTGGGCATATTACAGGCTTCCCTGGCCAAACACCTCGCGATTATACGTGACCGGGGCTATCTGCCCAAGAACAGGGCGATGGAAGTTGCTATTGCCATAGGCGTTGAGCCCGTATCAGCTATGTGTGCGGCAAGCCCCTTGCCGGTTGGAGTTTCCGAGGTCGATATAGTAGGAGGTATCAGGGGAGAGCCACTCGAACTCGTGAAATGTGAAACCGTGGACCTTGAAGTTCCGGCAACGGCTGAAATAGTTATAGAGGGAGAGATGAGACCTAATGACATGATGGACGAAGGCCCATTCGGAGAATTTACCGGCTACATGGGAGGGATAAGAGAACCCAGACCACTAATAAGAGTGAAAGCCGTCACGCATAGGGACGATCCGATACTGACCTGCAGTTGCAGTGGTATCCCTGTCGATGATAATGCTGTTTTCTCCCTGACAAAAGCCGCAGAAATTCTGGAGCTCATGCGAAAAGAGGGAAAGCCGGTGAGCGGTGCATTTGTCCCCCTGGTTACCACCCACATGTTGGCCATCGTGGCAGTCAATAAAGGGCATTATCCGGGCGTAGCTGAGGATATCGCCCACTTAATCTGGGCTTCAGGCAGTATCGGCCACGAGACACCGTATATCGTGATTGTCGACGACGACGTAGATCCCTTCGATTTGAACGAGGTATGTCACGCCTTGATAACCAAATGCCATCCGACGCGAGGAATAGTGAGACTGGACCACTCACCAGTAATAAGTATTGTCCCCTGGTTAAATAGGGAAGAACGGAAGGCCAGATTAGGTGCCAGGGCTTACTTCGATTGTACCTGGCCTCTGGATTGGGACCCGGCTGATATTCCTAAACGGATATCTTTCAAACAATCATACCCCGCCAAGGTCCAACAGAAGGCGCTCGATATATGGCGCAAACACGGATACGGTGAAAAGACATGACCGTACTGGTAGTTGGGATTACCGGTGCATCCGGAGCAATATACGGTATCAGACTGCTTGAAGTGCTTTCCTCCATCAAGAACGCGGAAACTCACCTTTTAGTATCCGAGGCCGGAGAAGCAATCATCAAATATGAGACTGGTAGAAGGATAGAAGATGTAAGAGAGCTAGCTAGCTTCTCATATGATATCAAGGACATGGGAGCTCCAATCGCGAGTGGCTCATTCAAGACAGACGGAATGATAGTTGCTCCTTGCACGGTAAAGACAATGTCAGCTATAGCGAACTCGTACAGCGAGAATCTGCTAATCCGAGTTGGCGATGTCACTATGAAAGAAAGAAGACGACTGCTTCTACTGGTGCGAGAAACGCCATTGCATATAGGTCACATAAAGAATATGGAGAGATTGTGTGAGATGGGAGCCATCATTATGCCGCCAGTTCCGGCTTTCTACTATAAGCCGCAAACAATTCAAGATATCGTCGACCATACAGTGGGCAGAATGCTGGATCAATTTGGCATAGAGCACACTCTTTTCCAGAGATGGTCAGGCATTGCCAAACGAGACGAAGACTTGAGCACATACTAGCCAGCGATACACTATGGTTGAATGTGAACTGAGTAGGGGGGAAGGCAGAGCCAGGGTCAATGTCACAGTAAATAGCATGGGCAGCGACCTGGTGGTACGTATCTACAACCAGAACGCTCACATAGGAGCGGTGGCCATAGGGGAATACGATTATGAACACGAAAGAGCTTCTGTATCCGTAATTACCAGGCTGGGACACAAGGATGATGCCCTGGCTGGGGAAGCTGCTCATTTACTAAGCAAGTCTACTAGAAGGCCTGTCTGTGTTATTGCTGGTGTTCATCTCGATGATATCACCAGAGAAGAGATAGATAAAATTCTGGCGAACGCCAGGACTGCCATAAGTGAGATCATTAGCGTATGTACTCAGCAAGGGCGCGTCAATTAGACCTTCAAGAAGGACAGACAGTCTGGGGGACGTGTCCCCACTACCTGTCTGTTCTGTTGTAGTCTCACCTCCACTTCGAGGTCCTGCTCACCGCTGCCGTTTCAAGCAGTCCCCTGCTTCCTCTTGGGGGCACTTTTTTCTTTCTTGGGCTTGGCTACCGATCCATCGGCGCATAGCTCGGGGTGGCGGCTTCTGCAGGTCCTTCGCACGTTCGTGACCTCTTGCTTCTGTTATGCCGAAATCAATCAACTGGTTGGATCTTCTGCCAACACGGGTATTCCAGGAGATGTACAGCGCTGCAAATTCAGCCCGTTTACTCAGGAATGTAGAACCGCCAGGCACAAAACCAGGCCTTGGGCCGTTCGTCGGGAGGGCAGAAGATGCAATTGACTTCTATTCCAGAGTCTATCGTCTTGGCAAATGTGGAAAATTCTGCCACACCCGCTGACTTGCAGGGATAATCAGGCAGCTTGTTGATTCTTCTTGTCTGCTGAACCAGGCATCTCACCATACGAAGAACAAGTTCGTTGCCTGACCTTTCAATGGTCTGCTCGTTGATGTGAGCGTAAAGTCTAAAGCTTAAAGCTCGTTCTAAGCCATCCAGCCCGCTTTGCTCAGGAAGCCGCAAGAACGATTTTATCATGGCTGCTTCCAACGGCGAATACTTGGTCCAGCAGGTATCGTTACACCTTTTGCTGGTATACATATCATAGTGATCCTCAATAGTTCGGAACCATACGCCATCACTTGTCAGCCAGTTGAAGGACATAGCTTTTATCAGGCTAACTAAGCTTTCCTTCTCCATGTTAACAAGCCAGAGTGGTAGACCGTTCTCAGTTTCAAAGCCCAGGGTTTTAGACAAGCGGCTCATAGCTAAGGGAAGATACGAGGAGAAAACCTTTTCCTCAAGCCGAATGGCTTCATGCAGACCCAACTGATGGACGACCTCGTTGAACCATATGCCGTAATGCAGCATTGTCCGTCTTAACGCATCAACGGCGTAGCGAGCTAGTTCAGCTTGCCCGAGTTTTTCTAAAGGGTCTGTGGTCATGTTTCTTGCTCCTTGAATTCAATTCTAGGATATCGGGTATTTCAGAAATCTCCGTTCCTTATCGAACCCCCTTGATCGCCCCAAAGGAGCTTCACATTATCTCGGTATATAGCTCCAGGTCGCGGTGCCCGCACTTCTTACGCCTATTCGTGACCTTCTCTCCTGCGGTACGCCAGAATCATATCAACAGTTCGCTCTTTTGCCAACACGAGCGACCTGCAAAATCCCACCGGTTCGGATCCAGCCCCTGTTGGGTCGTTCGGTGATTCCAACTAATCAACTTTGGCAACTATGCCTCCAGTGTTATAATCCCAGTACAACTGTGGTTAGACTGACTAATGTTTCCTTAGGTCTTGTAGAATATTACGGCGGAGGAGTGGACAGTGCCCAAGACATATAAGATGTATATTGGTGGAAAATGGGTTTGTGCTATTGATGGTGAGACTTTCGATGATTACAACCCCTATAGCGGTGAGGTTTTCGCCAGGCTACCTTCCGGCAAAAGGAGAGATGCCCGAAAAGCATGTGATGCTGCCGCAGCGGCCTTCCCCGAGTGGTCACACACGCCGCCGGCGAAAAGACAGCGGTACCTTCTGAGAGCCGCCGATATCTTTGAGGAGAGACAACAGGAGATTCTTAATATTGTTGCCCAGGAAACCGGTGCTGCTTTTGGCTTTGGCATGTTCCAGACCGACTTTGTTTCCGGTCTGCTCCGGGAAGCCGCTGCCCAAGTGCACGCCATCGGCGGCGAGATCATACCAGCTGACCTCCCGGGAGCCTTCTTCATGGCGATACGCCAGCCGGTGGGCGTGGTGGCAGGGATTGCGCCCTGGAACGCTCCGCTGATTCTCTCCTTGAGGGCGGTAGCTTTGCCAATGGCTTGCGGCAATACCACGGTGCTAAAGCCTTCAGCAGAAGCTCCCGTCAGCGGGGGTATTGTTTTTGCTGAGGTATTTGAGGAAGCTGGTTTCCCCAAGGGGGTATTTAATGTGGTAACCAACGGGCCCGGCTTTAGTGGAGAGGTGGGTGATGAACTCATCGAGCACCCCAAAGTGCAACGGCTCAGCTTTACGGGTTCCAGCGAAGTGGGCAGGCAGATTGCTGAAAAAGCGGCACGGCATCTCAAGAAAGTGACCTTGGAGTTGGGTGGCAACGATCCGTTGATAGTTCTGAAAGATGCCGACGTTGATTATGCGGTCAATGCGGCTACATTCGGCCGTTTCAATCACCAGGGTCAGATATGTATGTCATCCAAGAGAATTATTGTGGAAAGACCGCTAGCCGCTCATTTTACCAAGAAGTTCGTCGAGAAAGCCCGGACACTAAAAGTGGGAGATCCTCAGGATCCGGATACCATTGTCGGACCGCTTATCAATCAGGTACAGGTTGATAAACTTCACAAACAGGTACAGGAAGCAATTAAACAGGGCGCTAAGCTGGTCTGTGGCGGCAAATATGACCGGCTCTGCTACTACCCAACTGTGTTGACCAATGTTGCTCCAAGTATGAATATCGCCCGTGAGGAGACCTTTGGACCAGTGGCACCGATAATAGTTGTTGAAGATGCTGATGAAGCAGTCCGCGTGGCTAACGATAGCCGTTTCGGACTTTCGGCCGGTGTCATTACAGGCGATTTTCAGAAGGGGCTGGAAATAGCTGAGAGGCTGGAGTCAGGTATGGTACATATTAACGACTCCTCCCTTCATGATGAGCCTCAGGTACCATTTGGCGGGATGAAGGAAAGCGGCTACGGCCGACATGGCGGGCGGGCTGCCATCGAAGAGTTTACCGAACTCCGCTGGATAAGTATACAAAGGACTCCCAGGCAGTATCCTTTCTAAAGATACAAATATGAGAGGAGGCAACAAGAATGGCCAGGGAAATCATTCTTTACAACCTGAGTGACGATGTCATGGCCTCAAGCCACCTTCAAACTTCACTGAGCTGGCGGGGGGTTATTATATATGTGTGGTTTTGGATACAGACTTGAACAGAAAAAGATATCTAACAGTAGTGGGAGTGGTGGTGGCAGTAGCGCTTGTTTCAACCCTACTCTATATGGTGCTAGCCACCCCTCGGCCGGTTATCGCGAGCCTGGCAGCTGAGCCGGAGAAAGTTGTTCCTGGAGGAAGCAGCCAGATTGTGTGTAATGCTACGGCGGCCCGCGGCGACGTGCTAACCTACAACTGGTCGGCTACCGGAGGCAAAATAACTGGCGAAGGAGCTATCGTTATCTGGACTGCTCCTTACTCTCCAGGCTCCTACGGTGTCACAGTCACGGTGACCGACAGCCACGACGGCAGGGTCACAGATTATGTAGCTGTCATAGTTAGGATCGATAGTGCGCCCGCTATTCACAGGTTGCTAGCCAATGCGGATTGGGTTACTCCTTCGGGCAATCTCACGATTGCATGTAATGCTTCAGACTCTGACGACGATGAGCTCAGCTATGAGTGGACAGCCAGCGGAGGCAATATATATGGCACAGGTGCAGTTGTAGATTGGACTGCTCCCGAAGAAGTCGGCCTATACAACATCACAGTTGTCGTTAGGGATGGCTATGGTGGGGAAGACACAAGGATGTTGACTCTTGGCGTAGCACTTAATCCTCCACCAACTATTGAGAAACTGCTTGTTACTCCCAAGGGAAACCCATATTTGAGAGAGCCCTCGCAACCCGGGTGCAATTGTGATGTCTGGATATTAGAGGAATATGATATTGAGTGTGTGGCTTCAAGTACAAGCGGCGAACCGGTCTATGATTGGTCATGCGATGGTGGCGTGATTCCTGGGGCAGGCTCCAATATTACCTGGACTGCCCCGAATCAGACATCCATCAAGGTTACAGTCACGGTGGTGGTATCCGTCGATGGCAACAGCGTAGCTAGGAACATAGTCGTCTGGATACCATCTTGTGCATGCGGTTCGTGGGGATTAGAGTTCTTGGAAATTCCATTCTAGCGAGGGCATAGCCTTGCCACTGGCAACCTGCACACTACGGGCACTTCATACAGAATATGAGTGAAAAAGAACGAGAGGCTAGTGCATTTTGCTCAAACCAAGTAGAGAGGAGAACCCAGTTGGCGCTTGTACCATTCAGAGTCCAGATCGGGATGTGCTGAAAACTCAAATCAGTGTTTCTTCCGGGCAGCCCTTTTTCGGCCTTGTCTTTTCGCCTTGGTAGTTCTTCTCCTATGCACGAACAAAACCGCCAGTCCCGCTGCTGCTATCACACCCCCCACGATCCCGCCGATTAGCGGCCAGTTCAGTGCAAACTTGGCGGTTATGGTGTAGTCGTCGTGTATAGCAATCATGGTTGTGGCGGCGTTGACATTGGCGATGGTTTCCGCGTCACCGGTCCACTTGGCAAGGCGGTAGCCCAGCCCGGGCTCGGCAATCAGGCGAACCATTACCCCGGCACTATAGGCGAATGGCCCTTCGCCAGGCGTAGTGATGGAACCATGGGCGCTGCTAGAGATGACAATCGTATACTTGACAACTCCCAAGTTCCACTTAGCAAGTTCGATTTCGGGGCCTGCTGCGACCACTGTGCCGTCAGCCCTGAGCCCCACCGTGTGAAACTCACCAGCGGCGACTTCGGTAATATCTGTCCAGCTATTGATGGCATACTGCCCACCGGCGTCTCCTCCCACAGCGATCGCGGTGCCGTCTGCCCTAAGCCCCACCGTGTGCATACCGCTTGTGGTGATCTGCATGATATCTGTCCAGTTCCCGACATTGCACTGCCCCGAGTAGGAGAGTCCTGTGGCAGCTGCGGTGCCATCGGCTCTACGCCCCACCGTGTTGAAAAAGGCTGCCGCGACCTGAGTGATGTTCGTCCAGATGTTGACAGCACGCTGTCCATACTGATTGTCCCCCACGGCGACCATGGTGCCGTCGGCCTTGAGTCCCACCGTGTGCCGAGAGCCTGCGGCGACCTGGATGATATCCGTCCAGTTGCCGACGTCGCACTGCCCGTCGGTGTTGTTTCCCACGGCGACCACGGTCCCGTCCTTCTTAAGCCCCACCGTGTGCTGAGTGCCTGCTGCGATCTGGATGATATCCGTCCAGTTGCCCACCTTGCGCTGCCCGTAGGAGTTGTCTCCCACAGCGACCACGGTGCCGTCGGCCTTAAGTCCTACCGTGTTCTGGGGACCCGCGGCGATCCCAATGATATCCGTCCAGTTGCCGACATCGCACTGCTGGAACTGGTCATCTCCCACGGCGACTACGGTGCCGTCGTTCTTGAGCCCCACTGTGTGCATGATGTTTGCGGCGATCCTGGTGATATTCGTCCAGCCGCTGACATCACACTGCCCATAGTAGCTGCTCCCTGCAGCGACCACGGTGCCGTCCGTTTTGAGTCCCACTGTATGCCAGCCGCCCGCGGCGACCCCGATGACGTCCATCCATCCCTCGGTATGGCATTGCCGGTTGTCGTTCCTTCCCACAGCAACCACAGTGCCATCTGCCTTAAGCCCTACCGTGTGAGAGTAACCTGCGGCGACCTGGATGATATCTGTCCAGTTGCTGACATCGCACTGACCGGAAGAGTCGTCTCCCACAGCAATGACCGTGCCGTCGGCCCTGAGTCCCATGGTGAAATAGCTGCCAGCAGCGATCTGGACGATGTTTCTCCAGTTGCCGACGTCACTTTGCCCGAGACTTCTGTATCCCACAGCGATCACAGTGCCGTCGCTTCTAAGCCCCACTGTGTGACCGTAACCTGCGGCGACCTGGATGATATCTGTCCAGTCGCTGACATTGCACTGATTGCCGCCGTTCCACCCCACGGCGACCACCGTACCATCCGCCTTGACCCCCACTGTGTGATAGATGCCGGCGGTGACCTGAATGATGTCCGTCCAGTTGCCGACATCGCACTGCCCATCGGAGTTGCTTCCCACAGCGACCACGGTGCCATCAGATTTGAGCCCCACCGTGTGATATCCGCATGCAGCGACCCGGACGATACCCGTCCAGCTGCCGATATTGCACTGCCCATTGGCGTTGTCTCCCAGCGCGACCAAGGTGCCGTCGCTCTTGAGCCCCACTGTGTGTGTGAAGCCTGCGGCGACCATGGGCGTCGCTTGCCCCTGTCCCATAATGTAGGCCTTGCTGAGTGCCAGTGCAGAAGCAAGGCTCGCACCATCTACCCCGAAACGAGTGATCGTTTGGTCGTCTGACACCTGCAAGGTTGCCGAAGCTGCTGTTACCCAAGCCGGAAACATAAGACTAAAGACCAGAATGATAGCGAATAGGGCTGGCAGGAGCATTCTTTTGTTCTTCACCAAGGCACCTATCTTGTATCGGCTTAGCTTGACCAATATGTTCTTTGTTGGCATTCCTTCCTCCTTGCCAGTTCCTTCTTACTGTTTCTGTTGCTTCGGGCGCTGTCGATAGGTTTCAATATAGCGTCGGGCATGTTTATCACGCCCCAGGATAAGGTCGGCTGCCACGACGGTTGATCTTACCTTGGCCGCATCCGTAATGAGACACGTGATACCTGCGGCGATAGCCATGGCCACGAAGGCATTATTTATCAGTTCGCGGTCGGGTAAACCAAATGAGATATTACTGGCTCCCAGTGTCATATTCACCCCCAGTTCAGCCTTAATTGTCCGGATGGCCTCCATAACTGCCGATCCCGAGTTGGTATCAGCTCCCACGGCGAAAGCCAGGCAATCAATGATAACGTCCTTCCGGTCGATACCAATGGCCTCAGCCCGGTTCACTATCTTACGGGCAATGCTTACCCTCCGCCCGGCGTCCTTTGGAATGCCCTCGTCATCCTGCACCAGACCGATGACCGCTGCTTCATATTCCCTGATCAGAGGTAGGACCCTCGTCAGGGAACGCTCTTCTCCGGTAACCGAATTGACAAGCGGTTTACCTTTGTAGATTCTTACTGCTGCTTCCAAAGCTGCTGGGTTATTACTATCGATGCATAGAGGTACATCTGTAATGTCCATCACCGCTTGGACTGCTCGAGGAAGCAGAGCTACCTCGTCTACCCCGAACGTTCCCACGTTGACATCCAGAATGTCAGCTCCAGCTTGTACCTGGGCCACCGCTTCACTGCGGACAATCTCCAGGTCGCCAGCCTTGAGACCCTCGGCTAGCTTCTTCTTGCCCGTGGGATTGATACGCTCGCCGATAAGCACCGTAGGCTGATTGTCACCGATGACCACTTCCTTGCGCGGGCTTGACACTCTGGTTTCCATCAGTCTATTTCCTCCCTCTTGCCGTCTCTGATCCGGTATCTTCCCAGATAGCTTGCCTGCATGAATATTGGCTGAAAGCCGGGGCTGCCAGCCAGTTCAATATACGTGACTCTGGAGGCGATAGCCTGTGCCTTGGCCCGAGATTTGAGGGAAATCAGAGCGACCTTCGCTCCCATGCCGGCAGCATTGCCCACCTGCCTGAAGCGGTTTATTGGCAGTGGCGGCAACATGCCGATTGTCACGGCACTGGATATGTCGATGTAGGTGCCAAAGGCTCCGGCAATTATGACCTGCTCAATATTGTCTTCAGTGCAGCTGCACGCTTCCAGAAGTATCTGGATACCGGTGCGAATGGCTGCTTTAGCCAGCTGCAGTTCTCTCACATCATGCTGGGTAATGGTGATGGCCGGCTTCCCTTTCCGCTCTTCTCTACTGACTAATATGAGCTCGCGCTGTCCTTTGTACGTACGAACTCGAGGTCGGTTGTCTACTATCCTGCCACTGTCATCAATAATATTAGCCAGATAGAGTTGAGCCAGTGCATCAAGTATGCCCGAGCCGCAGATGCCGACCGGCGGCGCTCCGTCGATGGTCTGGTACTGGATGTTATCGCCATCAATGCGCAGGCGTTCAATAGCTCCGGTGGCCGCCCGCATCCCGTACTTGATATGACCACCTTCAAAGGCAGGCCCAGAGGCACAGGAGGTAGTGGCTATCTTTCCCTTGCAGATTAACGAGACCTCGGTATTGGTCCCGATGTCCAAAGCTACCGTCGCTTCTTTTGCCCGCCAGGCATCCGTTGCCAGCAACATTGACACATGGTCGGCGCCTACAAAGCCGGCGACGTTGGGCAACAGGTACACATATGCGCCAGGGGCAGTATCCAACCCCAGTTCCCTGGCTTTAACCTCTAATGCCCGACTAATTGCGGGCACGAAGGGAGAGACCGCAAGCTGTTTTACCGGCAGCCGGAGAAAAAGGTGATGCATGGCGGTATTGCCGACGACTACCGCCTCGAGGACCTCTTCGGGTTTGACGCCAGCCTTAGCACACAGATCAGCGCAAAGCTCGTTGACGGCATCAACCGCCAGTGTCTGTAATGCTACCCCATTATCCGGCGACCGAACGACAGCGGTTATACGGCTGATTATGTCTTCTCCGTAGCCAACCTGGGGATTTATTATCCCCTTGGCGGCTAACGTCCGCCCATCGTTGAGGTCGACCAGATAGCCGGCAATCTTAGTGGTGCCCAGGTCTATGGCCAGTCCCGTTCGGTGGCTTCTCAGGGGGATAACGGCTGTCACTTCGCCGTTGCGAACCACAGCCTGATTTCTCCATTTCCAGGACCGTAGTCGGTCAGAGGCGGTGCGCAGGGCACCAATATCGATCCTGGTGCAGCGCACATTGTGTTGGTGGTCTAGTGCATTAAGCAGGCGGTCGGCGTCAGCTTCGGGGGCTTCCAGCGAAGGGACAGATAGCTTCAGACGATAGACTCGAACTGGCGGCTGAGGGGCGACTTTCGCCTCTAGTCCCTCCACCTGGAGTCGCTGCCGGGTGGTCATGGACTCGGCCGGCACAGCTATTTTGCAGTCGCCGGTGGGGTAGGTCTGACAGGCCAGCCGCCACCCTTCTTTCAGCTCTTGTGAATTGAATGTCTCGTGTTCGCTAAGTGTCGGTTTGGAGACGGTGCCGCTCAAGACCTGCACCTTGCATGCGTGGCACGTTCCTTTTCCTCCACATACGCTGCTGATACCCACGCCGAGCCGCCGACCGCAAGCTAGAAGCGACCCGTTCTTGCGGCAGTTACCCCTGAGGTTTACCGGCTCAAAGTCAACGGTGCAAGCAGTCATTCTCTTTCTATTCTGTTGCTTTATGAGGGCAGGTTTCCATGGTGCTGCAGCGGGCACAGCCCCGGGGCTCGTCACCTCAATCTCTGTCACCGCAACACCTCCGCGGTCTCCAGGCTCATAGGGATATCACGAATCACTGGTGTGGTAGACTCTCTTCCACCCTTATGATACCACCCCCACACCATCAAGCAGCTATTTGTATATGCCGTATTCCTTGGCGAAGTCGACCATAGCCTTGACGTTTTCCGCCTTTGCGTGGTCGAAGAAAGCCCCGTTACTCACGATATAACCGCCACCCTTGCCAGCGACATCAATGCACCTCTTTACGTAGTCCTTCACTTCTTGCGGTGTGCCCAAGGCCAACAGGGCGGAGGGGACATTGCCATACATGCAGCCAACCTTGCCCACAGTCTTCTTGGCCTTCCCTATATCACTCTGGTCGATCATCCACAGAGTCTTGCCCTTAGGTAAGTCCTGAAGAATCTCCAGACGTGTCTCCCAATGTCCTTCAGCCGCAGGATTCGGCACCACCCCCTCGGCAATTAAGCCCA
>Ga0316620_10000347_pt1 | contig 18386 bp, 12 predicted proteins | sample OWC_Aug_M1_C1_D5_FD_207651 | JGI IMG/M metagenome (GOLD analysis project Ga0316620, IMG submission 207651) | Wetland soil microbial communities from Old Woman Creek delta, Ohio, United States - OWC_Aug_M1_C1_D5_B | ecosystem: Environmental > Terrestrial > Soil > Wetlands | place: USA: Ohio... | reverse complement strand
GCCGAAGATGGAATTCGCCGTGCCGGAAACGTACTTCCGGAAGCTCGAATCCTCAGGGCATCGGTTTCCGACCGTCGCCAAAGAGCTGAATTTCACCTTCCCCGCCTGCTACACGACCCAGGCCTCGACCAAGAAGAACAACAGGAAGACCGAGAACCTGCTTCTCGCGGCGGAGAAATTCTCGGCCCTGGCGGCGACATCCGGATATCGAGATTACTATCCGGAACGAGACCTGGACGAAGCCTGGAAAATCGTCCTGAGAAACCAGTTCCATGACATTCTGGACGGCTCGAGCATCGGCCCGGTCTATGACGAAGTCCAAAAGTTCTATGATGAAGCTTTCGAGAGAGGGGAACGGGCCCTGGATTTTTCCCTGGAGACCATCGCCGGAGCCATCGATACAAGGGGGGAGGGAATCCCCTTGGTGGTCTTCAATTCCCTCTTTTGGGAAAGGACGGAACCCGTCATGGCCGAGGTCGACCTCGGCCCCGAATCTTCGGCGGTCCTGCTGCTGGACCCGGCCGGCAAGGAAGTGCCCGTTCAGATCATTGACAGGACCGAAAAAGCGGGCCGGACCTCTACCCGCGTCCTGTTCGTCGCATCCGGCGTCCCTTCGTTCGGCTATAAGGTATTCAGGGCCTTCGCCGCCGACTCACCTCCAGTCGTCACAACGTCCCTCGAGGTCTCTCCTGCGGGCCTGGAGAACGAATACTTCAAAATCGTCCTGGATGAAAAAACCGGCTGGATCAGGAGCCTTTTCGATAAAAGGATCGGCCGCGAAATGCTGGCCGGCCCGGCTAATGTCCTCCAGGCCATCGCCGACCAGCCTGAATCCATGTCGGCCTGGGAACTGGGACTAAAAGACAAGATTGCCGATCTGGGGAGCGACGGGGCGAAGATCTCAATCGTCGAGGGAGGCCCGGTTAGGGGCGTTGTCCGTGTCGGGACCTCATTCAGAAACTCGGCGTTCGAGCAAGACATCATTCTGTATTCGGGTGTCCCGCGCGTGGACTTCCTTTTGAGGTTGGATTGGCAGGAAAGAAACGTCATGATTAAGGCCTCATTCCCGGTGGTCGCAGACGACCCTATGGCTGAGTTCGAGATCCCCTACGGAACGATATCGAGGCCGGCCGATGGGACCGAGGTCCCGTCCTTGAAATGGGTGGACCTGACCGACAGGTCAGGAGATCATGGTATGAGTCTTCTTAACGACTGCAAATACGGTTTCGATGTCAAGAGAAACGTCGTGAGGATGTCGGTCGTCCACGGCGCAACCGCCCCGGATCCGGAAGCGGACAGGGGAGCCCAGGAACTCGGCTACGCCCTTTACCCTCATCGCGGCTCTTGGAAAGAGGCGGGAACCATCCGGCGGGGTTATGAGTTTAATAATCCGCTCATCGTTCGCCGGGTCATGGCCCACGCGGGACGGCTGGAGCCCGAAAGGTCGTTTGTCCGGGTCGAACCCGAGAATGCGTTTCTTTCGGCGTTCAAGAAGGAGACAGGTTACGCCGGAAGGGGGCTTGTCCTCAGGTTGTGCGAGACATTCGGCAAGGCAACGGAGGTAAGAGTTTTTTTGCCCTGGTCCGTCACCGCAGAGAACGCCGATTTGATCGAGCGCCCGGTTCGTGGTAAAAAGAGTCCGGTCGGCGTATCCGCAGATGGCTTCGAGATCACACTGACCCTGGCCCCCTACGAGATCCGGACAGTCCGGCTCATCCGAAAACCGGAGAACTAGGCTCGGGCCGGAGGAACGGGCATGAATAAAAAATGGGCGATCATTTTATTCGTCATCGCCCTCGCCGCTATCGGGATCGGCCTCGCTTCGGGCGAGTTCGGAGCGGTCCTGGAAAAGGCGAGGACGGTCTGCCTCGAATGCATTGGAATCGGTTGAGGTCCGGCGATCATGACGGACATTCAAAAGAAGCGCCGCTGGTTTCAGGTCCTGGGGGCGGCCGCGGCCAACATCTGGCTCCCATCCTTTTTTAAGGCGAGGATCTACCAAGGCCCCACGAAGGGTATCTGTATCCCGGTGCTCAACTGCTATTCCTGTCCTTCGGCTGTCGGTGCCTGCCCCATCGGGGCGCTCCAGCACTCCCTCGGCTCGATCAAGCTCAACCTGTCCCTGGCCCGCCGCCAATTCGGCCTTTATGTCGTCGGAAGCCTGGCCGCCGTGGGGAGCCTCGTCGGCCGAATCCCTTGCGGCTGGCTTTGCCCGTTCGGCCTTATCCAGGAGATCGTCCATAAAATCCCTTCAAGGAAATTCCAGATTCCGAAATTTCTGACCTACATGAAATACATGGTCCTCCTTGTCATGGTCATCCTCCTGCCTTTCCTTATCCTCGACCAATTCGGGGGCGGGGAGCCATGGTTCTGCAAGTGGATCTGCCCGGCGGGGACGCTGGAAGCAGGGATTCCCCTGGCCGTTCTTTCCGAAGCGATCCGGGCCCGCCTCGGTCTTCTTTTCGCCTGGAAGATGGCCGTCCTGGCGGGGTTTATGGCCTGGATGGTCTTTGTCATGCGGCCGTTCTGTCGGACGACATGCCCTCTGGGCGCGATCCTGGGGCTCTTCAACAAGGCCAGCCTGTTCCAGATGACGGTGGATGAGGAAACATGCACTCTCTGCGGCAGGTGCCAGCGTGAATGCCCCGTCGACCATAAAATCTATGAATCCGCCAACAGCCCGGACTGCATCCGGTGTCTTCAATGCGAAAAAGTTTGTCCGTTCGGGAGCATCGGCCACCAATTCCTCTCTCGGAAGTCCGTCCAAGCCCGGTTCTCCGAGCCTTATGGAGAAAAAAAGGAAGCGAGAAAATGAACCCACGGCGCGGCGTCTGGACGGCGATCATATTGATAGCGGCCGTCGCGGGACCCATCCGGGCGGAAGGCCTGACCATCCAGGCCCGGGTTTCGTATTTCAATCCGACGGACCAGGCCTTTCGCAGCGTCTACGGCGACGGGCTGCGCTGGGGCGGAGAACTGGGATTCAAGCTCACCAGGCGGATCGGCTTCTGGGCCGGCGGGGATTACTTTGCCAAGGTAGGTAAGCTCGCCTTTACCGAGGAAGAGACGAAGATCAGGATTGCCCCTCTTACTGCGGGCGTAAGGTACTATCTTGCCCTCGGGAAGCTCATGCCTTATACGGGGGCGGGCCTGGGCTATTTCCAGTATAAAGAAACGAACAGCATAGGGACGGTGGAAAAAGGCAACCTCGGATTCGTCCTGCGGGCCGGCCTCGTGTTCAAGCTGGGGGCGCCCTTTTTCGCGGATATCCAAGGGACCTGGAGCACGTGTTCCGTCCAGCCCTTGGAGGTCAGGGCCAACCTGGGCGGTTTTTCGGCCGGGGTCGGCTTCGGCCTGGAATTCTAATCGAAGCGAATCCGCGAAAATATCTCTGTATTGACCGCGCCGGTCGCTGCTTCATAATCAACGACCTTGACCTCGAACTCGACACTCAGAGACTCGGGAGACAAACACGAACTGTCGTTGCACGCCTGGTAGGAAAGGGAGCCTTTGAGTTTGTAAGTCCCGGGAAGGACTCTGTCACCCGCTTTTAAAAGGAGGCCTATGAGGGCGGTCCCCGTATAAACGAAGACCTCGGAATCTGAAAACTCGAATAGGGCCGGCAGGGGAGGGGGGTAGATGATATTTAAAACCTTGAAATTGCCGTCCGTCCGAAACTCGACCGTCGTGGGGATGAGGAGATCGTCGTTCACGGGATTGGCGTTGATATGCCATTCAGGGCCGATGGAGAGGTGGAGGGCGGCCTTGAAGGTTTCGCCGGGGTAGACGGCGTCTCTGGCCAGGAACGTTTCGATCTTTGTGATCACATCCTGTGGGCTTGCGGAGGCCGTTCCGAGGCCAAGAACGGCCAGGGCGAAAACGACAATCCGCGAAGTCAGAATTTTCTTTGACAGCATCAAGGAATCCTTTCTCATCCGACTTCTATGACTATTGTACTCCGTTTGTTTGAGTCCGCAAAAGACCCGGAATCGGAAGAGCCTGGATTTGCGTCTTCGCACGAAACAGCCCACTGACACTTTCCGTTTATCCACGGCGTCTCTTCTTTTGGAGATGAGCTCATGATGGTCGCCCGCTTAGCTATCAACCGGCCGGTCGCGACCGCCATGTTCTTTATCGCCGTTGTCCTCCTGGGCCTGGTCTCCCTACGTCGGCTCAGCGTCGATCTCCTGCCGGACATCAGCTATCCAAAGTTGTCCGTCGTCACCCAATATCCGGGAGTCGCTCCCGAGGAGATGGAAACCCTGGTTACGGCTCCTCTTGAAGCCGCCGTCAGCCGTATCCCGGGACTCCAAGGCGTCGTATCCATCTCCAAGGAAGGAATCTCCTATCTGACCCTTGAGTTTGTCTGGGGCACGGATATGGATTTTGCCCTGCTTCATGCTCGGGAGAATCTCGACAGCGCTCGGGACGTTCTCCCCTCAGATGTCGATAATCCGGTCATCATCGCCCTCGACCCCAAGGCCAAACCCATCATGGTCTTGGCCGTCTCGGGGGAGCGGGGATTGCTCGAACTCAAAGAGTTTTGCGAGGAACTTCTCAAACCGCGGCTCGAACAGGTGGAGGGCATCGGTTCAGCCGACGTCGCCGGCGGCGTCGAGCGGGAGATCCAGGTAGAGCTTAATCCCCATCTCCTCTCCCTTTACGGCCTGAGTGTGGAGGCCGTATCAACCCGCATGGACGCCTTCAACCGAAGTTTCCAGGGCGGCAGCGTCTATAAGGGCCGGTTCAAATATGCCCTGAGGATCTCGGACGAGTTCGAGGCCCTCTCTGAGATCGGAGAGATCAACCTCAAGACGACAAAGGACGGGGGGGTTATCCAGCTCAAGGATGTGGCCGGCATCAAAGACGCCATAAAGGAGCGGGAAGGGCTGATCCGGTTGAACGGCCGGGACACGATCGGTGTGCTCATTAGAAAGGAATGGGGGGCCAATACAGTCAAAGTCACAAGGGCGGCCCAGGAGGTCATCAAGGGCTTCCGCAAGGAAAATCCCGGGATCCGCATCCAAACCATTATGGAGCAATCCAAATCTATCGAAGACGCCATCAAGACGACCGCCGACGAGATCATCGATGGCGCTATTCTGGCCTTCCTGGTGCTCCTCCTTTTTCTCCAGGAGGTCAAAACCCCCCTCATCATCGGCGCCGTCTTCCCCATCTCCATCATCGGGACCTTCAACCTCCTCTTTTTCGGCAATATCACCCTGAACATCATGTCGCTCGGCGGGTTGGCCCTGGGAATAGGCATGCTCGACGACTGCTCCGTCGTTGTCTCCGAGAACATCTTCAGGCACCGGGCTCTCGGGAAGGGCATGAAAGAAGCTGCAGAGGCCGGAACACGAGAAGTGGGTTCGGCCGTTACGGCCGCGGCCCTGACCACGGTCGTCGTCTTCTTACCCGTCATCTACGTTCGCGGCGTCGCCGGCCAGCTCTTCAAGGACGCGGCCCTGACCGTGACCTTCTCCCTGATATCGTCCCTCGTCGTCTCCATGACCCTTCTCCCCATGCTGTCGTCGCACAAATTCGGGACCTGGCACATCATCAGCCTTCCGTTCAAGCCCTTTTTCCGTCGGATCGCCCGTTCTTTTAATTCCGGTTATGAAGCATTCGTCACCGTATATCATCGCTCCCTGCTCTGGTCGCTAAACCATAAAGGTACCATCCTCACCGCTTTCATCATCTTTACGGCCGTCATGACCTTCACCGGAAGCAGGATTAAGCGAGAGCTCATGCCCGGGCTTAAGGCTTCTTCCTTCGAGATCAGCCTGAGGATGCCCCCGGCCTATTCCTTCGAACAGACGGCCGAGGTCGTCTCGTCCCTCGAAGCCTGGCTGGCCCTGCGTCCGGAGAAGCGATTGACCTATTCCCAGATCGGCATCATTAGCGGCATGGAGGCCGCAAACCCGGATGTTTCCCAAAACTCCGCCCGCGTCTTCGTCGAGGCCAACTCGCCGGCCGATGCCGACGCCCTCATCGAAACCCTGAGGCATAAGTTTCCCCCCCTCGATTATGTCGGCTTCTCCATCGTCCGCGAACAGTCCACGCTGGCCGAATTTTTGGCCTTCTCCGGCGCGGAGATCGAAGTCAAGGTCAGGGGTGAGGACCTCGACGGCCTGAAACGGATATCGTTAGACCTGGCCGATAAGCTTGGGACCGTGCCCGGGATCGCCGATATCAACACCAACGTCGGGGAGGGAAAGCCCGAGTTTCTGGTCAGAATCAGGCGCGAATCTCTGGCCAAGTACGGCGGTCTCACTCCCTCCGTTCTTGGTCATTTCATCATCGACGCGGTCCGGGGCCGGGTGGCCGGTTCATTCGAGGAGGCTGGTAAAAAATCCGATATCCGGGTCTGGCTGGAAGAAGGGTCAAGGACGGACATTGATACGTTGCTCAACGAGTCGGTCCCTTATGAGGGCTCATCCGTCCCCCTCCGGGAGCTGGTGACCGCCGAAGTCCAAAGCGGCCCCCGCGAAATCCGGCGGGACGACCAGCAAAGGGAGTATGTGGTTTCGGCCAACCTGATGGGGAAAAAAATCAGCCAGGTCATGCCGGCGGTCCATGAGGCCGTCGATTCCATTGCTCTTCCCGCCGGCTATCGAATCCTTATAAGCGGCGAAAACAAGGAGATGGCCGGATCATTCCGGAGTCTCGTCGCCGCTTTCTTCCTGGCCGTCCTCCTCAACTACATGATCATGGCCGCCCAATTCGAATCCCTGGTGCATCCCCTTCTCATTCTTCTGACGATTCCCATGGGCCTCTGCGGCTCCGTCCTGGCCGTGGTCCTGACCGGGCAGACAATGAACGTTGTTTCCGCGATCGGCATGGTCGTCCTCCTCGGGATCGTGGTGGACAACGCCATCGTGAAGGTCGACTTCACGAATCGGCTCCGGAAAAGGGGCTTGGGCCTCCGGGAGGCCATCCTCGAAAGCAGTCTTGCCCGGCTGAGACCCATCCTCATGTCCACCGCAACGACCCTCATCGGACTCCTCCCGCTGTCCATCGGCATCGGCCGCGGGGGGGAACTCCTCCGGCCCCTGGGCATCGTCGTCATCGGCGGTCTGTCCTTCTCGACCCTCCTGACCCTCGTCCTCATCCCGGTCATTTACGAGGTCGTCGAGGCCCGAAAAGAGAGGGGGGTAGAATATGAAGTTCATAGTTGAACGCCCTGTGGCTGTGGCCATGATCTATCTGGCCCTCCTGGTCCTCGGTGTCTACTCGTTCCTTAATACGCCCGTTGAGATGGCGCCCCAGGAGGATTATCCCCGGGTCGACATCCAGACCTCCTGGCCCGGGGTTTCTGCCGAGATCGTTCAGACCCGGGTTACGGCCCCCCTCGAGGAGGTCTCTGCTTTGGTCAAAGGCGTGCACAGGGTGTGTTCCGAGTCCCGGACCGGGACCTCCAGCGTCACGCTCGAGCTCGACCCCAAGGCCGACATGGAATTCGTCAACCTGGCCTTGCGCGAGGCAGTCGCCAGAGCCGGGACGAAACTTCCCTACGGCGTCCGTCCTTCGGTCAAGCCCTTCGTGCCCGAGGAGTTCAGGGTCAGCCCCTTCCTGAGCTTGACCATCTCGGGCGACGACACGCTTCAAAAAATGCGGGGCCTGCTCAAGGAGAGGCTGGTATTCGGGCTGGGAGCGGTCAAGGGTGTCATGAAGGTCGATCTCAGCGGCGCCACGGATCCAGAAGTTCGGATCCTCTTCGATCGAGGCAAGCTTAACGCCCTGGAGATCCGACCCTATCAGGTTAAGGCCGCTCTCGACGAACATCTAAGGACCTACCCCGTCGGCCGGATCAGCAAATCGGGGCGGGAATATCTCTTCAGACTGATGACTTCCGTTCGGAGCGTGAACGACCTGGGCCGGGTGATCGTCGGCCGGTCCGGGAACGTGCCCGTCCGCCTCAATGATGTCGCCGAGATCCGCCCCGCCTCGGCCGATGTTTTTTCCATCAACCGGGTCAACGGAAAACCTGCGGCCATCCTGACCATCCTCAAAGAAAAAGGCGCCAACACGCTTAAGGTCGCCCGGGAGGTCAAACGACGGCTTGAGGCCGTGAAGGCGGAGCTTCCCGGCGACCTCGTCTTCAAGATAATAGATGATGAGAGCGCCGTGATCGGAAAAAGCCTAAATCATATCGCTCTTTTAGCCTTTATCATCACGATTCTCGTCTTTATCATGATCTTCGTCGTCCAGAGGCGCCTCCTGCCCTCGCTCCTCATCCTGTCTTCCATCGCTTTTTCCGCCGTCATCACCTTCAACCTGATCTACCTTCTTAAGATCCCCCTCAACATGTTGACTCTTGGGGCATTGACCATGGGCTTCGGTATGTTCGTGGACAACTCCATCGTTGTCTTCGAGAACACGCTCCGGCTGAAAGAAGGAGGGATGGAGAGCGTTCAAGCGGCCCTCCAGGGAGCCCGGGAGGTTTTCACTCCCGTCCTGGCCTCAACCCTGACCACGATAGGCGTCTTTTTCTGTTTTCCCTATTTTCAAGGCCGGCTGAGGGACTTTTACCTGCCCTTGGCTTTTGTTATGACCTCGGCCCTGGCGGCTTCGCTCGCCGTCTCCTTTACCCTGGTTCCGGCTCTAAGTCCCGCTTTGCTCAAGAAGGGGAAGAGGTTCGGACACGGCAAGGACCGCGAAGGCCGCTTCCCCGTGTTTCTGAGGTCTCTCCTCCGCCATCCCGTCGAAATTATCCTTGCCTCGGCCGCTGTTCTTTTCGGGAGCTATACGTGGTTTCGGGCGGAAGTCAGCCTGGATGAATTCTTCCGTTGGTATTCCAGGGAGAAGCTTATGGTGAGCATCAGCCTGCCGCCCGGGACGGATTTCGATACCATGGACACCGTCGTTAGAAAGTTCGAAGCCAAGGTCTTGGAGTCGGATATCGAGAAGGAGCTCGATGCTAGGATTCAGCCGGAAGACGCCTATCTTTCCATCTCCTTTCCCCCGGCCGTCGAAAATTCCTCCGGACCTTACGCCTTAAAGGAAGAGCTTATCCGGCTCGCCACGCGGTTCTCCGGTGTCACGATCGGGATCTACGGATTCAATGCCCAGGCATATCATTCGAGCATGGAGGCCGGAACATCATATGATTCAAGAATCAAGTTCACCGGATACAACCTGAAGAAGCTCAAGGACATCACTGCCGAGCTGGAAAAGGCCCTCAGCCGGAATCCAAGGATCAAAAACATCCGGACGGTGTCCGGTCAGTTCGGCTGGTGGCGTCCGGATTCATCCGAATTCGTCCTCCGGACCGATCGGGAGGCGCTCGGCAAATTCGACCTAGATCCCCAATCCCTTTTTTCCCACGTTCAGACCCTCTTGGCCGGCCGTTTCGACGCGCCGGTCAGGGCCTTTCTTGACGGGAAAGAAACGGCAGCCGTCTTCAAGTTCCCGGAGGCCGATCGCATGGACCTCGGACGTCTGCAGGATGAACTCCTGAAAACAAAGAAGGGGGAGTCCTTGAGACTGGGGGACGTCCTGATCCTGGAAGAAAAAGCTGCAGACGGATCGATCGACCGGGAGGACCAACGATTCCAAAAAACCGTCATGTGGGAGTTTCGTGGCTCTTCAAAGGCAGCCGACGCCTTCAAGAAATCAATCTTTTCATCTCTGAAGTTGCCGCCTGGATTTTCGTCGTCGATCGATGAGGAGTGGCTGATGACCGGCCAGGAGAAGGGCCGGATCGCATGGACCATCATCATCGCCGTCATGATCATTTATATGATCCTGGCCGCTCTTTATGAATCCCTGCTTCAACCGCTCATCATTCTGCTTTCATTCCCCTTGGCCATGATCGGCGTCTTCGCGGCCTTCGTCATCGCCCGCTATCCCTTCGATTCCTCGGCCTACATCGGCGTCCTTCTCATGGCCGGCATCGTGGTCAATAACGCCATCCTTCTCGTGGACCACATCAACCGCAAGAAAAAGCGTGGGCTGCCCCGCTTGGAAGCGGTCATCACCGGGACGAAGGAGAGAACCCGGCCCATTCTCATGACCACGGCGACCACGATCCTCGGCATGTTGCCCGTGCTCTTGCTCCAGGTCAATGCCGGCCGCCGGGATATCTGGTCGACCCTCGCCCTGTGCATGGTCGGCGGCCTCGCGAGCTCAACGATTTTCATCTTTATCATCATTCCCGTCTTCACCTACTATGGAGAACGAAAATGATCTCTCCCAAAAGGACCCTGATATTTTTTCCCGCGATCATCATCATCGCCGTGCTTTCCTATATCCTCATACAGAAAAACGGACGGCCGGGGACCGGGAGGGCGACGGCCGAAACGGTCAATCAGCCGGCGGCTCCTGGCGCAGCCGGCCGGTTAGAAAAAACGCCTCTTCCGGTCAAGGCGGTCCGGGTCGGCCGGGGCGATCTCGTCATCCTGATCAAGTCGCCCGGGGAGGCTTTCACGGAGAAGAAGGCTTTGATTAAAGCCGAAGTGCCCGGAGTCGTCAAAGAGGTCAAGGCCAAAGAGGGGAAGCAGGTGAGGGCGGGCGAGGTCCTGGTCGTTTTGGACGATCAAGGTTCCCGGCTCCGGCTCGAGAAAGCGGAGGCCGAAAGGCTCAGCAGACTTTCCGAGATTCTCTTGGAAAATCAGTTCGGCAACACGGAACAGAAATCCCCGGGCGCGATGACGGAGAAGGTCCGCTTTTCGATCGAAGAATTTGAGAAGGCCTCCTCCCGCCTAGCTATGGGCAAGATCGGGCGGGTTGAATTCGACAGGATTAGGAACGCCCATGAAATCCTTCTCATCGAGGCCGGGATGAAGAGAGATGAGATCCAGGCGGCGGCCAGAGGTCTGACCCAGGCCGAGATCGAAGTCGCCATCGCCCGCCTGGAAATAGATAAGAGGAAGGTCCGAGTCCCATTTGACGGCATCGTAACCGGTATTGAAGTTTCCATAGGGGAGAGCGTCAGCCCCGGCCAGGGCCTCTTCACCCTGGTGGATATCCGGGAGATTCGGGTCGAGGCCAGAGTTTTGGAAAGCGAAATCGGCAGGATAAAGGCCGGCCGGGACGCGGATCTCAAGTTTGCCGCATATCCGGGCCGGGTCTTTCGGGGGAAGGTCAGGGCCTTAAGCCCGGTGGTCGACGCGGAGACCAAGACGTGCGGCGCCCACATCGCCCTCCTCAACCCGTCCGGGGAGATCAAGCCCGGCATGCACGCCGAGGTCGAGGTCGCGGCCGACGTCTTTAGAGACCGACTCCTCGTTCCCCAGGAGGCCGTGCTTATCCGGGGAGGCCGGAAGCTCGTTTTCGTCGTAGAGGACGGCCTGGCCAAGTGGAGGTACATCGAGCCTGGGTTGGAGGACGAGCGCTTCGTCGAGGTTCTGGAAGGCGTCAGGGAAGGCGACGAAATCATCACCGACGGCCATCTGACTCTTGCCCATGATTCCGAGGTCAAGGTCGTCGAATGAAAATTCCGGAGCTTGATAAGGCCGCGGCTCTGTCCGATAATAAGCCTTATTCAAACCGATGGAGGCAAAGATGGCCGCTTTTTCTTTGGCAGACATTCGGGCCAGGATCGCCAAGTTCCCGAGAATCGAGCTCATCCACCTTCCGACGCCGCTCAGAAAGCTAGACGCATTGACGGCCGAATTGGGCGGGCCCGACATCTACATCAAGCGCGACGACCTGACGGGCCTGGCTTTCGGGGGGAACAAGTCGCGCAAACTCGAATTCATCCTGGCCGACATCTTGGAAAAAAAGGCCGACACTGTCATTACCTGGGGCAGCCTCCAGTCAAACTGGTGCCTGCAGACCGCCGCGGCGGCCAGAAAATACGGAGTCAATCCCATCCTCGTCCTTTTCAAGTCTTATGATATTCCGGCCGGATTCGACGGGAATATGCTGCTCGAGCGCATCCTGGACGCCGACCTCCGCATCAGGGAAGCGCGAAAGGGCAAGGTCGTCACCGTGGAGGAAACGATCGGGCTTCTGAATGAGATCGCAGACGAGGAGCGCAAGAAAGGGCGCCGCCCCTATGTCGTCCCAGTCGGAGGGTCCATGGTTGCGGGCGACATGACCCGGCCGCTGGGGGCCGTCAGTTATATGAACGCCTTTGCCGAGATGCTGGAACAGACCAGGGCCCTGGGATTCGTCCCGGACGCCATTATCCACGCCACGGGATCGGGGGGAACCCAGGGCGGATTGCTGCTCGGCACAGTTGCTCTGACCGAGGGATGCCGGGTGGTCGGCATCAGCGTTTCCGACGAGAAAGAGATCTTTTCGGGCTGGGTCCGGGAGATCGCCGAGGCGGCCGATAAAACGATGGGGCTCGGGCTCACGATCGGCCGGGACGACATCATCGTCCTCGATGACTATATGAAGGATGGCTATGGCATCGTCAATAAGAACGTGGCCGAGGTCATCCGCCTCATCTTCCGGACAGAAGGCATCGTCCTGGACCCGGTCTACACCTCCAAGGCGATGGTCGGCCTCATAGACCTCGTCCGGAAGGGCTTTTTCAAAAAGGGCGAGCGGGTCGTCTTCTTCCACACCGGAGGAACCCCAGCCCTTTTTCCGAACCGGGATACGCTTCTTGAATATCTCAAATAGAGACAGATTTCTCCCTCAAGGTTGCCCATAAATCGTGAGTCGGAATTCCGGACATTACCAGATGCCTGCCGCCGCTATTCGAGTTCTTTTTCGAGGCCAGCCAACTCGACTTCTTCGACCTCGAGGGAATGGGACTCGAGGGCTTTTGGCGCCTTGAGGCCGCTGCCCGTCAGGACGAGGATCGCGATCTTGTCCGGAGACAGCTTTTTTTCTTTGGAAAGTCTGATGAGCCCGGCCGCCGTCACGGCCGATTCGGGTTGGCAGAAGAGGCCTTCCTTGGAGGCGAGCATTTTTTGGGCCGAAAGAATCTCGCCGTCCTGGACGGAAAGGATGAGGCCGCCGTGTTCGCGGATCATTTTGAGGACGACGTTCCCGCCGGGGGGCGCCGGGTTGGAGATGGCATGGGCAATTGTATGCGTCCTGTCGAGACGCGTATACCGGGAGTCGCCGGCCGCAAACGCCCTGGCCAGGGGCGCGCACCCCTCGGCCTGAACGCCGACGAAAGTGGGATAGCGTTGGGTGAATCCTGCCCCGACAAGATCTTCGAAGGATCGCATGAGGCCGACAAGATGCCCACCTGAACTCAGGGGGACGAAAACATAGTCCGGAGATTGCCGGCCGAGATCCTGGAAGATCTCAAAGCCCGTGATCTTGTAACCCTCGACCCGGACTGGATCGATGGAATTCATGAAATAGATGCCCAGTTTCCTCCCGATTTCGAGGCTCTGATAGAAGAGACCTCCGTAATCGCCTTTGACCCTGACCAGACGCGGTCCGAATATCCCCGCGGCTAAAAGGCTCGGCAAGGGGGTTTCTTCCTTGAGCAGGACCGTCGTCTCGAGACCCGCCCGGGCTCCGTAGGCGGCCGTGGAAGCGGCCATGTTGCCGGTCGAGACCGTGCCGATGCGGGTGAATCCGAGGGAAACGGCCTTCTGGACGGCGACGGAGGTCCCCCGGTCCTTGAAGCTTTGGGTGGGGTTCTGGGCTTCGAACTTGGCATAGGTTAGCGGCAATCCATCCAGCCCGCCGACCTTGTTCAGCTTCACAAGGGGAGTGTTCCCTTCTCCCAGGCTCAGATTCGTATCGACCTTCTCAAGAGGGAGGAAATCCAGGTATCTCTCCAGAGGATGCCGTTTTTCCGTTTTGATCTGTCTTTGGCCGCGGGCTTGGGCAAAGAACATGGGTTCACGGCATTGGGGACAGAACGGTGAAAAAAGATCGAGGGGATATTGTTTCTTACAGAACAGACATTCGAGAATGTCCATGGAACGCTCCTTTAAGAACCCGCTGTCTAGTTTATCCGTTTTCCTTCCTTCAATCCATTGCCAAGATAAAGGAAGGGAGTTAAAATCAGCCCCGTCTCTTAAGATGCCGAAAGATGATCGTTATTTTATGCGCAGGGCCCTGGCCCAGGCGAAAAAAGCCGCCGACAGGGGAGAGGTTCCGGTCGGGGCCGTCGTCGTCAAGGACGGTGCTATCGTCGGCCGCGGCTGGAACCGGCCGATTTTGAAAAAAGACCCGACGGCCCACGCGGAGGTCGTAGCCTTGCGCGCTGCGGCCAGAAGGCTTGGGAACTATCGACTCACGGGGTGTGATCTTTATGTTACGTTGGAACCCTGCCCGATGTGCCTCGGCGCCATCGTTTGCGCCCGGATCAAACGCATCATTTTCGGCGCATCGGACCCCAAGTCCGGAGCCGTCCGATCTGTCATGCAATTCCCATTCCAAAAGTTGAACTCGCGGCCTGATATCGTCGCCGGCGTCCTGGCTGATGATTGCGCCCGTCTCCTTCGGAGCTTCTTTGGATCCAGGAGATAGAAGTTTCCCCATCCCTCTTGATAAAACCGCCGGACAGGATAAAATGGAGGACATTGGAGAGGTGGCCGAGTGGTTGAAGGCGTCGGTCTCGAAAACCGATATACTGAGCAATCGGTATCGCGGGTTCGAATCCCGCCCTCTCCGCCATGCCTCTACCTGAGCCGCCTGCCATATCCGAGTCCCCCCTTGATTAGACCAAGGGGGGTTGGGGGGATTAATATCACTTATTCAGAGTCCTCGAGGGCGGCTCAGGAAATATGCCTCTACCTGAGCCGCCTGCCATATCCGAGTCCCCCCTTGATTAGACCAAGGGGGGTTGGGGGGATATGGGGATGACCCCTCCATGAGGAGCATCAACATCATCGTTGCCGGCTTCGGCCGGGTCGGCCGGGCCTTCTGTAAAGTCGTTGAGGACAAGCGTAAGTCCTGCCGGGAGCGCTACGGGCTCGACCTCGTCCTCAGAGCCGTTTTCAAGAGCGATGGAGGCATCTTCAGCGATACCCCTATTTCCATGCAGTCGGGCTTTCTGAGCGCTCCGCTCGTCATTCAAGAAAGCCCCGACTGGAAACCAGGTCTCCGTGTCCAGAACATCATCGGGGACCTTGAACCCGGAGTTTTAGTAGAGTGCACGCCCTCTGATTTGCGGACGGGCGAGCCCGGCCTGTCTCATCTGACCGCGGCACTTGAAAAAGGCTGGCACGCCGCCGCAGCAAGCAAGGGAGCTCTGGTCCTCAGATTCAAGGAGCTTACCGGTCTGGCCCGGCAGAATGACCTTCAACTGAAGTTCAGCGGAGCGGCGGCGGCCGCCCTTCCCACCCTTGATGTCGGCATCCAATCTCTAGCCGGCGCCGATATACTCGGAATCGAGGGCATTCTCAACGGCACAACAAATTTCATCCTGACCAGAATGGCCGAGGGCATGGATAGCGAGCAGGCCCTTAAGGAGGCCCAGGATAAAGGCATTGCCGAGCCCGATCCCACGTTCGACATCGACGGCTGGGATACGGCCTGCAAATTGGTTCTCATCAGCAACACCGTCCTGAGAACGGAGTTCGGCTTAAGCGAGGTCCAGGTTGAGGGTATCCGGGGCATCTCTCATGAACTTGTCCTCAAAGCGAGCCGGTTGGGAAAGGTGATTAAATTCATGGGAAAATGTTCAAAAGATGAACCAGCCGACCCCTGGAAGCTCGCGGTCGGGCTGGCCCTCCTCGACCCTTCTCATCCGCTTTATGGTGTGAACGAGACGACCAAGGGGATCACATTCTACACGGACACCATGGGTTCGGTGACCGTTACGGGCGGCAAGTCCGATCCCCGGGGCACGGGCGCGGCGCTCTTAAAAGACATCATCGGAATCTACGCTGATCGCTAGGAAGCACGCCTGAAGGCCATGTTTATACCCTAAAATTGCTGACGGTTCTTATATGTTCGGCCGATAACGGAAGCACCTCTTTTAGGGTGATTGAATCAATAGGCGTCAAATTCTTAGCGGGCGGCTCCAGGCTGCGCCGCGCGAATTGACCCGTGCTTCATTTTTTGATACCCTAAGGAATCCGCGCGAGGGACTGCGGTTTATGGAATGATCATGGAGAGGTGTCCGAGTGGCTTAAGGAGCACGCTTGGAAAGCGTGTGTGCGCCGCAAGGTGTACCGCGGGTTCGAATCCCGCCCTCTCCGCCAGATAAAAACCGGATATCAAGATCACAAGGAGCAAAGGTAATGGACAGCAAAGACCTTATTCTCATGGAAGACCTCTACGGCGCCCATAACTATCATCCCCTGGACGTCGTCGTGAACAGGGCCAAAGGGATCTGGATGTGGGATGTGGAAGGGAAGAAGTATCTCGATTTCTTGAGCGCCTACTCGGCGGTTAACCAGGGTCACTGCCACCCCAGGATTATCAAGGCCCTCCAAGGCCAGGCCAAGAACCTGACCCTGACTTCCAGGGCCTTCCGCAACGACCAGTGGCCTTTGCTGGCTAAAGAACTCTGCGATTGGACAGGATACAATATGGTCCTGCCCATGAACTCTGGAGCCGAGGCTGTCGAGACGGCCATCAAGGCCGCCCGCAAATGGGGCTATCAAAAAAAGGGTATTTCGGCGGACCAGGCCGAGATTATCGCCTGCTCCAATAACTTCCACGGCCGGACGGTAACCGTGGTCAGCTTCTCCACCGAGCCTCTTTATCGGGACGACTATGGCCCTTTCACACCAGGCTTTCCCGTCATTCCCTATGGTGACACGGACGCCCTGGAAAAAACGATCAATCCCAATACCGCCGCGTTCATCCTCGAGCCGATCCAGGCCGAGGCGGGGATTTTGATCCCACCTCAAGGGTATCTCCAGAAAGCCAAGGAGATATGCGAAAGGAACAACGTCCTGTTCATCGCCGACGAGATCCAGACGGGATTGGGGCGGGTCGGGAAGCTCTTCGCCTGCGACTTTGAGAACGTCAAGCCCGACATGATGGTCATCGGCAAATCTCTCGGCGGCGGCTGCTATCCCATCTCCGCGGTCCTGGCGAACCAGGAGATTCTGGGCGTTTTCAAGCCCGGCGAGCACGGCTCCACGTTCGGCGGCAATCCCCTGGCCTGCGCCGTGGCCCGCGAGGCCATCCGGGTGATCCGGGAAGAAAAGCTCGTTGAGAACGCGGCCGAACTGGGAGAATATTTCCTGGCCAAACTTCGGACGATCAAAAGCAAGCACATCAAGGAAATCCGCGGCCGCGGGCTGCTTATCGGGGTTGAACTCCATCCCGAGGCCGGAGGGGCCAGACGGTTCTGCGAAGAGCTGATGAAGGAAGGCCTTCTCTGCAAGGAAACCCACGAGAATGTCATCCGCTTCGCGCCGCCCCTGGTATGCAGGGAAAAGGACCTCAATTGGGCCTACAAACGGATCAAAACCGTCTTCAAGCATCTGGCCTGAGACCGGGTCCATTGCCGAAACAGGATTTCGAACGGCGCGACAGTTGTCGCTTGGGGGGGACACGTCCTCTGCCCGGGCCCGGGATAACCGGGGAGGAGTCTTTGGCACAGATTTTGCTAAAGACTCCGTCGGAGAGGAGAATCGCAAAATGAAAAAATATGCCTGGATGGCGGGTTTCACCGTTCTTGTCTTGTCGACCGCCTGTCTGATCTATGTCCCTTACGACGGGGACGACAGACACGGCGCACGCGGACAGGCCTATGACCGCGATTACGGGAGCGGAGATCTGGACCAGGAATATTTCTATGAATACCTTTCGCCCTACGGGATCTGGGTCAGCAATCCGCCCCATGGATACGTCTGGGTGCCGCGCCACATGCGACACGATTGGCGACCCTACACGTCCGGCCGCTGGGTGTGGACCGACTACGGTTGGACCTGGGTATCGAGTTTCGAATGGGGCTGGGTGCCCTTCCATTATGGACGCTGGGGCTGGGATCGAGGCCTTGGCTGGTTCTGGGTTCCAGATACCGTCTGGGGACCGGCCTGGGTGACTTGGAGGGCCGGGGATATCTACGCGGGCTGGGCGCCGCTTCCTCCGGAGGCGGAGTTTGTGCCCGGAATGGGGATCCGTTCCTTTGATTTCGACTTTCCTTCCCACTATTGGGTTTTCGTCAACGGCCGCCACTTCATGGATGACCGGCTGGACTATTACGTTCTTCCCTATGAACGAAACTATACGATTATCGACTTCACCATGATTGGCGCCGGGATCGGCGTCCGCGGCGACCGCGTGTTCAATGAAGGGATCGACGTCGACCGCATCAGAAGGTTCACCCATCAAGAAGTCACAAGATACGAACTTCGCGATCCCAACCGGCCAGGTACGTCGCGTATTGAAGGCGGAAACGTTTTGATCTATAAACCCTCGGTTTCTAAGAGCCAACTGGCGAGGCCGAAAACCTATCTCGATCGCGATGAAGCAGAGGAAAAAATCTCGATGGAAGAGATCGAGGACAAAGGAATCGGAGGCTCAGGGCTCAAAGACGACCAGGAGCGGGAAAAGAG